>Ga0065711_1046257_pt1 | contig 12996 bp, 5 predicted proteins | sample Hoacrofraction12_FD_59098 | JGI IMG/M metagenome (GOLD analysis project Ga0065711, IMG submission 59098) | Hoatzin crop microbial communities from Cojedes, Venezuela - Epithelial fraction 12 v2 (version 2) | ecosystem: Host-associated > Birds > Digestive system > Esophagus > Crop | place... | reverse complement strand
CCCCTCCCGCGCCGAGCGCCGGCCAGCGGCCCCTCTCCAGCGCGCGGCGAGCCCACCAGCAGCGCAGGCAGCGGGCGCTCGCAGTGGTGTCGGAGGCCGCGGTCGCTGCCCCGCACGGGGTGAGAGTCCGGGCACCGGGCCACGGGCTCGGAGCGGGAGCAGCCCCAGCTCTTCCTAAGCAGCTCCCCGCCGGGCCAGCGCCCGCGCCGGTCCCCTCAGGCTCCTCGTTTCTCGCTCGCCCGCCCACGCCTTGCGCGCACCTTCCCCCACGCACAGCCACGGCCACGCGGCCCCCAGCGCCAGGGCCACGGCTCCCTCGGGAGCCTCCGGGCCACCCCGGCTGCTCCCACGCCAGGCCAGGCCCGGACCGGCTGTCGCCCGCGTTCTCCGCCCGCTGCTCTCGCACCTGCCCCCGACGTGGGTCCCCCGCGGCAGCGGCTCTCCCGGGCGCGGAGCTCCCCCGCCGCCCCGGCACGTGGCTCCACCAGCAGCCCTCAAGCGGCCGTTACCACCCTTTGTTGAGTAAGCTGGCGTGAGGCGGCGGGCGCTGCTCCGCGTGCCTGAGGTTTTCCGCGGACGGTGGTTGCCCCCATCCCCTCAGAAGCGGCCCGGGTGGGGCGGGTCGTGCCTCCCCAGCGCAGGGCAGGACGCGAGCGGGGCCGCATCTTCGGGGGGAACAAGGGCCAGAGACCTATCTTCCCGGCTCCCTCTCCCCGTGTCTCCACCGGGTGTCTGGGGCAGAAACGCAGCGGCCTACCCGCCCTGAGAGCCTGCTGCCGCTCCCGCTGCGTGGCTTGGCCGAGGCCGTGTCGGGGTTCTCCGTACGCTGTGTATCTTGTATAACCATGCTACCAACAGCGAGGTATAGCCATTTACTTTTTAACATAACTTTAATTTAAATACCAACTTTTAATCTGTGTTTCTGGCAGTCGGTTATTCCCAGGTTTTTTTTGAAGTTGCTAGCTGTTACACATTATTAAAATTTTTACAGTCACTTTGCAATCAAAAGCAGACGTTTTGCTGCGCAGTGACTTACCCAAAAACATGTATTCACATCTCCTGCTGATCATGTAGGAGAAAAGATAGCTAAATATTTGATCTGAAGTTATTTTCTTCCCATTTTAATCCCCCCAACTGGCTGCCACTCAATTTTATCTCAATGCAGGGGAGAAAAGAGAGAAATAGAGAAACCTCTTTCTGCCTCTTTAGGAAGCTTAAAGAAGACTCTTTGGAGCATTGCACACAGGGCTAGGGAAGAAAAGAGGCAAAAAAATAAGCCATGATAGTTTTTGAAGAAGAATTCCAGTGAAGATCCAGTGTCTTTGGAAACAGAGTTCATAGCTTGGAGAGTTGAAAGGAGTTTTGTTATCTGTACAGAGTGCTGAGAGACCAATACGCATAACCGTTCAATTCAAATGAATGGAGATGAATGGCCGGAGGATTTGTGTACCTGTATGTCTGTTTTGTTTTTAAAACAAAAGTGAGATTGCATTTCGCAGCTAAGGAAGGCAATACATATATTGGTCAGTCTTCTACACAATTCACAGGGACAGTTTGGCGGCAACCTGTTTAAAAAGGTGATTACGGAACATTTTCCATCCTTTTCCTCTATTACTAAGAGATATCAAGAGTGCTATAATATGACAGCTATTGTTCTGAAAAATAAAATCACATTTTTCATTAGCATTTCACTTGCTGCCATTTGCGAGTGCCACATATGAAATCCATTTTTTTCCAGAGTGAGATCCTAATGTCTTATGAAATCATAAGTCACATAGGCATGCAAAGCAATCTTTTTTTCTGAAGTTCTTTCTCCCTTTTTTTAATTGATATTTAACTCTTCAGATACTTTGCCCAAGCATACAGGAAAAAGAGTAGTATCTCTTTGAAGTGTTTCTGCAGTGCCATGCACTTAAAATTAAGAACTAAGAAGAACGGACTGACAAGAAACGATGCTTTGGATCTTGGGCATCCTGCTCCTCATCTTTTGTAAGGGTGAAGAACAAAGAGAAGAGGTGGGGTATGGATTGGGAAGGGATTATTTACTTACTGCCAATATAGAAAGGACATGATTTTTCTTCTTTTTTTTGTTTGTTTTAATTTCTTTCTCGACAAGTCAGTGATCTAAGGCAGTTGATTAAGGGGTTGTGGTTGAGTTGCTGTGATTTCATAGGTGGAACTTTCTTATGTAAGTACACGTTTATTTGCATGAGGAACTGTCTCCTGATAAGCTAAAATTGAAAATGAACTAAGAGGAAGATTTTGACTAAGGAGTTGAAATTACTTCTCTCTGACACAGCAAGACAGCAAGAATGTAAAAACACTTTACCTCACTGTCTCCTATAACTGTGTGTGGTGGGAGGCAAGAAGGGTCCAAAAATGGTCTAACTTTGTCTTTCTGACAGGTGGACCGTGTTTGCAGTATATGAAATAATGCCTGGCAGTTGTCTGATAAATTACATTAATAAATATGCTGTCTAATTCAGCTATGTTCTTGGCATTTGTTTTTCACCCAGCTGTCCTGGAGAGTGAAATTTATTCACGTTTCTTGAGAAAGTCGACATCTTTCCATTACCATAGCTGTGTGGTTATGTAGGTGGGAGGATTCAGTATAGATCTCATACCACTGAAAGAGGAGGATAGACTAAAGGAACTATTTCACATTCACATTACCAAGGGTCCTTTAATGTATGAGTTTATTTTTCAGTCCATTTAGTAAGTGATGCAGTATAGCATTTTAATGAACAAGTTACTTCCACTTGTTTTCTTTCATGGACTTTTATTTTGTACTAATGCGCCCTTAAAAGTTGTATGTTGGATGAGGTAAGTGATTGTGTCAGTGGCATCCAAAGTGCTTTTCTGTGTATTTGAAGATATCTTTGATCAGCTGACATAAATCATTCTTATACTCGAAGTTTGGCAAAGCCAGTATACACTCGTAGGTCTAGGGTCAAATACTGCATGCAGATCTCCTACTTCAGAAATCTTAGGTTTGAGCCAGAAATATCCTTTGATTTTTGGCTCTTGTGTAGTATTTACAGAGCCTGCTTTCAAAATAGCCATGCAAGAGTGTAACTGACAAACAAAAAACACATTCTTTTGAGATGCTATTTTAGAGCCAGTTAAAACCTGTTCTTCTGGTTATGTAGGTAAAACACAAAATGCGTCTTTTGGCATATTGGAAAATAAAGTTTATAGTTGATCTTACATGAATATCTGTCATTTTAATATACACATAGCAAGATATCCCAAGACACATCTCAGAAATTTCAGCTCATAAATATTTTGCGCAGGTAAATGAGAGATTAAAAACTGGATATTCTAGTTCTTCTTTATGAAAATTCTAATTTGCATCAGCACACATAATTTGCAAATATACAGTTAATATGTATGAACATTTTCAGGTACAAACTTACAAATAAAGTTTTGAAAACCTAATTTTCCTCAATTTCTTTCAAACAACAAATTGTATTTCCTAGTATTTCAGGATAAACATGACTTCTAAATTACCATAACATTTAACAAAATTCTGGAATCTCACTTAGAAGAGATCTCTTTTAGACTATGAACAACTACAATTAAAATCTGGTACTTTTTTTTAATTATTTTTTAAAATGGATTTGCATAATAAAGATAATAAAAAGTTGGCCTTTGAGACCTTATTTCTATGTCCACAAGTTAACAATACAGTATACATTTAGGTAGGGAATTGACTGAAGATCTGGACAGATTTGATTTTGGAAATATTATATAGAGAGAAAAGACAGAAGGGAGATGATCATCTCCATTGTTATGTATGTGCATGTATATATTATATTATTTTGAAGGCTCTGCCATGTGTTCCTGCAATTACCAGGAGGGTAACTAGAAACGGCCAGGCAGAATTGCCCAGTTACCTTTTTCTTATTTTTGGAATTGCTTATTTTTTCTTGAGCTATTTTTCTGACATCAAGCTTGCCCTTAAAATTATGTGAATCACTATCTTCCTACTCTTTCAATACATTTAAAGCAGAGGGCAGAACACAACACAGTCAATAATGCCGAAGCCAGCTAGAGATTTTGAGAGTCTCAGCTCACTTAGTACTGAATGAGAGGTCCCTCACATCCCCACTTTTTTCCTTTTGTTTGTTTGCTTGTTTGAAACAAACATATCATGTTAGTGTTCTGGCTGGAGAAGCCTAATGTACCTTGAAATAAGTTTTATTATGATGAAGTAGTGAATTGAAGTTAGAATGCTTCTGCAGGCCAGGGAAGTTTATAGAGGTTAGTACATCATGAAGGATGAAATTTGAAATAAAGGCATAAATCTCAGGGAACTATAGATATTGCTTCTGCTGAAACTGCAAGGATTTTATAATAATAAAAATCCCCCAAAATTAATATAAGTCCTATCTCAGTGCTTCTAACAGCTAGCAAGGATTCCCTCAATTTCTATGGCAATATTTCTTGCTAAGGATATATCTAGTCAGCTTTTGGCTCCCTAGCACAGATTCCAAACTTGATTTTGAATCATAAACTAATTTCCCACTGCTTATTATTTAAACAGATTGCCCTCCTTTCTAGGATTGGGGGCACTGATCTTCCTATAACTGAATGAGGGAAAAAAAGGGAGTTCTGATGCATGCTAGCTTTCCAAAAATTGAATAATCCTCCCTGAAAGCAGTGCACCCAAATCCCTAGTCTCTGAGGCACAGAAAAATTTGAAGAGGAGCCATTACCGAACTCACCATTAAATCACCTTGATTCTGACATAAAGGATTTAATATTTGCTTTCCCTGCAATAATCTGTGGAGGGATCCAAGTGAATGATATTGGGATCATACCGTAAAGCTGTGGTCATGGACAGAAAAGCTTGGCAGAATCCTAAATGGCAATGGTCGTGTATGACCAGTCCATGCTTTAGCAGATCTGCTTTTATGTCTTACAAAACCTAATGCAATTCCAAGCATGTATTTCTTAACAAACAATTCATTTTATTTTGCTTGTTAGAGAAAAATTGTAGCCTCCAAAAATGCCAGCAAGATTTTTTTTCACAGCTAACGACTTAGGAATCAACACAATAACTTTCAAGTAGCCTTACAATAAAAAGCAAATGGATATGTACAACACAGAGAACCAAATACTAGAAAGAAACCAAGAAATCATTGAAACATTGAGGAGCATCAAATGATTAAGGTGTATGCTTCGCTGCATACAGAGATAACATGTTAAGCCACGGAGCAGAAGTGTACTTGCAATTCTCATTTTTATAGGACTTAAAGGAATTATGGCTTATGAAACCCTTCTGGATCTATTTGTTGTCTAATTTAAGAAAACACACCTATCTTGGACTGACCTGCTAGCATGTTCCTCCATGTGACCTATTCTTCATCTTTCCTCTCTTCCTTCTTTCTTGTTTTGTGTCATGCTTTTCTTCCTCTGTCCTTCTTTTCTTCTTTTTTTTTTTTTTTTTTTTATTTAATATTTGAATGAATCCAGGTCATTTCCACTCAGTCCACATGTGGATATTGTGGAATTTCATCTACCACTCCAAATTTTCTCTGTTACTGCTTTCCATATTTAAATGTGTGTGTAACTGGCAAAGTCTAGTCCCATGAATAAATTCAGAGTAACAACATCTCACAGTTTGTCCTATTTTGAAAATTAAATTGGTCACCTAAATGAAGCATCCTCTTGCCTCGTGAGAAATTAACAATGGACACATATCCAAATAAAATATATGAAACTGAAGACTAAAATATTTATGTGCTTACTAACATGGATGACATCAGGGCATTAGTTTCATTCTGTTTTGCTTTCTATGAGTATCTTGGAGACCAGCGTCCATTCGTCATCACTTTCTATGCAGACAGATGCATTGAATTAAATGCCCAACAACTGCACTTGCTGCCCCAGAAGCATCATGGTTACCAGCATGCTAAATCCCCAGTGAGGTCCCCTGCCAAGCTTGACAGACCCCAACAAGCTGGTCAGCTGTGCACCTGCCACCTACACATGCATACATACACAGAGACATGCAGACATGCAGACACACACAGACACGCACAGACGCATTACTGCTGGAGGGATCTCCTAATGCTGTTATACCAGGATTCACTGATCCCATTCCTGGCGCCACTTATCGGTGGGATGGAGTAAACCACAGCCCATAGAGGAGCCGGATACTGGTGTGTATTTAAGAATCAGCAAGATCTGAGGTTTTATTCTGCTTGACTATCTCACGCAGTCACTCACTCACTCTTCCCCAGCTCGCTAAGTTTGGACTTCCAGCAGGGAGGTCACTGCTGTCCCAGAATGGTCAGGCAGAAAGTCATGTCAGCTCCTGCTACACTGGTGCTTACAGCCACCCGTCTCGGACATCAGCGGCCAAGGTCCCTGGGTGGTCCTCAGCATTTATTTCCATGCAGCTGTCTGGTCTTCAGGATCTTCCCTCACTTCCAGGATCTTTCCTCCAGCCAGGATCTTCACCACCTTCTTTCCATGTTCCCTTCTTCTTACGAAGGGAGCTCTTCTTACATTTAGGGAGCTCTCCTTTTCCACCACCTGCTCTTCTTTTCAGAACCCCAAGTCCTCCATTAACCCTACCTGAACAATCTGTATGTAGAAACACGCTGTGTGAGCAGCCTCCCCTGTCTCACGTCCCTGTTAACTGGAAGATTCGGGACATGCCACTTCTGTTGAGACCTAGTGTTCTCAAAATTTACAAGCAGTCCATGCCAGTTGCAGCTCGTTAGCAGCAGGCTCTGCTTGAGAGTTCAACAGTTTAATTTCGGACATTCATCCCTACACACAGCTGTTAATGTTTACAGTTTAAGTTATTTTTTCCCCTGTGATGAGTATAAGATAGGAAATTGTCACAAGAAAAACTCAAATGATTCAGAAGCCATTGTCAAGTAAGCATCTTATTTTAGAGGATCTTTATCCAGTCTTTTTATACTAAATGCTAAGCTGTGTAGCCCAATAGGGCTTTAAACTGCAGTAATTGACCTCAAATGAAGACCTTGTTTCTCTGGAGCATTTAAAACCAGAAATCTTACTTAAATATGTCTTCACATAGAATTTGTAGCACTTTCTGTTCTATAATATAGTTATTTTATGAGATAGATAGAGTGAAGAAGTGCCAAGGTTCATGCTGGTGGACATATTTTAGACACTACTTTTTGACACTGCTTTCAGATATCTGTATCCTTTAAAAATACTGTTTCTTGTAAGTAATTACTTGTACAAAGCCCTACTTTTCAAAGTGAAAAGATCAAGAAAACACTGCCTTGTATCATACTTTTGTTTTAAGCTTGCAGTTTTTATATCCTCATTTCATTCTAACAGGGTGTTCTGCCATTGCTACAGATGGGTCAAAATCTTGTCTCTGAATAATGTTATACAATATAATTATATTTCAACTTAAATCTTGCTATAACATAAAAATCACAAACTTTGGGAAAAAGTAATCGTAAAATTGAAATTCTTGTAAGCCTGTTTTTGGAAGGTATCTCACCACCGGGTTAGCTGTGGAGGGGGCACCCTTCTGTCTCTTGAATTCTGGCCCTAGTGATGAAGTGAAAAATATAAAGTCAAATGCACAGATTCAGTTCTTTTCTAATGACAGCTCTATCTGCAGCTCAGTTGATGCACCAAAGGGGACTAAATTTTTTGTCTGATTTTGCCTCAGCTAGATGGACTGAGCAAATTGCTAGATTCTGTTACCTGACTGAAGTATTTGTGTACATCATAGCAGCTAATAGAGTCTTTTCCTGGTGACTGAACAGAAGAACATGAAAGAATGAATCCTGCTGTGGTTGGGTGAAGTACCAATTAAGTCAGCGGAAAAGTAGCCATTTGCGGCAGTTTCACCACAAGCACAGTATTTCAAGGCGGCTGCTGGTTCTTCAGAGCTGTAGATTTGCTGCCTTGTGCTCAACCTTTTAATAGCCTTGACTTAGCTGTCTTTCTTCACAGAGAAAATAGGTTTCGCTGAGTAATATTTCTGCATGTAACAAGCTTTTCTTTTTCGCAGATGGGGGGGTGAACAAAGTGTAAAAAGGGGAGGCAAGCTATGTTGCAGAGGAATGTAGGCAGGGTGATATTCTTAAAGAAACATTACCTGAATCACATGAACAAGACCTGATGGCCAGACGTGATATGCAGCACTTCAGTAGCTTCTACTAATTCAGCAGTATGCTTAAAATGAAGTACACTTAAACTGGCAAGGTGTCGATCTCTAAAAAAACTGCTCATGCCACGTCTGGACATCACAGAGCAGCATCCCTTGAATCTTCTATATGAAATGCCCACGCTTTCTGCAGAGCGAGTTAAAGAGTATTAGATGTCCTAACACTGCTGTAGCAAAATGTAATTGACTGCAGTACGGTGAGAGCAGAAGCACTGTCGTTTCTTTGCAGTCAATGCTTGCAGTGATCATAGACAAAGAGTGGGTATGATTATTCAGGCAGGCCTTTTGCTTTCTACTCTAATTGGACAGACTGACCTGGCTGGAAAACAGTAAGAACCAAGACCCTTTCATCCAGAACTCACACCAAACATTTCTTATGAAAGCGTTTGCCTGAGATTAATATATCCCCCTCAGGAAGGGGATGTAAAGTCCCGACTCCCCTCTTAGAAGAGGAAGTAGCCAAGAATAAAACCTTTTTGCAATTACTTAAGGAACTACTCTGAATTAGATTTATGAATTCTGTCCAAAGGATTGATGTGTGTCTGAAAGAAATAACCATAAATCCCACAGATTTAAGCCACAGAAATACCACTGAGTATAAGGAGTCTGATTTTCACACTAAACTCATATAAATACTTCTGGGCTGATTTTATTGGATTAATTTCTGGTTTGCTTCAGCATAATGACATCTCAGAATCAGACATAAAATTTTTTACCTGTTCTCAGTATGTGAGCTACAAATCGAGTGGCCCTGACTGCAAGTCAAATGGTGAAGCGTGAATGGATTAACATCAAAACATTTTTTCTTGCTTCCTTTCTAACTGAAATTGCTTTCAGCTTGCTGAATTTCTAATGCATCACTTCCTCAGTCTCCCATTCCCTCTTTGCTCTCTCATCTGCTCAGCTCTGATGATCATGTACCATGCAGAGGTATGAGCTGTATTTTTAGATGCAGAGACATTATAATTGATTTTTCCCCTTCACTTGCTATGAGGAGTAACTAGATACTTTGTCACTTTTAAGTCTAGAAACTCACTATTTCTTTACCTCCACCCCATTTCATCATACGTCAATGAGGATTGTGCCAAAGGGATAGAAGAACCCCTCTGGCTGAGCCAACAAGCTAGCTTTTAATTGGCTTTTGTGAATCATTTTCAAGATGTTTGAAATTGTAGAAAAAAGTCTAAAATAATTTGAAGGGGGTGTTGATGCCTGTTTTGGCTTGTATTTTTTTGAAAAATCATTTTACAAACGTGCTTAGTTGCATCTTAAAGAGTTTTGCTTTCTCAGAGCAAGTCTGGTTAAATCCTTGAATTGATGTTTGCAGTTAATGAACATGGAGGAACTGTTGTCTATTAAAACGTTACTGTAAACAGAGTAAACCCTCAATTTTTTGTTAAAGGCAATATGAAAATGAGATCTAAGTGCTATCACGTGCTACCATAATCGATTTTATAGTTCTTAGAAGTCAAGTCACAAGCCTATTGGCAGTGCTACTGCACTTAGTAGCAGAAAGTTTTCATGCCATAAAATGTAAGTTCCTTGATAGCACTTGCCTCATATCCCACCTTCCATATTATCCAGCAGATACTCATACTATTTTTTGCTGCTAATGGAAGCTCTGTGAATAGAATGGCAAAGAGCAGTGCTCCGTCAATACATTACAAAGCAACTACGCTATTCCACTTCTACCTTTTTTTAAAAATCATTAAAATATTTTCCTTCTCTCTTCGTGCTCTGTAACACAACATCTATGTTTCTGTTTCTTTAATACAACAATGCATAAGCATTATGGTTTTTTTTTAAATCTGCATTTTTATACTTGAACAATTATCCATCATTAGCTAGCAAAATCATATATGGTACACTGGAAAAAAATTCCAGGGAATTGCTGGATTTTTTTTTTCAGGGATAAATTTGTATTCTTTTTACTGATTCATCTGAATTTTCCTGATCAGTCAGGTGGAAAGTCCAAATTCAAGTGATGGTGTAAGCGCAAACATGTCTCCTGAAAGTCATAGGATTGCAACTCTAGCGCCCAAACGCAACACAGACTTCAAAAAGAAAAGTAGTCATGCAGCATAAAAACTACAGCTTACAAACTCTGATTTCCCCTGATGTGAGTCTCCTGTTATTTGTTTTCTGTGAGAACATTACATATAAAACAACTGAGACTTGAGAACCTTGAATGTTTCTATTTAATCCACTACAGATTTAATCTTAAGCAATGGAATGAAGCTGTTTGAATTAAATTGCCTGTATCTAATACAGTACATCTTTACAATAGAAGTGTCATTTCTGTTCATTTAATATGCTCAGTTTCCACTACACGACACTTCGTGTATCTGTAACACCAGAAGGTTTTCTACTTGCTTGCTCAGTCTTTCTTAGGCAGAATTTAACTCCTTCTGTTTGGAAAAATTGCATACTCGTAGAAGTTTCAAGTGTCTTAACAGGAAAATATGGAGAAATGTGGAGTTCACTGATGTGAGCTTTGGGCTACGTATTTAAGCATTTCAGATTAAGAAATTACATTCACTTAATATACCCATAAAATGGACAGCTACTGTTTTTTTCCCTGTGATAGCCAATTAGCTTTCTAATCCATTATTGCTATTAGTAGTATCAGCTGTAATATCACTCCCTCTCAATTAAAAAAATCACTTGGAAAGCAGAAGAAGGGAAAAAGCAAGAGAGCATCTAGGAGTAAAGGTGGGGTTTATTTTATTGGAAACAAAGGAACAGCTGAGTTTACTAGAAAAATGGCATCTCAGGATGAGCAAAGTAGTGTGTTTCATATTTCCCAAAGTGTTTGGTACAAGCCAAAACATGTTAGTAAACTTTCATGGGAAACTTTGTCTCAGAACATTTTTTGTCAGTATCAAAAATAAATATTTAGACCTAATTGTTTGTTTCTTTTCGGTAAGTACCATTAACCAGATTTACTTTGAAATTGTTTTCTTGACTTGAAACTGTTTGTCAGACTATTCATTTTAAAAAACAAACAAACCCAACTAAAACTTAATAACCTTAAGTAAGGAGAGGCAGAGGCAGTGCTAGAGTGCTGTAAATTTTCCCTAGGAGACAGCTGGCCCTTTGAGAGCTGCGCAGTAGGATCAAGTTGATATGATCCAAGATGGTTATCCTGAAAGAGAATGATCAAAAAAAGACAAGCAGAGGACATGGGCTGCAGACATTGTTCTTATGCTAAGATAAATCTTCTTCGTTTTCCGTTTTTACCATTCATAAGATATCAAAATACTGGTTCAGCTGCCTCACTGACTCATGTAAATGCTCATATAAGTGAAATCAGCTGTTGGGAAGTCCATCCCTCCACAGAGGTAAAAGAAAATTTCAGTGAAGACCAAGATCAGATTAATAAGAGAAAGTGAAGGTTCTTTTTATGGAAATAGTGCTGCTGAAGAAGTACTATTCCAAGTCTTCAGGTGCAAATTGTATCTTTCTGGAGAGAGGGAGATCTGTTTGTTTCTTGAGTTACATCTCGAAAAGTTTCTTTGGTACCAAAGAACCATACTTCCAGGAAAGTACAGTTCATCAGCCAAGGGAAACCTCTGGCCAGTTTTGAACAGGAGGGTCTGCAGATGATAGCAGGTGAATATGAAGCCTGCTACAAAAACAGAAGATTCAAATGAAAAAAACACTGTGGTTGTAAATTACTTGACTAAACTGCTAATTGCTAAGGCTTACTAGCTGGACGCCAGACAGGCAGGCAGGTGTATAAATGTGAATAAACTGAAGACATGGTTTGAACAATATTACCCTGTAACATAAGATGAGAACAAATGGCAGCATTAGGATTGTCAAAATGATCATCAAATGTGAGGTTAACTACTAGTCCAGAGGCTAATCAAATGAAATGAAATTTCACACATACAGAAGAAATTTTAAGGACAGACCTACAAGTATAGTATTGGTAAGGCAGAACTCAACTAACCTCCAGACCTTTTCTTGACTATCTGTAGCAAATGGATGTAGCAAGCACACCAATGTAGGTGAAGGTAGTTCAACAGCAGCATACTCAAGAGAATGTGTATGCTAGGAAGTATGTCAGTGGTAACAGAAAAACATTAGCACAGAAAATTGTTTTATCCTGGCCATTTAGTTTCTGTAAATTGTATAATTTGAAAAAACATTAAATTCCTGACTTTTGGGCTTTAAAGAATTTTATAGAGCTACATTCAATTTACTTTCTCCTTCTGGTTTTCTGATGGTGAGGATTTGCTCTTTATCTATATGAAATGTTAAGAATCTGGAACTTGTCAATATCTCCTTACTTAAAAAAAAAAAAGAAAAGAAAAAGAAAAAAGGAAAGAATCAAGCAATATGAAGGGAGGTATTGGTTTCCTATGTACTATTTTTCTTACCTTCTCACTTCTCCCCCTTGTATGGAGAATTATGCTCTGGTACATCAAGGTGAAATCACAGAATCACAGAATAGTAGGAGTTGGAAGGGACCTCTGTGGGTCATCTAGTCCAACCCTCCTGCCGAAGCAGGGTCACCTACAGCAGGCTGCACAGCACCACATCCAGGTGGGTCTTGAATATCTCCAGAGAAGGAGATTCCACAACCTCCCTGGGCAGCCTGTTCCAGTGCTCCGTCACCATCAGAGGGAAGAAATTCTTCCTCATATTCAGACGGAACTTGCTGTGCTTCAGTTTGTGCCCATTGCCCCTTGTCCTGTCATTGGGCACTACTGAAAAGAGCTTGGCCCCATTCTCCTGACACCCACCCTTCAGATATTTGTAGGCATTTATAAGGTCCCCTCGCAGCCTTCTCTTCTTCAGGCTGAACAAGCCCAGCTCCC
>Ga0065711_1012651_pt1 | contig 12996 bp, 7 predicted proteins | sample Hoacrofraction12_FD_59098 | JGI IMG/M metagenome (GOLD analysis project Ga0065711, IMG submission 59098) | Hoatzin crop microbial communities from Cojedes, Venezuela - Epithelial fraction 12 v2 (version 2) | ecosystem: Host-associated > Birds > Digestive system > Esophagus > Crop | place... | reverse complement strand
CTGGGTCCTCCTTCTTTCCCTTTTTGAATTCTGGAGTGGCATTGGCTTTCCTCCAGTCCTCAGGCACTTCTCCTGTTCTCCAGGACCTTTCAAAGATGATGGAGAGAAGCTCAGCAATGACATCTGCCAGCTCCCACACACCTCGTGGGTGAATCCCATCGGGGCCCATGGATTTGTTGGTGTCCACTTTGCTTAAATGATCTTTAACCCTATTCTCCTTGACCAAGTGAAGGTCTTGCTTTCACCAGGCTTTCTCTCTTACCTCCAGACTGGGATACCTGACGGTGAGACTTAGCAGTAAAGGCTGAGGCAAAGAAGGCATTCAGTAACTCCGTTTTCTCTGTATCCTCCATCACCAGGGCACCCACTTCATTCAACAGGAAGCCCACATTTTCCCTAGCCTTCTGTTTGATAGGGATGTACTTGATGAAGCCCTTCGTGTTGTCTTTTACATCCCTTGCCAGATTTAAATTCAGGTGGACCTTAGCCTTCCTTGTTGGTTTCCTACATATTCTGACAATGTTCCTGTATTCCTCCCAAGTGGCCTGTCCCTCTTTCCACGTTCTATAGACCTTCCTCTTCCATTTCTGTTTTGCTAGAAACTCCTTGCTCATCCATGCAGGATGCTTTTTCTTACACTTTTCTCTAGAGAAGTTCTCTATCCTTCTCACCACCTTTGAGCTCAAGTACCTAGCAAAGGTTTAAATAGGAGGAGTCTAGTATTGTGTCTCTAAGAGAGAGCAGTGAATAGCTACAAATTATGAAAAAGAAAAAAATAACTAATCATAGTGTGGCAGTATTCAGGTAGCATCCAGGTAAAAAGCTGAGAAGTACTAGGTGTACCTTCTGCATCAGTTTTTTAATCAGAGAGTGAAACTGAGTAGAAAATTTCCACCATGAAAGTAGAAAACAAGTACCAAATTGATTTTAGTTTTGTTAAATATCAGCAATGTTTACTGCTGTTATGATCCCACAAGTAAGAAAACATGCTGTATAGAACTTGCAGTTTAAATAGCTGGAAGAATGGCAAAACCAAATAAGAAAGCCAAAGAAGAATGTTTAAGTAAGTTATATTCATTGATGATAGATCCAAACAGGAAATTTAGGACTTGCAGGATAACCATTTCAGTGACTGATTATGCTCAGCCTGAAAAATGGAATCTAAACCTCTGAGGTAAGAACTGTATACAGGAGAATTAGGTCTTCTTGAAATTTCTCAGATTTCTTACAAAATAATAATAGAACATTTACAATGACTAATGAAAAATACTGAACATGAGATGCTTTTGAGCTTCTGCCTTTCTGCAAGGGCTCAGTTTTATATCTTGGGATGAAGACAGGTGCTTCTCTTCAGTTAAGTTATCAAGCCTAAAAAATCTCTGTGATGGTGTTTCATTGCATCATTTAAAGGAGATTTGAAAAATTCAGATAATACTTCAGGAGAAAGCCAGGAATGACAGCATCCAGTTTCAAGGGAATACAACTTCATAATTGCTAAAAAAACACATGATGGTAATTCCCTGCTGCTCCCCACTCAGTTCCTGCTACATGAATGGAGAAGGGGAGGAATAAATATACCATGAATTCTCTCTGTATATACAAAAAAGCAACAACACATGCATGTAAAACAGCACCCCAGGTATGAATTTTTAGTAGAAAAAACTATACTGTCCATTTCTGCGTATATGGTCACAGCACTTTTTATTTTCACAATGCAGCAAGTTTCCCATCTTTCACAGAAGACTTAAGCAAGTAGAACTCCTCCTGGGGAGGAAACAGACTACTAGCACACATCAAGTTAAAGGTGGTCACTGGAGCACTCTGCTTAGAATAGTGCCCTAATCAGTAAGATATAAGGTGAGGTGGGCCTCTCCATCCTCTAGAAGATGTGGGCCCTGTACAGGAAATAATTCAAGATTGATTAGACCACAAAAAGAAGACTGTTGGAAGCATGAAGATACAGCCTAGTAGTTATTTCACCCTCATGCAGTGGGAAGTTCTGTTCAGAACTTCTTTTTTACATGTGAATGAAAGTCCACGATGGCATCAAGTAACAAACAGAAGGATCATTAGTAAGCTTTGCCACACAGAGTGTATAATAGCCAAAAGTCAATATCTCTTGGAAGGTTGGGTGTTTTTAAGAGAATGGGTGTACAATGGACTACTTGAAGAACTGCAATCCTTAATTATAAATAACAAGAATATCTGTCTTTTCATAAAATCACTGGTTTGCAATGATTAACATTTCTGCACACTAGACACATTACTCATAATTATAGATGCGACTTTCACCTCTTACCCAGCTTAAATAAAATTTATAGTCAATTGAAATATATGTGGTATTAGAGATTTTGTGTTTTCTGTAAATGTAATATGAGAGATATGAATTCAAAATAATGGAAGTTTACAACTAATTTTCAGTACATTGTCATATTTTCTTCTCCTCTGCCTCCCAACAGGAAATGCAGAGTTCTGGTTTCTCTGTCTTTTCTCATTGTGTTTCACCCCTTGATAATCTCCTTCATGAATTCAAATTCAGCTCTCATATCTGTGTTTATGCGTCTTTCCAGACTTTTTGCTTTTTGTTCAAATTAGAATTTTTCTTCACGTGTCTTGATTTGTACTTTTCGTCCATGGTCAGCATAGCTAAAACATCTGTAAAGTTCTGGCACGGCCTTTTTAGAGGGGTAACACAAGCTTTATTTGCCTGTAATTTTGAAAAATGTGTGCAACAGTAAAAATAAGAATGACAGTCCAAACATAAAAGATAGATAAGCTAGACTGGCAGTACCATCCTAATACCCAGAACCCATATCCTTTTCCTTGTGTCGGTTCTAATGGTCAGACAGTCATGGAGAGAGCTGGATCACCGATTATGTTTTTTTTGAGGGTAGATTTCACACAGAATAACAAGCTGTTCCATTTGACCTCAGAAGTAGTTGGTAGCTTGCTCACAATCAGGGTTGAATCATCTCTCTCAATTACAATGTGATCTTAGTTTTGTTCATTAAGATCATTAAATTCTGTCCTTTGCTGACTTGTCAGAGCCACTGAATTCAGGAACTCTGGTGCTGCAAGTGTTAGAATGATGACCTCACTTCTAGCTCTGCCAAGTTATCCAGTATTTCCTTCCACTAAGCATGTCATAAATCCTCAAGGGATTCAGGGATCCTTAGAGAATCATCAAATGTCATAAAATCCTTCTTTGTGACATTCTGTTTACTTTTTAAACTGCACATTGACTACAGCCTGTAGGAGAGGTTCTGTACCTAGGAGGACATGCTTTATGGTAAGGAGGAAAAAATTAGTATGAATATAAATAAAATTATGTTTTGACATATATTTAGTTATATAGAGAGTAAGCACAAAAATATTTTGCTGTGAACAGAAAGGTTTAAGTAAATAAAATAATTTAGTACATATCATGTAACACAAATGACAATGTATATGCTGAAACCACTTTAGTTCCTTATTGAAGGTATTTAGTTTTTTGGTTGTATCTATGTATATAAATTGAAATCAGTAAGGGAAGACTTAAATATCTTCAAAACTGAGCTTAGTATGCAAATATTTAATAAATTTCACTGACTATAACTGAATATTTCAAGATCAAATTTCTTCTTTAATTACAATCCAAGATATAGCAATAAAGAATACACGGTACTTTGACTTTTGGCTCATATAAAATAAAGTTTTAGAAGTTTTAATGTTTCTTTAAACACCTAAATCATTAATATCCACTATAACTGTACCTGTATTTTGTAAGACTGATGAACAACACTTTTCAGGTTCCATTATATTAAGAACATTACTAATTAAATAACAGATTACGCAAAATGGAGTTTGTAGTTTATTTTGTATCCTGATACACACCTAATATATACATTCTTATAACTTTTTTTAGTTTGTTAATCACACAGTAATTAATATGCAGTATACGTAATCACACTCAACTGTCTGTATTTGGTATTTATACAGGTTTCAACAGTGTATGACTGCTAGTTAATGATACCAGAAAGGCAGAAAGAACAGAGAAAGACATACGGAAGTCAGCTTACAATTCGTCTGAAAAGAAAGAGTTTCATTTATGTGTTGTTTCACACCTTGATATTTTTTTTCCTTTTTTTCCCATTACACGTTTAAAATTACTGTTTCCTTTTTTGGTTTTATATTTGTGATGGTTTCAAGTTATCAAAATATACTTAAGCTACGGCTCAGGATGCTTGTATGTGTTAAACAATTAACATCATGTAGTATTCCGTGAACTAAATTCAATGTGTGTAACTATATGCTTAAACTCTATTTAAACTGGACTTCAGTATATTGCTAAATGAAAAATATGCTGCAAACTTTATTGAAGAAAGATGAATTACAAGTTAGAGACAAAGGGCTTGGACACAGGACCACTTTATTACTAGATACAAATAACCATTATCAGCACTGGTTGTCCATAAGACAGGGGCTTTCAGCCAAAATTTAAAATACAACAAATTTGCACTAGTTTGGCTGCACTTGCAGAAGTTTAAAACCATGAAGAAGCTATGGAAGATCAGCTTGCACACATATCTTTTCTCTTCATCTAGATATCTAAATGGTTCATGATTTTGATGGGGAAAAAAAAAAGTTTGAGATATAAGGTTATCTCTTTTTTTTAAGCACATAAGTAATTGTTCCAGGTAGAAGAAGTAATATTTTTAAACCAGCGGTAGCCTCCATCCAGTTTTTTCTCCTCTCCCCTCTGTGCCTCTTTTTTGACTTTTTAAGGTTAATTTTTCTATTTTTGTGATCATTTTCTTTTCTGCTACTTTCATAAGTACATATTCTATACAGACTAATATTATGTATAGCATATGCGCAGTTATTTCTTTTTCTTGCAGACTGCTGGCAAAAACTCTGTCAACCATACCTGATACCTTGTAGAATTAGGAAGATTACATTTTTCTATTAATTTTGCTTTAATGTGTAGTCTATGTTCCGGAATATAGCATTTCTACTATTACCGAATGTTTTGTTCTAACAGCACTTTCAACATACTCTGTATCTATGATATAAGATACACACCTCACCACAGGCCTCTTAAATATAAGGAAGGATTTTCACTGGCCTTTCTTTCCAAGAGATTTTTATATATAAATGTCACTAGTCTTTTCTTACAATCCATTTGTTTGTATGCAAATGAGTGTTCTAAACACTTCTTTCTTCCTACTTTTTTCTCTGGTCTCTTTTATCAGTTTGGCCAAGTATTGTGAAAAGTGAAATGACTTTTCTAAGTTACTGAAGAAAAAAAATGTACTGAGAAATATTTCAGTGAAGTCTCCTTACAGATGTTTCTGAAAGGATTCATAAAGCTTTTGGTCTAGGAGCTATTTCTTCACAAAAACAAAACAAGTGTAGCAGAAAAGCATATAATCAAATGATTAGTAAAACAGGCAAAAAAAAACCCAACCCTCTCCTTCCTTTATTTATTTGGCAATGCATAATGTTATTTATAGAAAAATGCAAGTATTCTATAATTAATTCACCACAGTGCCCCACAAACAATGTGAGGAATTGTTAAATGGAAAGAAAAACGTGAAACATGTAAAAATTAAAGGAAGTATTGTGGAGATTATGCAAATACAAACATCATTAACCAGCGTAGTTATAGAAGTGTATTCCTTTTGATTGTGCATAAATGTTTCATAGTCAGCTCCCAAAAACTCAGAAATAATTTCTTGCATATTTGATATATTCTAAAACATTGAACATAACTTTCATGCTGCTTGACCTTACGACCTACTGGTTACTTGACCTGTGGAGAAAGAAGAGTTTCTGGAGATGTAATGCATATAGTAAACTTTCATTTTGGATCAGCTGATCATGAAATGAAGTGTGTACAAAAAAAAAAATTATTCTACAGTAAATGTCTCTTACTCTTGCAACTAAATACTGGGCCACAGAAGATAATTTGTTGGTTACATGACTATATACAATGAAACCAAAAGATCTCAAATACAAATAGACAGGTTAGTATTCTCTATTTCTGTCATGGAACCAACAGTCATTGGGTCAACCTCTTTATAGAGTATCAGACCATGTAATGAAACAGTTGGACTGTCCTGTGAAAAGTAAATAGCATCTTTGTGTTGAGAGTGCAGGAAAGTCACCTAGTATGAGAAGAAGAGAGTCTCGCTATTTCAAATGGAAAAAAGAAAATTGTAGTATATGAAATTACATCAAATCTTATTATTATATTCAAGAGTGACCGATAATGCATGAAAAATATTCAAACTTACTTTAAAAATTGCTTAGAGACACTCCTATGTGAGTAGAAAATTATACAACTTCACTCATTTATACACTGTTACTCAAGCACAGTTGCATTTCCAAGGGAATGTCATATCTTAGTCAGATGAGAGAATGTAAATGTTACAATCTTACATTAATTCTAACTCATAGTGTGTTACAATGGTAGTCTTCTCTACTAACCCATACTTGATGCATTGAAAGTGAAAGAATACAAATTTAAGCACATTGCCTTCAGCTAATGCAGGAGTATATCTACTAAGGAAATAAGTTTTCAGTCCTGTATCATGCAGTCCTTCCTTTCGTGTTTTCAATATTTTTTTCCTCTGTGTCTTTTTTTAACGATTTAAACATACTGGCAGATGTCATTGCTGAGCTTCTCTCCATCATCTTTGAAAGGTCCTGGAGAACAGGAGAAGTGCCTGAGGACTGGAGGAAAGCCAATGCCACTCCAGAATTCAAAAAGGGAAAGAAGGAGGACCCAGGGAACTACAGGCAAATCAGCCTGTAAACTGATGTAACAGCTCATTCTGGATGTCATCATTAATCAAGTGGAGGAAAAGAAGGTGATATAGTTTGGCTGCGGCTGGCAATAAAAGTGCCACACAGCCGCCCCTCCCCCCACTGGGGTGCGGAGGAGAATAGAAAGAACAGGCAGATACTGGTGGGTTGGGATAAGGGCAGTTTAACAGAACAGCAAACAAAGGGAACAGTAACAACAACGATACAGAAAAGGGGAATACAGAACACAAACAGCAGAACAAAGAGAGCCGATCTCACCGCCCGCTGCCACTGGGCGCTCTCGAGCTGCGAGTGAGTTCCCGCCGGCCAGCTCCCCCCCCACCAGAACCCAGCATGACGGCACATGGTATGGAGTACCCTGGTCTGTTTGGCCAGGTGGGGTCAGCCCGTCTGGCTGTGTCCCTTCCTGGATTATGGTGAAAATTAACCCTGTCCAGGCCGAACCCAGGACAAGAGGTTATCAGGAGTAGTCAGCATGGATTCACCAAGGGGAAATCATGCTTGGCCAGTCTGATATCTTTCTATGACGTCACGACCAGCTGGGTAGATGAGGGGAGAGTAGTGGATGTTGTCTACCTTGACTTCAGCAAGGCTTTTGGCACTGTCTCCCATCACATCCTCAAAGGGAAGCTCAGGAAGTGTGGGCTGGATGAGTGGTCAGTGAGGTGGATTGAGCACTGGCTGAATGGCAGAGCTCAGAGGATTGTCATCAGCGGTGCAGAGTCTAGTGACAAGAGCAAATGCAGGCTCCTGAACCTGGAGAGGAATAACGCCATGCATCAGTACAGGCTAGCAACTGACCTGCTGGAGAGCATCTCTGCAGAGAAGGACCTGGGTGTCCTTGTGGACGGCAAGTTAGCCATGAACCAGCAGTGTGCCCTTGTTATCAGAAAGGCCAATGGGATCCTGGGGTGCATAAGAAGAGTGTGGCCAGCAGGTCAAGGGAGGTTCTCCTCCCCTGTACTCTGTCCTAGTGAGGCCCCATCTGGAGTACTCTGTCCAGTTCTGGGCTTCCCAGTTGAAGAAAGATAAGGAGCTACTGGAGAGAGTCCAGCGGAGGGCTCTGAAGATGATTAGGGGACTGGAGCATCTCTCTTATGAGGAAAGGTGCAGGGAGCTGACCTTGAACAGGGATCCTATAAATGCTTAGAAAAATCTTAAGGGTGGGTGCCAAGAGGATGGGGCCAGACTCTTTTCAGTGGTGCNCAGCGACAGGACAAGGGGCAATGGGCACAAACTGAACCATAGGAAGTTCCATCGGAACATGAGGAAGAACTTTTTTACTCTGAGGGTGACAGAGCACTGGAACAGGCTGCCCAGAGGGGTTGTGGAGTCTCCTTCTCCGGTGATACTCAAAATCCTCCTGGATGTGGTCCTGTGCATCCTGCTCTAGGTGACCCTGTTTTGGCATGGGGGTTGGACTAGATGGTCCCCAGAGGTCCCTTCCAATGTCTACAATTCTGTGATTCTGTGAAACTATTTTTGATTGACTGTACTGTAACATGGAATATTTCCAGACAGCTGAAGTGGGGAATCTTGTAGCTTATGTCTACTTCAGCAAGTAAGCAAGTACAAAAGAAATGGTCTTGTAAATCAAAGCAGCTGTCAATAACCTGACATCCACCTTTAGCGCGTTTCACGTGGGGTTACTTCAAATTGTCTTCAGGCTGCTTTCATGGACTGAGCTCATTGGCTTACTTTTTGTGTGCATCTTCAGATTAGTTTCTCTTGACATTAACCCAGTTGTGCCCTGAGACTGTGCTACGAAGTGAATTAAAGTGTGGTGTATGGGGATGGTTAGCTCTAATAGCACTCTTTTGATCCTGACTGAAAGAGTAAGAGAGACTTACTCTCATCCACTCTATAAAACCAAAGGCAGTTTGAAAGACTATTGAGATCCGAAGATGACGAGAACTTCTTTAGATCATTAAATATTAAAACTGAAATAAAGAAAGGAGAAACATCTCTTGTTGCATAGACTGCTGCTGGGGCTTTTTCGACTACTTTTATTTTACAGCTGTTAAAAAGCAATGTATGCACCAAGTATGGTAGATGTTGTCATAAAGAATTTGATGTGAAATGCAATTTATTCATACTTAAAATATCTCTTAAAAAAAAGATTGTGTTCACTCGTGGTATTTCATACGATGTGTTACGTAATTTCCGTTTTCAGTACGGCTTCTTAACAGAATTTCACCCATTGCAGTGATTACAAAGATTAACTCGTTCAAGTTCATTTTCTCTGAAAAATAATTACAGTCTTCTCTTATGTTCAGTATTAGATCCGTAATGCTTAAGGCCTGGAAGCTTGGAACTAATGTGTTTTGTCTTAAAGCCTTATTTGTCAACATTTAAAACCTGTTATATCAATAATTCAAGATGGGTTTTTTGTTGAAACTGCTTTATACTTTTTGAAAGAAGCTGGTTGTCTAATTCTTTATAAAGTATACGTCTAAATGGTTGTAAATATAATATTCACATCCATATTTCTATGTGGTTGTCATTTAGGGTTCAATTTTACAATACAGGGTTTTAATATTTTTTTTTTTTACAAACATGACTGCAGTTATCAATTCATTAAGAGACAAAAATCCCATTACATATTCATAGTAAATGTCTGTTTTTTTAACTTAGACGATCAGTTCTTTTGATAAATATTTGACAACTTAATGTAGATTTTATTGTTTACATAACATGGCATTGTATTGCTGTGAATGCAACAAATTTTGGTTTATAGACACCTATATAACAGTAGATAAAAAATATTAACTAATTGTAACTTTTCCTAGTATTTGTGTTTATTGGATCTCAGTTTAACTTTCTGTAAGGATGACAGTTGAACAACTGTGTAGATTTCCTGCAAAGCTTTGAATCTTCCACATAAAAACACTACATTTTTTTCTCCCTGAAGGCAGGCATGTATTGAGGGGCCCAATGCAAGATAAAAATTGAGTAGCAGTTTTTTTATCTCTAGCAGCTCATCTCAATGAGAGGAAAGCACATCCCAACCTTCAGAAATTCTCCCCAGTTATGCATTTGTGAGTTTTCTCAACGAGGACTCCTGAAAACATGTGTCTCACGATATTCTGCTCCTTCTTCAAACGACAAGCAAGGACCTATTGCAGTATTTTCTGGCCAAGCCTGAGACCCATCACCTTCTTAAAGCTTGAACTAAAACTTTGTATACATATATGTGTATGTGTATATTTATGCATGTGTGTAGCTTCCCTTGTTTCGTATGTTCATTGGGTTCATAGAGTCAGAACTAGATTTACATTATTTCAGATTAAAAAAAGTACTACAATTTGTAGTAAAAGAGTGAATCCACTTATATAAGTATCTTCAATTCAAATACCTCAGCACTAAAATTAGACTCTACATCTGACTTTAGTGATGAAGCATCTATAAGGTCCTCTACAGCCTACTGTAGGTAACCCTGCCTCAGCAGGAAGGTTGGACTAGATGACCCACAGAGGTCCTTTCCAAACCCTACCATTCTGTGATTCTGTGATTCTGTAATCCCAGTGAAAGTAGATAGGTAACTTCAATGTATAATTCAAAACCTGAATGTATCAGGCAATGAGTGATCTACATCATGAAAAGGGTGCATATGAAGCTTCTGTGTCTGGGTCTATGCTTTCCAGGTCTTTCCCATTTTAGATCTACACTGAAGATTTCTGTCTTGCATGTATATTCCCAACTGACTGCATCTAACTGATTTTAAAACTAATAGCAGAGGTGAGGATAATCTCATACACATTTTATGAAATAGTGTAATAGCCAAGGAAATAGGATAACTTGCTCTATGTCTTTGGTCTTGTACCTCCAATGCTCAAAGTAAGCATCTATATAACCTCAACATAGTGGAGGGGAAGGAGCATCCATCTTTTACCCTGTCTTTTTCTTTTGGTAGTTTCATTTACCTTTTGAAACCACATGGCTACATATAAAAGGCATGGCGCTGAAAGAAAAAAAATAGAATTTTTAAGCTCATAACTATGGTACAAAGCTTGGAGATGAGGGTAGTTTTGGTTTTATCAAGCCCTTAGGGTAAAATACATGCAAAATCCTAATTTAGATGGCACAGTAAAAATAGCAGATCTGCTCATTATTCTTTTCTTACCATTCCCAGGGCTGGGTGCCTTCTCACTTATATCTGCTTTTCTCAGCCTACTGGTAATTCTGGTTCTTACAACACTCTGGGCAGTGAAGCTCATATATTAATACAAACATGGACACTAATAACACAAAATGGACATTAATAACATGATGGTTGCACAAAACCAGACAATTCTGACATTTCCTAGGAAGTATAAATACAAAGGCAGTGATAAATGTTAAAAATAGAAAACTCAAATTCATAACAATAGTATTTCTAATGAGAACAACTTTAATGCCACACCACTTCTGTACTGAAAAATATTACATTTCTATATATTGTTTTGATTCCTTGTGGAAAAAATAAAATACATTTTATTTATGTGAAGCAGCCTTTTTTCTTGCTACCATTTGCCTAGACAAATTTGTGCAGAAAACAAAGAGAAAAATTAGTAAGACTAACCTCTCAAAGGAAGATTATAATGGTTGTGTTTTGGGCCTGAAACATTGAAGGAAATTTCATGAAGTTAGACAGTTCTGAAAATTTTCCTTGGAAATTTTGTGAATTCTTTTGTGTTCTTAATAAGTAAAATCAGCAAAAATTATGTGCATGTGTACCTTATTCAGACATGCAAGTAAGGCAGTTTTTCCTGTGTAAGTGGAGGAAGAAAATCAGCCCTATTTCAGTCTGTCTGTTCATTTCATATGATGGAAAACCACATCTTCTTTTAAGGAAGTATAGAGGATGATAATTATAATTCCAAATACCAAGCACTTACTTAAGCAACAGAGCAGCTACCTCACTTCTCATACACTCATCAACTTCCATATAAGGGCAAAATTTGGCTTCAGAAAATTCCTAAATATTTTGGTTATCTCTTACAGAAAAGCCTATATAGAATTATTGTCATAAAATTATTTCTATAAAAGTAATGTGAATTATGCGAAAGCACATGGAAGATAAGGAGGTGATTGGTAACAGTCAACATGGCTTCCCTAAGGGCAAATCAATTGTGCCTGACAAAATTAGAGGCCTTCTACAATGGGGTTACAGTCTTGGTGGGTAAGGGAAGAGCAACTGATATCATCCATATAGATTTGAGCAAAGCATTTGACACTGCCCAGCATGACATCCTTGTCACTAAATTGGAGAGACATGGAGTTGATGGATGGAACATTCAGTTGATAAGGAATTGCCTGGATGGTCATACTCAAAAAGTTGTGGTCAATGGCTTGATGTCCATGTGGAGACCAGAGATGAGTGGCGTTCCTCAGGGGTCAGTATGGGGACTGGTGCTGTTTAACACATTTGTCAGCAATGTGGACAATGGGATTGAGTGCACCAACTGCCAGTTTCCTGACAACTCCAAGCTCTGTGGTGTGGTTGACACACCTGAGGGAAGGGATGCCATTCAGAGGGACCTTGACAGGCTGGAGAGGTGGGCCCATGAGAATCTGATGAAATTCAACAAGGCCAAGTGCAAGGCCCTGCACCTGGTTTGCGGCAATCCCAAGCACAAATGCAGGCTGGGCATAGAATGGATTGAAAGAAGCTGTGAAAAGAAGGACTCGGGGCTACTGGTTGATGAGAATCTCAACACGACTTGGCAAAGTGTGCTCACAGCCCAGAAGGCCGACTGTATCCTGGGCTGCATCTAAAGAAGTGTGGCCAGCATGTCGAGGGAGGCGATTCTGCCCCGCTGCTCCACTCTGGTGACTCTACCTGCAGTACTGCATCGAGCTCTGGGGCCCCCAACACAAGAAGGATACAGACCTATTGGAGCGAGCCCCGAGGAGGGCCACAGAGGTGATCAGAAGGTTGCAGTGCCTTTCCTATGAGGAAAGGCTGAGTGAGTTTGGGTTGCTCCGCCCGGAGAAGAGAAGTCTCCACAGAGACCTTATAGCAGCCTTGCAGTGCCCCGAGGGGGCCTACATAAGAGCTGGCGAGGGACTTTTTACAAGGGCACGTCGTGACAGGACAAGGTGTAATGACTTTAAACTGAAAGGCTGAAACATTTAGAGTATATATAAGGAAGAAATTCTTCACCATCAGGGTGGTGAGGAACTGGAACAAGTTGCCCAGAGGAGTGA
>Ga0065711_1046254_pt1 | contig 12997 bp, 10 predicted proteins | sample Hoacrofraction12_FD_59098 | JGI IMG/M metagenome (GOLD analysis project Ga0065711, IMG submission 59098) | Hoatzin crop microbial communities from Cojedes, Venezuela - Epithelial fraction 12 v2 (version 2) | ecosystem: Host-associated > Birds > Digestive system > Esophagus > Crop | place... | reverse complement strand
CCACCACGGCGGGGGGGGGCGGCGGGGGCGGCGTCCATTTCCTGCAGCGCGGGGCGGGAAGCAGCCGTGCTTCGGGAATACTGTCAGCCTCGCCCGGAGCCAAACCTTGGCCTCCTCTCTCCTCAGTTAAAAGCAGGGAAGTTGGTTCATTAGGACAGGGCTGGGACAGGCCACCCCGCGAAGCAGAGCCCCTCATCCTGCCCCCAGGAAGGCACAAGCCCCGCGCGGGGCAGCCAAGGGAGCACCCGCGGGCCCCTCGCCAGGAAGAGGCGCAGCGCTGTCGGGTGTTCCAGTGAAACTGAGGAGGTCAGTGGGATGTCAGACCACTTTTGTTTAAATAAAAGTTTCGTTATTTTCACATTATAATGTAATCTTGAACTGAAAATAAGAGGGGTTTTTGCTTTCCTTTTCCCCGTTAAACACATCGGCCATCATCTTCAAATAGAAAAATAAATTTTTAAAGAAAAACAGCCCTCACTCACGTCTCGCCCTCAGCAGCACAGTCAGAGGCTGCCCGCGGAAACCTGGAGGCACGGAGCCCACAGCTGCCATGATTTCTTTTGCACAATGTAACAGTCACCTGAACCATTTACCAAAAACCCAGCTTTTAAAAACAGCAAAACCTTCCTAGAAGTCCTCGTGTGGTCCTGTAACAAGCCACCTAAAATCCAGAATCATTTTTTCCTACGAGGCATAGATCCTCCAGCCAAAGCCAAAGCCAAACTTCTTGCACTTTTCAACATAAGTTCATTTTAGTAAAATACACAGGTTGCACACCTCAGTATCAGAACATTAATTTCTGCATCAAACTCCTTGAAGGAATATACATGATATTTGGGAGTTCAGTGAAAGATCACGAACACATAAGCTAACAGCAAAACAGCTGACCACAAAGAGAAGGGGACTTTCAACAAAATTCTCTATGCAATCTCTCTCTAGGTCAAACAGATTTAAGTTTACCACATTGACGAAAACTAGTGATTCAGTGCTTATTTTTAATTATCAAAACCCAGCAGTTCATGTACAGTAACTAAGGAAGAGCAAAGCTAAAATTCCAGATACCAGCAAACACTTTTCAAGGCTTCTCTGTACATCATCAAAACACAAAACCAGGCAAACACTAAATCGCAAAAGAACCTCTCTATAGGTCCCTTCAACAGTAAACCTCTTTTTCTTGCAGCTAAGCTACAATGGTCTCATTAACACACATAACCCTCCCCCCAAACCAGAAACACGACAGATCTGACGAACGGGGAGGCATTTGTAAGGCCTTGTTGATGGAAGACAGACCCAGTGTTCATGGCTCCTCTTCCTCAAATGCAAGCCTTTGCCTACACCGTTTTTCTTGATTTCATACATCTATTAGGTCAGATTATTTGTATCAGTTGACAAGATTCTCTGCTCCCAGCCTGCCCTTGGTAGCAGTTAGTCTGTCCTTCACCAGGCTCAAGTCAGAAACTTTCACGTGGGAACACAGTGGCTATCAGCAACGTTAACAGCAGACCACAACCAGCTGCGGAGCTTAAAAAGACGGGAGGGCTTCACAACAATGCAGAGGCTGGTCTTCATAGACCAGGTGCATGATTCACATCTACCATCTCCTCTCGGGAAAAGGAAAGGTGATAATGGATTGAAAGCAGTAATACAATACAGAGGTTTACTGGCAAAAAGACACTGGTTAAATGAATTTTATCAGGCTCTTGAGAAACGGGTACAGTATGGGTATGATTCTATTTGAAAACTTCGGAAGGGATATTAACAAAAGCATACGTTAAAATGAATTATTACAGTGATCAGACATTGCAGTCATTTACTCTCAACAGTACTTTTATGAGACATAGTTATATATTCAATAATTAAATATAAAATCGAGGATGAGTGTCACAAAACAAAGAAATAATGAGGCTTGAAGCCCAGTCAGTCCCCAGATTACCCTTCTAGTCACTGTATCTTTCACTTTACCTTTAATTTTACATGCTGCTATTCTTACACATAATAAAGCAATAAGAAAAGTTAATTGCAGATTCCTTGCTTTTGTGAAGCCTCAAACCTATTTCAACTTAGTACAAAAATAGGAGAAAAAAAGAAAACATTTGTTTGTTAAAAAGCAGAAAGGGGAAGAGATAATTCAAAGACATTCTGGACTGACAGAACCTAGGAAGTAAGGACAATGCGAACAAATTTTCAGACTATCAAAATGTAGCAGACAATGTTTTTGCTACCTGTTCTGTTTACCAGAGTGTGATGTGCTAGCCTTATTCCTTATTTAGAATTACTGGCAATCAAAATAAATGCCACAGGCAACAAGAAAAAATTGCAGTTGCACACTGATCCAACTTTCTCCTACCTAGAGAGGGTACGCGGGTAAAAAAGCTGAATGTAACAAGTCAACCATGTCCACATCCACATGTACTATACAATAAGAACATTCAAAAATATTGACATGAGACAGTGATCTTATAGTTTTCCTTTTCTCTTTCAGTTATATATATAGTTAAACAGCACATAGGAAAACACCACTATAGCTTTCACCATGGCCACCAGGAAAATTCTCACAAATATAAAAACGTATGCTTTTAAATTGTTAGACTTCTTCAAAACATAATACAGATGAAATGAAAGAAATATAATTTCTCATCTTGTAACAAAAAAACCCCAATTAAACCCTTGGGAATTCACACAATTCTCAAACCTCCAACTTCGCAGTCTTGAACATCTCAATCCCTACTACAGCACAACATAGTATCACCAAAATAAATCAGCAGAATTCCTTGAGAGCGGTGATGCTACTTGGATACTATGTGAAATTTCACTGTACTGAAACATGTAACTTAGGTTTACATTCAGTATTTTGGAGGAAGGAAACATGATAGTCCCTTCATGCTTTATTCTTGCTGGCTGCCTACCCAGGAAGCATTATTGTTATTACTTCAAGAGGAAAGGAAAGGTGCTGGTAAGAGCCAGAAGGGCAGTGATGTCGATTATGAAATGCCCTGTTCTTTGGATGAACTGTGTAAAACATTTTGTTAAAAGGCTCCATGTTAAAAATATTAAGAACAAAAAGGTCGTCTTAAAAATACAAAGCATTTCTGCCTCTTCTCTTCAGTTCAAAGCTGGGGGAAAAGTGTTTTGCTAGAATTAACTACAAGTTTGCTGTAATAAACATAAATGACAATGCCCTACATAACACAGGGCCAACCACAGACTCCAGACAAACATGATTGCTTTAGGTTTCAAGTGGTATACGCATCTCTGCTTTTGTATAAAAGGAACAGAGACACTTCTGGAACCTTCACTGCAGAGTCTTTGCCAGCGTCCGGCTTTTGGGCAAAGGAAATCTTGCCACACTGCAGAGTCACAATGTTGAGGATCAGAATGTAAAAACAATCATGATTCAGTATCTGATCCAGAACTGCTTTCTCGGCTGATTTCAATTTGTAGAGATGGTAAATTATCCAATCGACTCTTTTTTTGCCGAGACTGTTCTTTTTCCTTAATGAGAGCACCCCAAACTCGCTGGAGTTCTGAATCATCTTCCTCTGGAGATGCCGCAGAGTTTTCAGGTTTATCTGAAGGCTTTTCTTGTGTCTTCGGAGCAGACCCTAATCGGGTCCATAAATTACCTATTCAGACGAAAAACAGACTTTTTTTAAAAAAAACAGGACTAAGAGGAATTCTGGAGGAAGTCTGAGGAACCTGGTCTTAACTGCATCTCTAAACTCCTTGTACTACTCCCAGCTTAACGTTTGGCATGAAACTTGCTACATTTTGAAGCGCTAGTTGAAATTAAAATACGAGAGGCTCAGTGCAGTCTCATTCACTGTTTCCCATTTGCAATGCCCTGTTTTGACCACAGTTTTAAAGTAGTCCTCTACTTTTAAGCATACCTATATGAAAATGTTGCTCATAAAAATATTCAGCTCAACCTACCCACACAGATTTCAAAGCTCTGAACAAGAATTTTCTAATTCATCTTTATTTTCACTAAACTGAACATCCCTCATGATTTTCTGCTGAAATTTCTCTTATACTCTGAAATCAAAGGCACTGCAGCATTACATTTGCGCCATAAAACTAACCTGATTTCTTCTCTCTGGTATCAGAGTAGAGGCCTTTCACATCTTGTTTGGGGATTCCTAACCGGCTGTGTACATCTGATATTGGTTCTCGACGAGGAGCAGAGGTACTACTTGGAGGTTTAATTTCTGGAGAATGTTGTCTTTTTCCCAGTCTTTGCCGCACATCTAGGGATATTTTCAGTGATTAAAATGAAAAAAATCATGTTGCATTTACTCTAGTTCTGCCAGATAATTTTATGCTCATTCACAATTTGTACAACTTGAAACTAGACAGATTCTCTGTTTTCATCTTTCCTGCAGTCTTTTCATTTAAATATTTCATACTCAGATTTCACTCCTGGCAATGTCTGCAGTACAATTTATCCAGATTTCATTTTTCTTTTTTTTTTTTGCAATAAATTTGACATTTAATGTTTTCAGGTAGTGCTCTGTCCAGAAGATCTAAAAAGTAAGCTATTCCATGGCTTACTGCATTTCTGTGGTAGCAGCACAACATGTATTTATCCAGCATGAAGTATGATTATACAAAAACTGATATACCTTCAATGATTCTTTTCAGATAATAGCTTGCTATGCTATTAGTCTAATACTGCTTGATATTCTGCAGAATAAAATGAAAACCAGAATACAAGAATCCTAAATATATCGATACTTCAACCATGATGCCAGTCTTACATTCTGAAGTTTGTCTGGTTTAGGTAGATATTCCTCGTCTTAAAGAAGGTTCAAACAACAACATGAAGGCAAAGGAAGTTATAGGATTTATGTGCCAACTTGTCAGAGCCCCAAAATGTGCATGAGGGGTAAAATATACTAACCTAACTTCTCCATTACATTGATACAAAAGAGTATCTTTTGTTTTTCAGGCAGATAATCCTCTGGATACTACGTATGTCAGGAGTAGCTTAAATTACACATAGCTGAGTCAAAAAAGCAACAGTCAATTAAGACTGCCAATTGAAAATTGCCTCCATATCCATGTAACACACGTTCTTTCATGTAAGTAGCTAGTGTTTCATGTTTCATTTTGCATATGATCTCCCCTGCATGCTACATTTCTCAGAGTCCTACAGAATCTCTGCCTCAAGGAATGAACAAATAAAAAAGGACAAAATGGGGGGGAAACAGAAACAGGCAAGTAAATTGGATAAAAATAAACATCACTTTCACTCAAGTGTACTTATTTTTCCCCAAAGCAATCCCCAACTCCGTCTCTTGGTGAAGAAAAATTAACTGTATGGATGCAGAAACTGCTGCTGAACAGAATTCTCTCAGGTTTGTTAGTTGCAGTGGAGCACAGATGTGAAATGAATATATCGATTTTAATGAACCAGTTGCACAACATAAGAGTTCAAAATTACCTGATTTTACAGTGTTGTTTGGCTGACGTGGCCCACTATTATTCTGACGTTTTTCTTCTAACAGTAGTCTTACATCTGCAACTTTCTCTGATGATCCTTTACTGCCAATCCGATTTTTTATGTTACTGGTTGCTATGCTATCTGCTCGCATGGAATTCCTAAAAAAATAATATATACAGACAGAGATATTTAACATCCTTTAAATGACATCTAGTATAGTTCTTAAGTCCTCTTGTATGTAAAATTACATCACAGAAAACAACAATATCAGGATTTCTCTACTGAGAGAGTGAGTTAAAACATCACTTTGAAGAGCACGTATTCCACTCAGAATCCTAAGTTTAGCAACAATCACATGAACACCTCAGTATCCACTTCAAGGCAGGTATCAAGTTTGTCTCCTTAAGGCTGTGCCTCTGGTCAAAATTCAGAACATATAAGCAACTTCAAAATTGTTGAAGGACTTGACATTATAATAAAGTATAATCATGGTACTGAAGGGACACATGTTGAAGTTATTTTAATAATCTACACTGTATGCAATTTTGATTAATATGGCCATAGTGAATGTAAATTCCTTTTTGTCATCAACACTTAAGGATTATTCTTCTTTCTGAGAAAAGAGGAAGGGGTAAAGGGAAAAGATAGCTAGACTAGGGAGAAATATGCTCTATGAAATGCAAGCAGATAATTGTGCTTGTTTGTATACATTTCTGTGGATTCCACTTCGAGCTTCATTATTATCAATAAGCAGGGTTATACAAATCTGCAAAGGAAGCTGTATTTTAAAAATGTTAAGTGTAATTAAAAACCTGTATCAGTGTTTTCTATATTTTGTATTGCTTTTTAAAATATCTACTACAAAATTAAGGATTGGAAAAGTAGCTTCAACAGTTTGTCTTTAAGCTTTGACAGCTCTGTCACTAATCAAAATTTAGCATGCCTTTTCACCAATACTTCCAAAGAATAAGAAATTTTTACCTAATATTTTTCAGTTGTGATTCCACCTCATCTGCATACATTGTCATTTTCATGCTTTTTTTAGGAGAGGGTGTTGATATCATTTTCAGTTCAAGATCATAGTCCATTTCATCAGAATCAGATGCACTAGCACTCGATCGCCTTGCTGCACTGCGATCTCGGGATTGTTTAAAAGCTTGCAGTTCATCACGGTACTCTACCACAACTCTGTCATCTTCATCCATATCCTGAACTTCTTCCTCCTCTTCTTCCTCCTCAATAGGCTCCTCAGGAACATTTACTAAGCCTGTAGCAAAACAAACTCATTCTGATAAACTGAAGTTTATCATTCACATAACGTACCTTAAAGCCAAGGGGAAAAAAAACCCAAACCAAACAACTCACTTCAATTAATCATCACAACAAATGAGTCTTTGTAGTTCTCCAAGGCTAAAGAGAGAATATTTTGCAAAATGTTCTAAGTGGAATCAATATTACAGAATAGTCTAAGTGGAAGAAAATCACCAAGGGATGAAAAGTCCATGGACAAAAAACGTCCATGGTGTTCACTATCTCAGCAGCCTGTTCCAGCATAAAGCTGGACTGCATATATAAAGTGCAACTGCCTCTTGTAGTAGGTGCAGTTCATACTTCCTGAACTAAGCATAACAATTCCTCTGGTCTTGCAGGACTTAATGTGACAACTGCTGGCTCTGCGATAATCCTTTCAAGTCCTGTAAGCAGTAACGCTAAAAAGAACACATGTATCATTGCTATGAATTTACCACATATACTGATTTAAATATAAATCAGCAACTTAGTCATCAGCAGTGTGCGGGCATTTTTTCAGAAGGCCATCAACATGCACAATCTTCCATGAGATTTGATACACCCATGGCTGTATTTTTAACAGGCCGCTCATACGAAACTTTGACACTGCATTTGTCTCACGTCAAAGATTTTTACACCAATTATTTTTCTAATTTACACCGCCTACCTTAGGGACTAGATGAAGATATTCAAGCCTAATTAAAATAATTTTCTAATCTTTATTGTTCTACATCTAGAGCTTGCTTTTTCATAGCACGGAAGAATTGACACAGCAAGTAGGACAACTTGCCAGTAAGTTTCGTGTTTGCCCTTGATGCTATAGTCCCCGTGTCCTAAATTTGTAAAACAAAAATATCACATAAAACGTAGCAGCTATTTCAGTGAGCCAATGAGCAGTGTGAAGTTTCAGCCTCAGTTGTTCCCTGCAAACTCTAAAATGGGATTCAGTAACAGACACATTTTTTAAAAGTACGCTTCACTTTCAGGCACCGCAGGGGATTAGACGAGGCATTGCTTAAGGTCCTTTCCAGCCCTCCATTCCCCAGTTGTGTTCCTACAGGGTCAACATACATCAATTACCTGAATGACGATGTTTATAAGGAGGAGTCAAGCCAACATCATCCCCAATAAGTGTTCTTTTCTTTATCACATCCCGATGGATTCGACGTGAATGGTATCTTCGTTTCCTGAAACACCATACAAAGAATGATATTCCTGTCACAGAAAAGGCATACTGAACAAGCCATATTCAGTCCTGGATTAAGCATATGCTATTATCACTCACTTTAATAGCAGATGTACATTTATGTCAGAGATCTGTTCTGAATATTTTGAATATAAACATTCTTTATTTTCATGAGAAAATACCTGCCTTGCAAATTCATAGTCACATTCCAAAAACACTATTTATGCATAAGAAGCATCTACATAAACTGTACAGAAAAAAAATCCACAAATTAAAACAGTTAGACTATCTCGCCCAATTACCTGCAATGCGCCAATTCCTCTATCCAGTACTCACCAAGAATTGCTAAGAATCCCCTTCATGCCTCCATAATTCGGATTGCCGTATTTCATGTAATACTGGCTTCGCCTTGCAGCTCCCAGCTCTTTTTTGTCATCTGAAAAAACAGAAATTAAAGGATTATTTCCCTCTTAGAATATATCTTACTACACTGGCATAAAATAAATAATCATCCAGTCAAAGACACAGAGAATGAAAGTAAGACTGAATATGTCTTACGGATCAGCATTACTTCAATCTCCTCTACGAAGGACACAATTTTGCTGACACCTCTGAAATTTCTCCTACCACCACAGTTTTATTTGTGCCTAGAAACTTAATTCTAGAGAGACCAAGTTTGTACACAGCAGCTTACCAAAGCATTACATCCCACTGTAACTGCTGCAGGCTACACTTACCTTATTCATGACCTTTCTTTTCTTTATCGATGTGTCACTTCCCACATGGCCCAGAAATTATATGGATTTTCATTTTACTCAGAAATATCATTTCTCAAATGTATTTAGCAATAATTTCCACTGATACCTCATCAGCATCTCAAACTATTTTCATATTTATAAAACATGAAATGGACCTCTGGGGAGAAGCGCATCATAAAATCAGTTCTATAGGATTGGGAAGAACACCCTGAGCCCAAGATAAAATTTTTATGCACAATAGTTTTCAGACAACTTGAACTGGATTTAATTCACACATTAAATCTGGATTTATTGTAAAATCTTAATACCTAGTGATTAGCAAAAAACCTAAAAATTTTGCAAATAAAAATTAGGTATTTTGAGTCATTAATTAGTCAACAAATAAAACTACAACAAGCAATTAATTCATTATGCTTGTTACACTGTTCATTTACCTTTAGTAGCAAATCTCATGAATAGCTTGTTTCCTTTAGCCAGTTTATTGGCAGGGCGAAGATCATTACGCAGGAGAGAATCCTCTTCTACCTGGGAGAGGGCATCCAACTTTGGGGGGCAAAAAAGGTATTTTGGACTCAAAAATAAAATTACTATTGAACAAAAATGGATTGCTTACAGAGAAGCAATCAACTGGTTATTAAGAAAGTTACTTTTCTAATTATGTTCAAATGAACTCTACTTTTTTTCTTGACAAACTAATGTGAATTTTTAATTTGCCCTGAAGATTTAAAATATTTCATTCTCTTCCTTCATAACATTATCTCAGATTATTAAACCAATAATTTTCAAATTACACTATAATACTGACTGAAATGCAGAAAATAAACAACGCAACTTGGACACTAAAAAATTTGATTTTTTTGCTTGTTTCATATCTAAATGGTTTCCCTAACAGGTTCTCATGCTCTCACACAATGACTAAAAGACTTTTTTTTAATTTATATCTGCTTTATAGAAACTAAAATTCCGACCTCCATGATGTATGAGTGTTCACTGAGCCACTCCTAAAGAAAATACTAATCATACCTATTATATATTCAGCCAGCAAAGATTGAATTACTTATGAAACATCAATGTGTATGCTGATTCTCACACATATCTATGGACAGCTTAAATCCTGTTTGTCTCTTTAATCACTGCCTTTTCTGCTCAAAGGCTATTGCCTTTCACTGTTGTTCTTTCATTGCCTCCTCTCAGCAGAACAGAGCAGCCAGTTTAGCTCTTACATGCTGGATCCCCTCCCACTCTTCAAAGTCTACTTCCACAAAACACTTTTACACAGCTAGTCTCATCAACAGCATGTGTGCACATCCTGTCACTTCCCCATCTAATTTACCTTGATAATTAAATTGTGAATTGCAAACATATATGGTTAAAATTACAATATTATGAAGACTTTTCACCAGTCAGAGCAAAACATCTGTAGCAGTGTTTTCACTTCCCTTCTGTACTGACCTCGACGTCACTTGGATTGTCATCCTCAACCTCGCCTTCTTCTGTCTCATCATCAGAACTTTCCTCCTGTTTTTCTAAGAAAGAAAATAATTGAGGAAAAAAAAATAACCTCCATTTTAGTGTGTCAGTCACATTTGATTACTATTACCTACATTCTCTGAAATCAAACTGAAGGTATTATCCTTTCTTCTGTGCAGCCTAGAGAATAATCAAAACAGTAAATGTCTACAGAAATTTAAAGCATGCATGAGCACAGAATAACATTAACTAGACAGCCCCTCTGCAGATAACTGCCTGCGGCAGCGCACATAATTATTAATTTAATTCTTTGAAAGCAAATGAAATTGCACTGCATTTTATGGTATGACAGAGATCAGCAAGGCCAAGACTGTAAAAGTTTATTTCCTTCAGTCTCCCTTTAAAACACTGCAAGTACCTACAAGTATCCAGTACCAACAATGTAAACCAGGTTATTATTCAAAAGCTTAGGAGGTTCTGAGAGAGAACAGGAGGAGAAAAAAAAAACACCTTAGTGGCTTAATTTTGAAGTGAAATAACTAACAGAAGAGTGTACACTCCCAGAACTACTAAAATTGTGAGATACTTGCATAGATTTTACAGAGTTCTTTTTAGCTCAGAGTAAGAAAACTGATACTGGAATTTTCTTTTTCAAATAGCCCTCAAAACAAAAAAACAAAAAAAAGACTAGTGAATATGGACAGCTATCAACCTGTATCAGTATCATTTGCAAAGATCTTAAAGTACTTGCTAGACATAAGACTAAAAAACTTTCAGAGTTCCTGATCTTCATCTCGTTCAACAATAGACTTGAAAACTTAAAATAGAGGACAGCAGCTGTTCAAAAGATTCTGACAATATACCCAAGTTCAAAGAAAAGAGTAAAGCACAATTAACCAAACTGAAACCAAAGAGAGAATTTAGGTAAACAAATCAGCCAAACTCAAACTTGAATAATGAAGTTCCACGAGGGACAGTATTCAAGCATGTTTTTTTCCCCCAGATGATAAGCTTCTCACTCTTCTCACAGTAAAGGCTAGTCTCTTGCTTCCCTAAATGTCTAAATAGCCCTCAAACTCCTATCTAAAAAAGGAATGCAGCTAAGCCAGAAGACTAGCGTATCTGTACACATCTCACACCTTAAGATGTAACTGAAGTTTGTATTTTAGCTAATATCCCACTTTTCCAGATGAACAGGTGAGTAAGTTTATGTAGGAGTAATTTAGATGACAGGTTTGATTTTGAGATGTGGTGTAATGATGATGTAATTTGTAGCCAACAAGATTAAATACGTATATTTATGCTCCATTTAAACAAGCCAGTCACTAATCCCCAAAAACTTCGTAACACGTCTTACTTGAAGCATTATCAACATTTGCCCAAAAATTAAAGTTGCACGGATGGTTGAGAAGCCACTGTGTTGTGGAAAAAAGCAATAAGAAGAAAAGGTGATGAGTTAGAAGGATCCACAAATTTAACAAAGCCCTAAACACCAAACTTGCTGGAAAGGCTTTTGGTAGCACTGCAAATAATAGAGAGACTGGCTATTTGCATTTTATTCATATAGCATGTTTAAGCAAAATCTATGGAAGAGTTAGTCAATACATCTCTCTTTGCTTTGTACCGTGTGGTACAGCACTTTGAACCACAGCAATTTATATCACACCAGCCTAACAGCAAAACAGTCCTAAGGTAGCAAAAGCCTGATTTTTAATTTACATCCATAAAAGAAAAATAAATTTACAATTAAGGCATGCAGGTACCAGACTTATCACAACATTAAGATGCACTTCCGCTGCTTTGCTCTTTTATAACTGACCGTTCAGTGTGCTTCTCTCTTGGAAGTATAATATCCAAATTTAGAGGTGATATACAGTGGTGAAGTGGTACTTTTGTCACAACTGTGTGAACCATATACTTCAAGGATGGTGGTGTATCAAGAAAGGCATTAACTGTGGTATTTCAAAAATAGGACATTTTCTTACACCTGCTTTTTCCTCACTTTGAATCCATCCTTTTACTGCCTTTGTACGCATGTCACACTGACTTATTTCTGTGCAACGTGTACCACTATAAATATCGTACCTGAATATGACCCTGCATCTAACATGTTCAGTATCGACTGAATTACTGCTTTTGGTCTAGCTCCAACCCACCTTTTAAGAAGCAGCTTCTTCAAAAGGTTTCCAAGATGAAAGCCTTTTTTAAAGTGGCAGAATACATTTACCTGAAACTATATGATAGAAGCTCCTTCAGTGATATAGATTATGCAGTACCCAAGCACAAGTTTAAAGTTTCATTGACTTAACTAGATGATGTCTATATATGCGTATTTCAATCTACCTTTCTTGCTTTTTTCAGCTGTCTTTTCTTCATTGTTTTCTCTGCTTTTTGTTTTCTCCTGATCAGGCAAGGAACTCATATTTATTAGAGCCCGTGTTGCTGTAACTTCATCAAGCCAGACCACATTACCTATGAAATACATAAACACATAGAAAAACAAAATGCAGTTTGCATAATCATGCAGTCACATACACTGCCTTACTGGAGGGAAGTTACTAATAAAGGTTCAGAAATGCTCTTATATAGTGACACGACTAAAAAGTGTCAGATATACCTCTTGCAGGGAGAGTCATGTTTCTTAACACACTTCTTAAGCAGGAGGACACACAACATCCATCACATTAGAGAAAACACAAACCACAACTGATCAAAACCAAAATCACTGAAATGCACAACTATCTATACTAGGGACTGCTTCCTGAGCACAGCAAATTGGGATACTGAATCAGGGTCAGTGTATTTCATGAATGTGTTAGCACACAAATGCCATTTGAGGGGGGGGGGGGGGGG
>Ga0065711_1046256_pt1 | contig 12998 bp, 6 predicted proteins | sample Hoacrofraction12_FD_59098 | JGI IMG/M metagenome (GOLD analysis project Ga0065711, IMG submission 59098) | Hoatzin crop microbial communities from Cojedes, Venezuela - Epithelial fraction 12 v2 (version 2) | ecosystem: Host-associated > Birds > Digestive system > Esophagus > Crop | place... | reverse complement strand
TTTTTTTTCCCCCCCCCCCCCCATACTTCCTCAGTTATTTTTACCTTTCCAGTGGGGATTTTTCTCTTGCCTATATTTAGACTTTCTCTTTGACATTTTTGTCTTGATGAATTAGTTTCAGTATAAATTACTGAACGTGCATTTATGACATTCTAGTACTGGTGGCAGTTTTCTACACAAGTGTTTCTGTCTGTGATCAGAGAAGAAAATACATCCAAAAAAATTACGCTCAGGATAATTTTTAGTCAAAGACCATGACATTTATTGACAATAATCCTGTTGACTTTATTGGATTTTGATACTGTCCCAGTAACCAAGTCAGGAAATATAACTACTGTCTTTTAGTAATTGTTTTCCACTTTCATCCTTTCTTGCTTTCACATTATTTGTGATAATTACTGTAGGAAGCATAGATTATGTGCTGCTGCCTTGAGAAGAGTGTCTCTAAATTATCTTTTAAAAGTCCAACTATTCTAATATCAGATGCCTTTATAAAAATGTGTACTGACCTAACAGAATTTTAAAAACAACTAAAATCTAAACAATCACACCTTCTGGGCAATATCCTATTATAAAAAAATCTTATCTTTTAATAGAAGATTGAAATGTGTCCTTGTTGATGTTCAAATTTGTTTTTTAAACACTTTTTTTACCAGCGTGCGCAGCAAGGCTTCTGTTAAGATTATCCAGTAGTAATGGGGGGAACAGATGATGTGATATAATTGCAGGTCCCATCCGATGTTTACAGTGTGAATTCCACATGACTATTTAAATGATTGATATCAAAACAGATATCACTTATCAGTTTATCTTCCTTTCTCTGTTTGTTTCATCCGTATTTACAAAGGGCAATATGATAAAAATCTGGTAGAAGCATGGATTTCTCTGTATTCGTAGCCAAATGTCTTTTTCCTTAAGCAAACCTCTTTGCTCGGAATAAGATCTTTGTGCAGAGTTTAAACAGGGCAAGTCTTGATCAGGTGCACTTAAAATTATTGTTTTATAGATATTGTTGGAAGAAGCCAAAGATTTGCTGTCTGACTGGTTGGACACAAAATTTGGCAGTCAGGTGACTGACAATTCCATATTCTCAACGCTTCCGAAATTCTGGGAGGGGGAATTTCATAAAGATATGGAAGCGCTCAACGTAAGTAAACAAACTGTTTTCTGTTGTAAAGGTGTGTGTGCCATGCCTCATAAAACCCAGAATACAATTTAGCTCCTTAATAGCTTTCAAAAAACCTCATAATTCAAGCTTATTGATAAAGTATTTCCTTTAATGTGAATAGGTAGCTGTTAAATCAGCATCTGCTCTGTTTCCCTCCCAACAATCTTAAATCCATTGTGTATATTATTAGAGCCAGTTAACTGGTGATTGAGTTTGACCTGTGCACTCCATCCCTTTCCCTTACTCTAACATGGGCTTGTAACCATAAACTGAAGCACAAGTTTGAGATGGAGTCTGTTATAGCTGCACAAGAGAGCCCTGCCAACCTCAGCATTTAGACTGACTACTTGTCAGTCTTCAGCTACTGAGAAATTATGCAGTGGTAAAAATCAAGGGCAGATATTTGTTACGGATGAAATGCCATGTCATGTGCAATGGTTCAGATCTGTGAAGATTTGTTTACTTACCTGCAAAGCAGGGGGACTTGTTGCCTGTTCTGTTAGAAGTGCAGTAAGTGGAAGAGCTGACATCTCCTGCAGTAGTTTGTTTTTAACAGCACCTTAAAGACTGAGGAAAAAACGGCCACAGCACATTGTTTCAGAGAAGAAAGCTTGAAATAGGAGTCTTAGATTCTGCTGTCACTTGCTTTTGAGCCAATTTTTAACCAATGCATTATATATATATTTTTAATGTGTATTTGCATATGTATAAATATTTATATATAAAAACATATAAAATTCTACTTTTTATCTATAGGTTTTACCTCCAGATGTTTTAACACGGGTTAGTGAATATGTGCCAGAAATTGTGGATTTTGTGAAAAAGATTGTGGATAATGGTTATGGGTAAGTTTGCTACTGAATGCTTTTGTTGTGTGCTTCTCAGAGCTAGAATGTTTGCTTTCAACACTTAACTGTGAACTGTTCTCTCTGTTTTCATATGCAATAGTAGTCTTTTCCAGAAGTAGTGTTTCATCAAATAAAGAAACTTCAGGTTCCTTTGCAAAAGACCTGTTATTTCTCACCTGATGGAAATGTGTTATTCTGTACTTCATATGATGTCTTACAAAGAGAGAAGTTAGATTATTAAATTTATAGGATGAAATCCTTGTTCATTAAAATAAATAGTCAAAGTCCCGTTCACTTGAACTATGTTTGACTCCTGGCCTGCAGCAAGGAATTTAAAAAATGGATGCCTAAGTAGATGGCTAGAAATTAGCTGTAAATAACATAAGTTAAAAAAAAAAATTGTGAACTGGTTTTCTGACATTGTCTAATATTTGTGAAAATCAAGCTATTACTCCAGAAGTTCCTAAGTATCATGATAGATTTATGTCTGAAATTTTTGAGTTTTCTTTCTGTTAATAGCCTCAATTTTTCAACATGGATGTATTTTTGTTGTGAAAAAGCAAACCTATGGTTCAGACTGCTAATTTTGTCCCACTACAGCCATAATAAAAACTCTGACACAATGCTAGGTTTCAGGACCACCAGGAATGCTGGTGATTCAGTGCAAACAATTTTGAACTATCCTCCTTTTTTTTTTTCTTTCTAAGAAAATCTTAAAATGTAGGTGTAAAGGAAGAACATGCAAGAGAAATTATGGCAAAGTGATGGAGGTCAAAATGGACTGTGAAACAAACATGGTTCATTTCATTGTTGCAAAATATTAAAAGGGACCAGAAGTATTGTAGATATTTCTTCTCTTGAGACTGTTATCTGAGGTCTCACCACTTAAGAGTTTACCAAAAGATGTTAGTTGTTTTCTCTTTGACGAAGTTTATTATGACTTCCAATGATTTGTCTGAAGTCTTTTGTGGTTAGGCCTCAAAACTTAGGCTCACCTAAGTCATCTTATGGTTTCACTAGAGAACTTGAGTTTAAGATAGTGATTTTGGGGATGAAATTCAGTTAAGTCTTGGTAGAAAGTTAGCTGAATAATGATCTTTAACTTTTCAGGTATGTGTCCAATGGATCTGTATACTTTGATACTATGAAGTTTGATTCCAGTAAAAAACACTCCTATGCTAAGTTGGTTCCTGAAGCTGTAGGTGATCAAAAAGCTCTGCAAGAGGGTGAAGGTAAAAAGGGGAAATAAAATTTGCTTAAGTTGCTGAAGAAACTGATGATGTGTTGATCTCTTCAACTGATTTTCATTTGGATCAGTTAATGGCAAAGTTGAATGGTTTACCTGCTGCACTTCCTTTACCAGCAGGTTCCTTTTCCAAAGTTTTGTAGCTTGAGCCAGCACTTTCCTGGAAGTCTTTAATTGGAGAATACAAAGAAATGTGATTTGTTCTAGGATGGTTTTGGGTTGGTGTTTGTGGGTTTTTTGGTCAGAATTGTGAATAGCTCAGTCATTTGACTATAGCCCAGTCACTTGACTGTTCATCTGATTCAAAGTAGGAGGAGGAAAGACTTGAAGCTGGGTTTTTGCACATGCCAAGTGAAAGCTTTCCACACCAGGCAATGGTTATTTCATGACAAATATTTGGGTTCCTCTTTCGTATTGAGAACTCCTTTTACTTTGTAAACTTTGTTTGTGTTGAACTAAATCCAAATACAGATTTTTTTGAGTTGAGCCATAGCAGAGAAGTAGCTTAAAATGGTCAATAAACCAAACTCATTAGTTATCTGCTCCTAAGGTTGTACAGTTTTAGTAGAAAATCATCCCCAAAGTCTATCAGAAAAATATTAAAAGGTTTTTATATAACACTCATACTAGGTGCAATTAGGGCACCCATGCTAGGTGAAACTAGCAATATCTGAGAGATACAGCTTAAAATGGATGTGATTTTTTTTATTTCTTCTTAATTCAAACCCTTATAGGTGAAATCTTCTATGTACATGTGAAATAAAAGGTGCTAGCTTAAACCACTGTCTTTGTGAATACACGAATGTATCATTTCTACCACATAACGAGTCACTTTTATTGAATTGCTGTGTCCCTTTGCAAATAGGAACCAATGCTGAGTGATTAATGTAACGTAACTAACCAAGAGTTATGCATACGCCAAGTTATTTCTTGTCGGCTTAGCTGCTTTGACTCATTTGTGATGATTGTCCTTACCCCAACAGATGATGTATATATTTACATTTTCTCTTTTGAAAGGGGACCTGAGCATCTCAGCTGATCGCTTAAGTGAGAAGCATTCTCCAAATGATTTTGCTTTGTGGAAATCCTCCAAGCCAGGAGAGCCCTCATGGGACTCTCCATGGGGAAAGGTAAGGACATTATAATCAGGATTTAGATCTTCTACACCTTATTACATAGTATGTTGTAGTTATACTTTACCTTACCTCATATTAATAATGTATAGGTTATGGAGATCTTGTATTCAATAGTAGATTCTGTTGCTACGTTCATTTGATAATTTATAATATGTATCAGTCTGTCTGTTTGACACTTTTTAAACAGAAGTCTGCATGCAAGCTCACGATGGCTGTTACTGGTCATTTTTCCTCTATTTATCTGCATGCTTTATCTGCAGCAATTTCTATATCCTTTTTTTCTTGTGATAAAAAATATTAATGTAATTTTAAAACAAATAATAAGCAGGATAATCAAAGCATCACAGATGTATGTGCCATGTTTGATCTTTAAACCGAACAGTGTACTTTTATGAAGTAGAGACTGAGAATCTTTTTTTCTTGGTAACACTGTATCTCATTTCCTTAGGTGTGTAACTATTTTGGGACAGACCAATGAAGGAATGATACATAGGCAGGAGAGGAAAACAATTAAGTAGTAGCCAAGTCTTTCTCTTAACAGGGTCGTCCAGGTTGGCACATTGAATGTTCTGCAATGGCTGGATCCATTCTAGGAGAGTCGATGGATATTCATGGAGGAGGGTTTGATCTCCGATTTCCCCACCATGACAACGAACTGGCACAGTCTGAGGTGAAAGAACTGGCCTGAAGTTTCTGCAGTGAAAAAGCAACATGCTTTGCTTTGTTTGACTGCAACTTACACAAATCCATCAATTAATTTTTAGAACTTTGTGTGTTTTGTATAAGCATAGCTTTTTTGTTCTCAGGATTTTAGTCTTAAATTATCCTACTTAATGGTATGCATGTAAACAGTGTTGGATCTTTGGGGTTTTTTGGTTTTGCTGCAGGCTTACTTTGAAAACGATCACTGGGTTCGGTATTTTCTGCATACTGGCCACTTAACAATTGCTGGCTGTAAAATGTCCAAATCTTTGAAGAATTTCATTACCATAAAAGATGCACTGAAGAAACATACAGGTAAAAATTACTTTGGAATTTGAATGCTTTTGGTGTACTTTGAGTGGTGACTGTGGTAGTTTTGTTAATTCAGGCACATAATGGAGTTTCCAGAAATGGCTAACTTCAGGTGTCTGTCTTCTTCGCTAACTTCAGAACAGCTTCCTTGTTTTTCTGTTCCTTGTCGGTATTACCTGTATGTATAATAGTGTTCTTCCTTTTTTGGTAAATGTATTGATAGTAAGAATATAGAAAATTGTTATGTTCTTAGCCAGTGCAGTATTGGAGGACATAAAAATGCTTTAGATTATGATTATTTTCTGTGTTTATTCTGAAACTCCTAATAGCACGACAGTTACGGTTGGCTTTCCTCATGCACTCTTGGAAGGATACACTGGATTATTCAAATAATACCATGGAGTCAGCTATTCAGTATGAGAAGTTTATGAATGTGAGTAAGCTTTCTGTTCCTCCACCAGCTTGCTAAGCTTTGTGTTGTCACATGTGTTTCAAGGAGTAGAGCCCAAGGATATATAGGCCATATCCACAGACTGAATTTGCCTTCTGAATTCATCAGGTGGGATGTCACAGTATCTGCTTAGCCACCATTGAACATTCAAGTCATGGAAATTCCACAAACAGCTACATTTCTCTGCAGCTGGGCGCTCTCTCTGAGTTTTGACATCTCTGAGCAGCTTGGCACTTACATGCAAGATTAGTTTCTCAGTTCAGCTTGCTTATAGGACTCAGTCCAACACTCTCATATCACGTCTAACACATCAGACTTTATACAAATACAGTGAAAGGGGAAGAGGGAGTATCATTCCTACCTTGTCTCCTCACCACATACATCGAGCATTTGCCTCTGTGCCTTGTGGGCATATGTGAGGGGTCAGGCACAGTTCCTTTCCCTGCTTAGTTTGGAGCCATGATTTAAACCCACGTTTCCCACAAGAAGGCTGTATGGCATGTTGAGATAGCTTCAGCTGGAGAGACTGAGATCAGCAATTCTGCTTTTTATGTAAAATGTTTGGTTTGGGCCACAGATTAAGTGGAAATTACTTTTCACCAAGCTGGGTGCCCACGTAAAATAGGTCCTCGCTATAAAGCAATTTTTATTCTTCAGATTCCATTGCTTAACAATGCATTTAAAAAACTGCTGTAAAAACTTGTGTCTAAACTTCATTAAAAAGTTATTGTATTTGAGCAGCTTGGTGTTAGAATATCATAGTGTATCATGCAGTGGCAGAGCCAAGAGGTAGAACTGAATTACAGTCCAACTGTGATTTGCAGAATTATGCAAAATGTGTGGGTTTCCTTGTTTTGACAGACATTCAGTAGATCCTGGCTGAAACAGTGTTGAAACCATAAACTTTAGGAGGCTAATTAAGAAATAATGTCTTTTCGTAGTAAATATTGATTGTGTGTAATTTAAACTGATTTTTAGCTATATTCTTCTTCTGTAGGAGTTCTTTTTAAATGTGAAGGATATTCTTCGAGCTCCCGCTGATGTGACAGGCCAGTTTCAGAAATGGGAAAATCAGGAAGCAGAGCTCAACAAAAAGTGAGTGGAGCATTCCTACTTCTCTGTGAATAACGATTGTGTAGCTACATGTTTGATTATTTTTTTTACTTTGCAAAATTACTTACTATGTATATAGTGATATTTATAAGTCTGTAGCGTATCCACTGAGTACCCCAACTCTATACAAGCTAGTGAATGTAATCTTGCAACAGCTTTATGAAGTATAGATGAAATTGTTAATTTCCCTATTGTTTATGTTAAGTACACTGGCATGCCTCATTGCTCTGTGAAGGGAAAGAGAACTTTTTTGTTAGGTAGCTCTCATTTTCTTCACTACTTGAAATGCTGTCCTTCTGTCTGACAAGTGACCAATAACTTACAGTGGCCACAACTGGAAAAATAGTATTGTACACATTTCAAAGTGCAGTGAGCAAACCGAGACAAACAGAAGTTAAATGACCTGACTAAAAGCACAAAAGATCAGAGTGCTGATGTTTGATAATGTGTTACTGAGACAGACAGTGATATCAATATTGCAGTCTTTCACTTTTATAACAAAACTATCAATATTGTTTGTAATACTTCCTGTACGACTTCTGTTATGAGTGAAGTTTGAAATAGAAGCATCTTACATTGCAGTACTACAATTTTTCCTAGTTCAGTTCACTGTTGTGGACAGACACGTTGGCTGTTGAAGGACCAAGTGCAGGTACTTCTGTTTAGTGATGTCCTCTTAAAATTTCATCTTCAGCTGGAGGTTGGTAGAGATAACACTTTTTTTTAAAAAGGGGAGGATATTAAGTAATAGAGAGGTCAAAAGAAAAGAGACAAAGGAGTGCGAGGAACAGAAGATATGCTTCATGGGTATTTGTCTCCTTTCTCTACCACTTCTCATTCTCTGTTCTCTGGAAAAAGTATGTTGTTTGAAACAGTAGTTATTAATCAAGATTACAAAGTTTTACACAAATTTATTCCTTATATCTGCTTGTAACAACTTCATAACACTTCACTTTGTGGTAGGGTAACGTCCAAATCAGTGCTCCTCGCTGGAAAGCTACTAAAGAGACTATTTGGCTGGTACATAGGGATAGGAGGACAAAAAAAAAAAACCAAAACACCAAGAAAAAAAGCAAGCACAAGAAAATACTAAATAAACAATTTATACTGCTTTTAAAAACTGGTATGAAAAGGCCAGTTGCTGAAAAAGTGTTCAATGTAATTTCTTTGGATAGTTGTTGCCAATAGATTACCCTGCCTGCCTTTGACCATAGCACCAAAACAGCAGCATTGTGATAATGCCTTTTTCTTGCTCATCTGTTTTTCCTTCAAATATAAACTATGACCAATAAAAGATTATCTCACTTTTTGGTCCCCTTACTCTTCTAACGGAAGTTCTTCAGAGTACATTGCAGATACTTTTGATGTCAATAGTAAAAAAATTTTTTTCTTCTTAGTTTTTACGACAAGAAGGCAGCAATTCATGAAGCGCTGTGTGACAATATTGACACTCGCTCTGTCTTAGAAGAAATGCGTTCGTTAGTCAGTCAGAGTAACTCCTATATTGCTGCAAAGAAATCTTCCAGACAAATGCCAAACAGACTTCTTTTAGAAAACATCAGTTCCTATCTCACTCAAATGCTAAAGGTATGTAATAGCAAGTAGTAACATTGCTATTGCACTGTGCAATTATAACTGTTAATTTTTCAAGTATGTAGCGATCTGTACAGTCTTTGCTTAAATCTTGTAGGAAACTAGAGACCTTACACATACCGCCCAACGAAAACAACCGCAAATTATAGTGTTTGTTGCATCAGGAACAATTTGGAGTCCTTTATGTTACATTATAATTTCAGCAAATGTTTTGTGGAATAGTGGAGAGCCCCTAATATGTGCAAGGAAAATTAGACAGTACAAAAAATATGAGGTCAGTATGTCAAATCTGACAGTTGTAAAGCTAAATCTGAAAGCCAGTGCTTAGTATGCTGTATCAATTAAAAAACAAAGCATCTTATTAGAGCAGTGAATTGTGGTTAAATGAGAACGAGGTGGCTTCAGAACCCTAGTACATGTGATTTTGCTTAGTTTTCACATACATGTGACTTGATGTATACAATCTCTCCTTTTCTTTTTTTTTTTTTCTTCCCTCCTTGACCAGATTTTTGGTGCCATAGGAAGTGATGATGCAATTGGTTTTCCTGTTGGAGGGAATACTCAAAACATAAATGTAAGTGAAGGACAAAGTACGCTATACAGAATTACTCTGTGTCCTTTGAAAGCTTAGGTTAGAAAAGTGATTACATTACTGATATGTAGCTGAATTACATTCTTTCCACTTTTAATATTTGAATCTGAAGTAATAAACTGGCTTACGAAGCAGGATTTTTCTTTTATGACAGTTGGGGTTTTTTATAGGTTTGTTTGACTTAATGACAGACAAATTGAATAGCAACCAGAAAAAGAATTATCTTGTCTTGTGAATGATGAGTCTGTTTAAGAAACCACATGTTAACTACAGGCAGCACATGCTACTGTCTAAAGACTCATTACAAGTATCTGTATGTCAGGTAGTTTCAAAAAAATAATTATAGTGATGAAACTTTCTTGTGGTACACCAAAAACCAGCCTGGAGGCAGCTGGAATTTTATCCACATTTCAATCTCTTCTTCTGATCTCATTTGTAGCCGCAGTTTTTATCTGGCTTTTGAAGGCTGTTTAGCTTTGGTCACCCAGTAGTTGCACTGTGATGCAGAATTTTTCTGGAAATACTTGGAAGATACCTGATGAAAGTGCTGATGGGCCCTGTAATAACAGTAATGTTTGTGGTGTAGGCAGCAGAAATAACTCTGTATGAACGCTATCACCTTTGCTGTCTTTGTTCACACGAAAAATTTGGTATGGACAAATCAGTGCTGTTTTTCAAGTATTTTTCTGCACTCAAAGGTGTGACCGTATGTTTTTCTGTTCCTCCTTAAAGGGGATAATTAAAACATCTGTGATGTAACAAAGGAACATCAAAGGAAGAGGAAAGCTTGATTGTAGTTGAAGAATGTGAATGAACACTCATCTGATAATTGCCCATGCAAATACTTACATTATTGTGCTGTGGAAATCTCCAGTAATGATATAACAAGGATAATGAGGAAGATGCTCCGTATTCCATACCGAAACCCATTAATAGTGAATTTTAATTTAGCTCAGAATTATTTTGAATTTCAGAAGAAAGGCAGCACCTTAACACCTTTCTTAGGGAAAATGAAAATTAAATTTGTATTTAGCACTTCCTTCAGGCAGCGTTTACAACACGTGCTTTATGGAAGGATTGGCAATAGCTTGGAACAAGAAGCTAAGGCCTTTCACTCCTTTTAAAGTAACGTTGCCAAGGGTAGTAGAGTCAGAAGAATCTTGTGCAGAAAGAATCCTGTGCTAACACCTGTTAGCACACTTGTCAGAAGAATCCTGTCTTAACCCCTGTTACACACAGGTTCCTTCACAGGAAGAAACTTATGTTTGTATCACCCAAGACATTACTGGCTTTAAGAGTTATAATATAAGGATGCATAATGTCACAAATGTTTTGGCTGTTTCATTAAATATTATATCCTCTTTCAGTCTTCCATGCAGATACTTATTTTTCTTAGCAAAAATTACCAGGTGAACATTCAGGGTTGGAAAACTTCTCATTTATCACAGCAGGCTGTGGATCAGGCCTGTTGTTTCTTTGTCTAAATTGGAGATGAAGGAACCAATAGAGTAATTATCTCAAAAAAAAGCATAATTGTCTTCAAAAGCTCTGAAAGAACAACTAGCTTAATTATCATGGTTCCGTAGTTTACCTGAAAGGGTATAGAAGAGATTTGAAGTCAGAAAACCTCAGGTTCCATAGTCTCATTTTCCAAATTAATTAAGTGTTGCTGTCAGGTTAGTTATTCTGGAAATAAAAAACTTTCATCTTTAAATATCTGATGAAGTAGTGACAGTGCATACTTTCCTGATGCCACTTCATTTGCTTGTTGAGCTAGTTTCAATGTATAGGGAGTAGTGGAGATGTGACTGTTGCTCACTTTCCAGAGTCTGATTTTTCTGCCAAACTTGTCAGCATAGGTTCTTGTTGTGAAGCTGGAAGCGTAGTATTCACATGTATGAAAAGTTTTAATGGAGTCCCTCAGCTCCTTTCATATGGGTGTTTTTAGAGCATAACAGACTATATTGTCTGTTAATTACAGAGAAATTTGTCATGGAGATTTAACAGATGGGAAAGAGATGTGGAAACTGCAGGGCAAATAAAAGAGTGCATTTTTTTTCTCTCTCTCCCCCACCCTCCGAAGTAATGAAATTTTTAATTTAAGCAGTCCCCTGGGTGCCTGGCTTCTCCTCTTGGGATTCCAGAGAAGTGTTGGCAGACAGCGCTAGTCTGTAGTTGTTTCTGTAATTGCTGTTCACTAACTGCTTGCTGTTGCTATTCACTACCATTGAGAGCAGGAATCTCAGGACTTTTTCTTTGAGGTTTCTTGACCAGTATTTACATACACCTGAAATAATTCAACAGTAATCTCTCCCCACTTTTTGTGGGGGAGGGAGTAATGTGAGGAATGCAGACAACTGCACTGTACTGGAAACACATACAATTAGCATAAGCTAACATCTGAGGAACAAATCTGAGTTCTAATGAACGTAAGTCCTAACATCAGTTTCACCTGGTATTATGTCAGACAAGCAGTTAGACCTAAGTAAGACAACACAGAACGTGAAGGTGCAAATTCATCTGGGTGCTGTTTTTATCCCTGTGCTGCATTATAATTAGCTGGACTGTAGCATTACCCTGTGGAACTGATGTATCTGTAACCGAAAGGAGACAAAAAAAGAATCGTAAAATAGAATCATAGAATGGTTTAGGTTGGAAGGGACCTTATAAATCATCTAGTTCAAACCCCTCAAAGAATGGGGAGAGGCAAAACTTCTCAAGTTGGTTTTATCTGCACAAAAGGAAAATTGACAGCTAATGCAAATTATCAACTCTCCTTTGACATCAGTAGAGCAATGACAGTTTTTATTGATACAGATCTGCCCTGAGGGTCAAGTTCCATCCAACAGTACATAAATATGAAGTGGGTAAGGACATGTTTTATATCTAAATGATGATTAACTAACTGTAGAAATAATTATCCTGCAGATTGAGTCTACAGTGATGCCATACCTACAAGTTCTTTCTGAGTTCAGAGAAGAGGTGCGACAAATTGCCAGAGAGAAGAAAGGTGAGAGTTCATTTTTTTTCCTGCATTGTTGCACCTGAGACTCGGAGGTCGTAGGAATCAAACTGGGAGTGTGATACAGCTGGTAACAGTCTCTCTTTGCTTAGAGAATGAAAGTAAGGCATCTTTACATCAGAGCTGGTTTGGATATTTGCATCTCTGCTACCTGGCTTTTTAGTTTGGGAGTCTTTTACAGGTTGCTAAACTAATTTTGTTTTAATTTCTTAAAGAATCTAAAAGTTCTGGAATGGTGAGGACTAGCTGTTGTTTTTCTAGATTAGGGAACTCCCTGCTTTCTAGGTATGAAAATATTCATGTTCTCTTCCCCTAGGGAGCTTGTGTTCTCTTAAAAGTGTAGGCTGCTACCCAATGATACTGTATTTAAATAACCTGAGATGTTCATTCTTATTTGTTAGCATAGCTGGAATGTAGCTCCCCTGATGGTAATTGAGTGCTCCGTTTGGAGAATTTATTTGGGAGTTTGCTAGAAGTTGTTTTGGATGGGTTTTTTTATCCCCTCTGAAAAGCTTTGATCATGCTGTGTGTGTTAGCAGCATAACTGTACAGTGTTAAAAAGGTTGTTGCATTAAGCCCTCTTTGATTTTACTGGTTCATCAGTGCCTAATGGAGCTCTTACTATTTTCTGCTGTTCCCTGTGAAATTTTACATGTCTTCGATACGTATTTGATTCTTGTTTTCTTAAAACTTTTTTACACTGAGATATGTACTTGAAGGCAAAATAGGGCTTTTTTTAATATATAAAACATATAAAAATATATATAATATTATGAAAATATTTATTGTAAATAATATTATTGTTTATAATTATA
>Ga0065711_1008345_pt1 | contig 12998 bp, 4 predicted proteins | sample Hoacrofraction12_FD_59098 | JGI IMG/M metagenome (GOLD analysis project Ga0065711, IMG submission 59098) | Hoatzin crop microbial communities from Cojedes, Venezuela - Epithelial fraction 12 v2 (version 2) | ecosystem: Host-associated > Birds > Digestive system > Esophagus > Crop | place... | reverse complement strand
GAACTAACATAAAACCCCCAACAACCAACCCCTCCCCCCAGATCTGCATTAATATCTCAGTCCCAAAGGATGACAGTGTGTTTCTTCAATTACCTCCCCCATACACTCTTTTAAGCATGTGTTAAATAAGTTTGTCACATTACACTATATTTTAAACTCAAGATGACGGAACCCATTATGCTACTATAAATATAACTGTCAAAGTTAGCTAGGCAATCCCAAACTGTTTTTTTTCCAAACTAAAAAATTGCAATTTACTCTAGGGATCAGGCTAGACATGCCCGAGTAAATGACAAATATCTGTAGCCCACAATAAACATTCCAGCAACATCCAAACTAGCAATTACAAAATAATTAACCACTTTAAGGGACAAATATCAACTAGTATCTACAGAGATATTTACTACTGCAACAAGCCTTCAGTTAAGACAAGCCCAAAAAAATGGTTGTAATGTCTAGAAGGGACTAGTCAACAGCACAATACGCATAGCACAGGAGTCAAAAGTGTGTTTGGTTTTGTTTATAAAAATATATCTGAACAGATTTAAAAGTTCAGGCAGGAAAATGAGGAATCTGCGTCGGTCTCGGGAGTGGCTGCTCATTCACTTAAATGGAGCTCAAAAAGTTTGCTTATCCAGAAATCCAGTGTTTGAACAGCTAGTCAAAAATGTGAGTCTCTAAAAATCACTATTTTTTTCATTCATCTCACCTGCAACAAAGCATCATTCTTAGCTACTATACCTGGAACAGACAAAAGACATAGTCACTACCAGCGGGATTCATGTCCACAGTCAAAGCAGCCTATGTGAGATCAAATTACAAAAAGTAGAAAATGAATAAAGCATTTAATACTTTTGAATTAGTTTACCACTATTCTTTGCTGTAACAACTATTGCTTACATATACATCATGTCTGTGGCTACAATTTTTCACCCAGCTGTATTACTTTTGAACAAACCTCAAACATTGAGAGTTTGCCAACTAATTTAAAGCAAGAGACAAACATGAGGATATCATAGGCAAAACAAACAATTTTACTTCCTAATTCCCAACTTTGGCATATTACCAGTCTCTCCATTAAATTTTCATACCACACCCAAGACAAATCTTCCAAGTCTGGAGACCTAAGTGAAAGATTGAAGGTGAGCCTACACTCAAATAGAGAGAAGTTTGAAAGTTACCTGCTTATATCTTTCAACAGAAACACAAGTGGATTACATATTTTGTATTTCAAGTGTGTAAACAGTAGACATTAAATATAAGAATGCAGATGTAGGTCTCTCCATCCCTGTGCTTGAAGACGGGAGCATGACTATAGTACAGGGGCCACTCCCTCCAAAAAGCCCAACTGTGTTATCCACTGGCTCTTTGCACACTCAGCATCGCAGCCGCTGGTGCTCACCTCTTGCAGAAGCAAAGCTCCCACAAAATGCAACTTAAAAAGCTTCTTTTAAGTCTTCCTTGTTAAACTGACCAGGGCACTCATGGAAAGTTCCTGCTTCGAATACCTTACCCTGTAGTTACTAGTAAGCTAAGGTATAGCTATTGAGAAAACAATCCATTTAACGCCCTCAGGACCAAAGAAATGGTGAATTCCTCAATAACTAGTTCACTTATGAAACAGAGAGTTCCTCCACTGTACAACAAAGGACCAAGGAATCAAACATGGATAGAAACCTGAACTACTTCACTGCATCGTTGTTCTCAGGTCTCAAAATTCCCTAACTTTCCTGAGAAAACAAACAGAAATTTGAGGTCTGGCAAGAGAACGTCATTAAGAGCCACTAAGAAGCATCACAGTTGCTTAAAAATAGGCAACTATGATGTATCCTGTAAGCTATACACATTTCATTATACACACTACACATTTCCATTATAGCAAGACCTACACAAACATCTACCAAACACACCTATCGAACCTACCTTCAGCAACAGTCAAGAGAAAAACTCGGAGGTACAAAGCAGAGTTCAACAAGTTGAAGACCAGTCTGTGCAATTAATACTAACATTTAACAAAGGAACAAAAGCAGACATTGCCTATTCAAAACCCAAAAGTACATGGAAGTACAAAGGGACTTTCTTCACTTCTTAAAATTTATTAAAGGCTTCTGCAAAAACAGCAGTGAGGACAAGCATATCAACTTGAGCCTCAGAAATCACTACACACAGAGAACAATTTGTTATAAAACTGGAAATACAGAGCAGCACATGTCTATCTGCAACTTAAACATGTAAGGACTGGTCTAGAGCAAAAGATTTCTTTTTTAAACAGCTTGACAGCACCTCTGTGATCTATTGTTTCACTAATTATGTCTTGCATTGATAAGGACTGGGATGCATGCACGTTTTCCACTTGCCACTCTGGCTTTCTGATGGCAGATCTTCCCTATCCTAGAGTTCAGTACTTTTTACTTCTGAAGTCTGTTGAACCTTGTTCCCTCTCTAGGCACTTCTAATCCCGTAACATTATCCCTGAAATGTTGTGAGCATAAACTCTGGTGAGAAAATTATGAGAAAAGCACCAATATATGCATTTCATACACTAAGCATCAACAAAGCTGTACATAGCTGCCTCATACTCCACTGCAAAGCTGCTCAGCTCAAGTGACAGGTGGAATACAAAATTTTCCAAGTTACTTCCAAAATCGTCTTTCTACCAAGGAAAAGTTGTATTTTCTTTTTTTGCTTCTAATAAGTAAGCAAGACATCCAAATGCACCGAAATAGATATTGTTAAGAAGTGGTAGCATTTATAGTTTCCAGTTGAGGATAACAAAGATTTTTAGAAATATCTGGGCAATCACACGGTACTTTCCATTGAATGAGATGAAGTACCATTCTCTCCACACAGAAAACCAGCAAACTTTAACTTGCCATTCTGTTGTCACAAGAAAGTCTTCCTCAACCATCCATTGGTTTCCAGCACCTGTTATTGGTTGGTTTGTGTTTTTAAAAAAGGTACAGGCACAGCATTCTAGATGCACAACTTTACTGTTCCTTCTTCCTCAGCTATAAAATTTAAGTTCCAATTCCCAGTTCGATCACTTATGTAACTAAGTCTTAACTGCCACAGCACATTTAATTTGCATATTCCAGATGACAAGAAAAAATGTGTGGTTACTCCAATTTTAATAAGTTATACATCCTCAGAGAGACAGATTTTCATCTGCATTAAATATTATTACCCCAAAGCCTGGAGCTCTCATCCACTTTCTGTAGGTCACATCTGATCAAGAAAAGCACATTTATTCCCAGAAATGACCTTTGGTCAGGATAAAAAGCTTGAAAGCAGCTGTTCTTTAAGCTAACAGATTTGTAGGAAAGAAAAAAGTAGAAAACAAGAATTCATATTCACATAGCAAGTTTACTCATGATTTACTACACTATGAAGACCACCACAGATTACTTACTACATTTGCCTTTTACAAAACCAGGTACAATGATTTCCCCAGTGTATTAAACTGCATTAAATCACCTATGAGCTGATTTATTATGAAAGATTTTTAAAATCTTTTCAATTTATCTAGCCACTTGTCACAAGAAATTCAAGTTACTCCTGGACGTGAATGAGACTGCATGAACCGGTTTCCTCTCTCTATATATATATTTATTTTTTTTTACATTTCTGGATAATGTTCTGAGTTTTAAGTTAGACAACATGATCAGCAAACATCTTATCTAAAGCACCATCTACACATTTGGGTAATGAAACTGTCTTTCAGCTCCCAATTAGTACTTGGCTTCTCTATCATTTCATGTTGTCCCACTAATAAATGAATAAGCAACCATTTTAACTCGATTTCTGACCCAGAACAGATTAGATTCACTAATCTAGCCTGCTTCAATTTTAGCTGTGACATTAGAATTGAACACTACTCTGTCTGAAAGCAAATCGTCATTTCAGTGGATACTTTTTCCACGTTTTTCCTATCTGTTTTCAAAACAGCTAAAAAACACTACTTGCATCAAATCCATCTTTTGAATGGGAACTTTTGTCACTAAACTGCCAAAACCTGCTAGTATCATTCTCCCACCCTCCAAATGAGGAATCTCTAAGTCAGAAAAGTATTTGAATGAGTTGGGTTTTTTCTTATTGTAACTGACAACTGCAAGTTAATTTACATGTTTTCTGCCTGGCATCCTGGGTAGTAGTACTTCACTGTGTTTTTATTAACGTGAACAGCAGTGAGCCACCACACCATGTTGGGCCATATCACATTACTTGTACAGCCTTCCACTGCATCATGGATGAAAGCATGTAGTAACACTGATTGCAGCATTTTTCCCTTGAGATATCAACTTATTGACTTTACATCCAGAGCAACTGTCTTTACACCACACAATCGGTTTTTAAATTCATTAGACTTTAGACATAAAATCCATGGTCACTTTTTTCAAGTCTTTCAAGGCAGATCTTAACCTTTTAATACTCAAATAATCCACTGAATTCCATGTAACCATCTTTTGAAGCCTCCTTCTGCATATTTTGGTATTTTTTGTTAGACTGATTCCTGATGTTACATCTATTATTCTAACAAAAACCAGTATCTTTGATGAATTCCACAAAATATCCTCTAGGTGCAAAACTGAGGTTCAGCTATGGGATATTACAAGAGAAAAATAATGTTTTAACCAAAACTTAACTTACCAAAACTTTAACCTACTAAAATTGCAAAAAAATATCAGAAATAACTGTATGCATGTAGTTACAGTTTTCCTATTGAAGCAGTTTGTAGAATTTTATATTTTAACATTTGTGAAAAAAGAAAAACTTTTATTACATCGTAGATGCTGGTAGCATAATCTTTCAAATACACTTTTAACACATATTATGCTATCCTTTAACAGGAAAGGAAAACTGCAAAATAACCGCCGCGTATTCCTTTGCTTAGCATCCGTTTGATTTGCAAAGCACCAGGCTTTGAGCATCAAGGACGCAGTAAGTTTTTAATTAAAATACTACCAGTAAAGCATTCTTTGCCTTTGTTTCCTTTTGTGGTTACTTTTGACATCATCTTTACGAACTTTTGAAGAGAAGTGCTTACGGGTCAATCAAAGGAGATGGATACAACATACCACTGACACTAGGAGAGGTAGCAGAGTTGAGGTTAAAGTAGAGGCTAAAAAGAAGAGTAAGAAGGAAAAGGCTACAAAAGAGAAGAATGGAGGTAGAAAACGTACGAGAGACAGATTCCTCCTTCTTCGTCCTTTTGAAGTCCTAAACTTTCTATATCTGGGTTCTGAGTGGATACAAGGAAAAACTTTGTCACCACAAGGCAGTCCAGCAGTGCAAAAGGTTGCTCAGGAAGGCTATGCAGTGTCCCTAAACTTATGTTTTCAAGTCTACCGACTGGACAAAGCACTGACTAACCTGATCTCACCTCACAGCCGACCCCGATTCAAGCGGAAAGTCTGACTAGAGACTTTCTGAGGTCCCTTCCACCCTGAATATGCTGTGATTTATTCCAAGTTTTCAAGCTGAGTTTGTGACTACAGTTCTGAATCATACGTGAAAAGAAAGGACAAAAAAACCAAGCAAAACTATCAAATAAATTCTGAAGAGCCCTTGTACTATGTTTACAGTCTTCCTGCCTGTTGTCACGTTCAGAAGCAATGTTAAGGGTGATCTATTTGATCTTTAAAAGGAGGAAGAAAAATTATTATTCAGTATTCCCACAAAATTCTGTTTCCTTTAAAAGCTATGTAATTGTACATTTTGTACCCAGCTCAGATGAGACTACAGTGAATACAACTTCTATTGAAATAGACAGACTTGTCTAAATAAAGCCTGAAGCTCTCGTGTTCTTCAGAACAGAGTCCTTTGCCTGAGCCCTGCTCTCAGAGAAAAAAGGGGGATTTCTGGTGAACCACTAGAATTAACAGCGCTCCCACATCTCACTCAAGTGCATCTACCTGGGTTGTAGACCCTACTGTTGGTGGCAGCACTGGTATCCAAAACCACAAGGACGTAGCAACAGTCCAACTACTGAAGGCTACCTAGGAAATGATAAAGATATGCCCACAACAACCCTCACCACCCCAAATAAAATCAAAATAGAAACGGTAGAAAAGTATTCTGTAGAGAAAAAAGTTCGAGGTAAAATACAACCTATTTGGATCTGCACATTCCTGCACATACTGTAACAAAAAATAGATGTACATTACACATATCAATGTAAGAAGACATAATCAAAAATTGTGTAATTAGAATGAAGAATAAATGATGAAAACTACATTTGTGATCTCAAACACAGCAGGATAGACTGCAGGTAAAAAGCAAATAACGAGTGTCTCCAGAAAATCGTAAAGTTACATTTAAAGATAAAGATAAGTAGAAGTTTCTAGAAAGTGTGGGAATGTTCTGCATTAGTGCAAAATAAACACAAGCACAGCCTTACTGCGGGGACACACACACACAACACACACAACTAAAAATCAGGGAGGTAGATTAAATGTTGTATTAAAAGCAGAAGACTGAATTACAAACTCCAACAAGCAGCATTCAACAGAGCTAAAACCACACGTCTGGACTCTAGACTGCAGCTTTGCATGGCAACAAAACAGAAGCACCTTCCACCTCATTATATCATATTTAAAAGTGCACTCACCCTCCCACAAGATTAAAAGTTGAAATAAAAGTAACAAAAAGAGCAACTGTACCTATTACCTTAATGGAAGGATGGGAGAAAATGCATGAAAAAAACATCTATCCCTTAAAAACCATCAACAGAATCAAAATATCAAACATACACAATGAGTGGAAGGCAGAAGACGCAAAACTTCCTATGATTTCACTTTTGCCTTTTTCAGATATGTGTAAATATTTGTATCATTTTGGCAATGGGCTGAGTCTGGGAAATTGAGAGATTAAGGCAACAAACCCATTTGCTAGGAGACTGACAAAAAATAGGCCCATTACATAGTAAGTTTCATTCAAGTTTAACTTCCTCTTCAAAAAAAAAACCCAAATATAAAAAAAGAAAAACCACCCCAAAGCTCAACAACTGCACCCACCCAATCAGCAAGGTGTACCTATGAAAAGGTAGGAACAAAAGAAGTCAAAGGATGGTAATGAGATGTTTCCGACAGAGCTGGAGCCCAAGGAGCTGAACAACTTTGTTAGCATACAAAGAACCATACCTTTTGAAATCTTTACTGATACAGTTCGACAAGACTGAGCTGTTAACAAAGCTCAGAAGTCAAGTCGGGGGACAAAAAAGCAGGTCTTGCTTTCTCTTCTACCCAAATTACTCCTCTGTGAAAAATTAACATTCTACATCTGCATTTTATGGGAACAATAGTTAGAAATAACAGCTATCTACTGGGTCATTAGTGAATTCCTCTACCAATGCAAAAACACATCTTGGAGTACACAATAGTGTTTTATTCAGCCTAGTTAACATACCAGTCAATAGCACTTTCCAGGGATGATTGATCGCATATAACCCACTGCAAAGAGCTGCGCTGTTTAGTCCAACTATTTCGTCGAAGTATTTAATTCCTAGCCACCAGTGGCAGGGAAAAACCCTCAGAGAGTTTTGTTCTTCATAGCACGTTAGATGTTTCTTCCTGCTTATGCTGCCAGCTTTCTTCCAGCAACCCGTCACAATCCCTCGGGAGAAATTCTCTCTCCCCAGTTTTTTTTCTCTCACACAGTGTATCTTGAAAGAGGGCTGAAAAAAGCTGCACAGCTCATGCAGCACTTTCCACTACAGTTGCTCTGTCTGATACTAATGCGATACAGACCATCCAAAGCAAGAGAGATGATTCTAGAGGCCACCGTTTCATGAGACTCAGGAGTCTCCGAGAGGCTGGTTAACACTAGTTATAAGCAATTATGAGGACACAAATAGGATGAGAAACTGAAGTAACAAATAGCTCAGGAGCCTCCAGAAACAAGCAAGAGACTAGGTGACAAAATAAAATCGGGTTTACAGACAGAGTTTGTAACAAATCCTGAAAAGGCCCTTGTAGAATAAACATAGCTTAGCTAAATCCTACTTAAACCTTCTCCATCACTTCAACGCTTTCATTATCTGTGCATGAAAACTTCTGTGACTGTCCTGGGTTTTCCCCAGACTGTTCTTCACCATAAATCAAAAGTATCTGTCTTTTGATTTGTGGTGATTTTGATTTACCTTGTCACCACAAACTCCAGACCTGCAGCAGATTCTGCCTTCAACCCATTTGACAGACAAGGTAAGCCTCAATTTTAACTTGCATTTTCAGTGCTAGAACGTCTGTTCTTTCAGCTGAACATTTATTGCAGGCCCACACACATGAGTGTGCTGGAAGCAGCAGTGTTTACTTCAGTTCGGTGCTTCGTGGCACCTCCTGAGCAAATGGATTTCAGAGATGACTGCCACAGCACAAACTCCCTGCAGTGTCTAGTGCTTAGCAGGGCCGTAAAAGATAACCAGACAACAAAAACCCAAATTGTGGACTTACTCAAGAACCCATGTCCTTGGGATCAAGGTGAGGTATAAGCAGAGTAACAGAGACTCGTCCCAACACTATCTTACACTGAAAGAATAAACCTAATTTACTAAGATTAACCTTCAGAACAAAACCACACAGTTTAAACAAAATTGGAAAACTACCTGTGAATATGCAAATTGATCCATTATGGAATTTGCATAAAATCTGAAGGAAAAAAGCCATGAAACATTTGGCACTTATGCTTTAATCTTTGTGCTGCCTCCCTGTCAGGCAGAGAAGGCTCCCTCCAAATCACTGCAAAGCTCAGCATTATTAACAGTTACCCGCCTTAGAGACACTTCAGTGGAGAGGGTTTCCATAGCTAACATTCATGTCTATGCAGCAAATCATTTTTATTTCCTTTTTCTAGTGCAGTAAACCCCAATGCCTCAATTATAATTGCTTCACAATATTGCAAGTGTTAGGTTCCCAGACATTATCTCATAGAAAAGAAATAAAAAGGAAAGACAAGAGAGCGTAGGAGAGGAAAGAGATTACTTACTGAAGTTACATATTTCTGTGTGCTGTTACGTTTAGCTGAGTGGGACCTGCATCTGTGACTGCTAATATAACACCAATACCGAAAGTCATAAAAACACTTCTGTTCCTCTTGGTCCCGTCTGAACAACGACCACAAGCAAAATACGTTTCTAGTATTTAGAGACATTTCTTTTTGGACTACCTAGTCAACCTGGCCCAAACTAAAAAGAAAAAGCCTTCTTACCTCTAACTTTACTTCCTCATGTGGACACACCTGATGGAAAAAGTGTTCCCTGAGAAGGAATATGAAGTCCACCTAAAATAATCCCTAACGTGGTAAGTCAAAGAAATCCAGTCAGTGTTCAGATTCAGAAATCTGAACAGAGTCCCTTTCTATCCTCATGGTACCAAAACTTCAGTTACACAGCTTTCTTCAATGTTTAGGGGAGTGTGTGTCACTAAATTTCTGTGTTTTCAGCCATTAAACATATGCAGATCAAGTACGCTCTCTGCATTCCCAGGGAGCTTTCCCATGTCAGACAAGCCTAGCATAAGGGCTTACATTGCAGTGAGAGTATTTACTTGACTTTATGCATAATGAAATAAAATTTTCAGTTATTTAAATCTCCAGCAAACAGAAATGGATAGAGGCTCACACAATACCTAGGAAAACAAACAAATTGGCATAGCATTTTTTAAAAGTGAATTGATTAGTAAAATCTAAATATGCAAATCATTAGTTCATATTAAAAAATTAAGTAGAAGCATTCAACTGAAGGATCAGAGGACACAATTTAAAAACTGACCCATATTGCTGAATGCCTATGCTTCTAGTTTTGAACATAATGAAATGCAAATAGTATTCTTTCTAGTAAACATTAGATAGTTTCCTGCAGCTGAAGAATGGAAATCAAAATGAGTACAGGAAACCTAGTACTGAAATATAAGGCTACCACTTTATTTCTCAAAGCATTGAATGAATGTTTGAGACCTCAGGTACTTTTCTAACCTGATAAATGGGACTTGGACACTGCACATACAACTGATTTTGCTGAACCTGAAATTTCTCTGGGAAGAGGCGGTGAATGCAGTCAATAACTCAGTGCGAGAAACGATCTGCACAACTGAACTCTGTCCCACTTTCCAGCTGAATTAGGTTAGCTCAGCTGTCAAACAAATACCCAGCCCCTTTCAGGGAGACTGCCTGGCTCACAAAGTGGTCCTCATCTGTCTTCAGCACATAACAGCCAAGCCAAAATTCCATAATTTAAAGAAATTACTTATATTAAGAAAAAATTTTTTGAACACTATGGCTGATAGTGCTACCATTTTATGAAATACTTTAAAAGCATGTTTAAACATTCTCCTAACCAACAGTAGTAACATGTAATGACAATGAGAAAGATAGAGTTGCACAAAATGCATTTATTATTTAATGCATCTTTTAAATAAATAGATTTCAGACAGAAGTAGAGATATTATTTACTTCAAAATCTATAAATGTGGTTGTACTAGCAGAAAGCTTTTACTACAGTGGAAAGCGGTAGACTCTAGGAATGCTGATGAAGTGCTGCACACCACAAGGTACTGGCGATACTGAGCAGGTACAGCATTACCTGCAGGTTGCTTCAGCGTTTCTGCATCATCCTCAATCTTCAAATCGCACCATGACCAAAACACAATTTACAATTCTGTTCATGAACAAATCAGTCTGCATTTGTCTATATCAAAGGCAGGAATAAGACATGAAGTACTTCATAATGTACAACATTTGAGTCTTTCTAATAACTGAAATCGGTTCAGTAATCCTAGGAAAACGGGAACAGCTGCAGTACAGATAGCATGTCTCTGCTATTTCCTACTACATAGTAAAGCCCTATGGAAGTTTGTAGTCAATACAGTGCTGTTTCACATCCTAATAGCTAGGAAAAAAAAAATCACCTAGGTTAAGCATAATCATTCATTTCAAATCCTGTCCTTCAATGCAGAAACATATAAGCTTAAAAATAAATAATTAGTGCTGCAGCAGGTTTAGCAGGCTTTAGGCAGTCACTTCTCTATTTAACAATCTAAGGAATGACACATACCTTCTTTTCAGCAATGCATGGCATAGGGAATGTAAGACTGGCAAACTGAGCCAAGCAGAAAGCTAAAATTGTTTGCTACACTACTTTTTAATATCAGATGCACATAGCACGAGTCTTACTATTTGCAATTATCTATTCCACATCACCACTAGAGTTTTGACTATGAGCAGCATATAGCATTCATAAAGTGTTTTCAAAGTGGAAGTCATTACATAAGCAATAAACCTTGCCTGGGCATAATGGCATATTTAACAATTTAAAGGATTTGATACATCAAGAGTAAAACTAACACAGTAGCTTATTTTCAAGCAACAACAGAAATATTTGACAATAGTTTATAAGCAAGGCTTATGGAGCTCACACGCACGTGCTAAACATCTCAGTTTCATATCCGTCATTCACAAACTGTGTTCTGCATACCAGTGGTGGAACAGGAGACCATGAATAGTGGTGTTCCCAGATCAGCATCACAAAAAAAGATTTTCATTAGTTGGTGAGAAATGTTGAGGGCTGATAGTAGTTCATCAGTCAAAAACTTTTGATAACAGTTAATCTACATGCTGTTCCACCTGCTTATGCACTTATTTCCTTATCTTTCCTTACGTTCTACACCAAGATTTTCAACAAAGAACGGGATGTCTTTTAAGATTTCTATTAAGTGCTGATCTATCAGGCTTCAATAGTTAGGCTTTCCTTTAAAAGTTTCAAAGCAGCATTCAAAATTCTATGATCAATCTTGAAAATCTTGAGAATTTATTAAAATATACCCATTAAAATTTATAATTACTACATAGTCAAACAGCAGAAGACATATGTACAGAGAAAACTGAACATTAGTGGAAGCTATTAAAATAATACTTTTAAAAATGTTTTCATATGTTTATTGTAAATTTTGAGTAAATTACTACTGATGCTTTCAAAAGCATAGGTCACAGCAGTACAATGAATGTCTTCCTTCATAGAGAAGTGTCCCTACAAAAGCCACTTTTTGTGATTTACCAGTGCCTAATCTGTAAAGGGTGATGCACTCCCTCCAGTCACCAGACCAGAAACTCGGAGCCCACCAGTACACCTTCACTAGTAGAGGTTGGGGGCTAACTGGTTAGAAAGTAACTTTCCAGAAAGAACCCGAGGGTCCTAGTGAACACTGAGTTAAATATGGGCCAGCAAAGTGCCCTTGCTGCAAAGATGACCAACAGCATCCTGGGCTGCATCAGGCAGAGCACTGCCAGCAGGTCAAGGAAGGCGAGACATCTGGAGCCTCAGGGCCAGGGAGCAGAGAAGAGATTTCAGTTGGAAGGAACCTACAATGATCATCTAGTCCAACTGCTGCTGGGCTTCTCCAGAGACAGATGGACCTACTGAGGTGAATCCAGCAAAGGGCCATGAAGATAAATGGCTTGGAGCACCTGGTATACACAGAGAGTCAGAAACAGGTGGGACTGTTAAGCCTGGAGAAGGGAGTGTTTCCAGGGGGATCTTATCAATGTGTACTAATACACAGTTTTGCAGTAGCACATAAAAATGATGGAGCCAGACTCTTCTCAGTGGTTCCCAGAAACAGGTGACAGGCACAAACCAAAATACATATGGAAACGCTTCAGTGTGAGATTAGCTGAATGCTGGAACAGGCTGCTCAGCGTTTATGTAGCCTGCATGCTTGGAAATGTTTAAAAGCCAATGGGCCACAGCCCTGCCCAACACACTATAGCTGACCCTGCTCTGACCAGAGGGATTGCACTAGATGCTATGAGGATGATGAGGGGACTGGAGCACCTCCCCGATGAGGAAAGGCTGAGGGAGCTGGGCTTGTTTAGCCTGGAAAAGAGAAGGCTGAGAGGGGACCTTATAAATGCTTACAAATATCTGAAGGGTGGGTGTCAGGAGGATGGGGCCAAGCTCTTTTCAGTGGTGTCCAGTGACAGGACAAGGGGCAATGGGCACAAACTGAAGC
>Ga0065711_1008344_pt1 | contig 12999 bp, 8 predicted proteins | sample Hoacrofraction12_FD_59098 | JGI IMG/M metagenome (GOLD analysis project Ga0065711, IMG submission 59098) | Hoatzin crop microbial communities from Cojedes, Venezuela - Epithelial fraction 12 v2 (version 2) | ecosystem: Host-associated > Birds > Digestive system > Esophagus > Crop | place... | reverse complement strand
TGCCCTCCCGCGAGCGCCCCGGCTGCTCGGTGTCGCCCGGCAGCGCCCTCCGGGCCGGGCTGGGTCGCTTGGGCAGCGGGGCCGGGCCGGGGGAGCCCCTTGGGAGGGGGCCCGCACCGCACCCGCCCCCTCCCTCCCGGTGACCGGGGCGAAGAGGCTGAAAAAGCCTTAAAAACAAACGAACAAAAGAAGGGAAAGTTTATAAAGTCGGTGTTGCGGTCCGCGCTGCAGCGGGGTGGATGGGGCGAGGAGGGCGCCTGCGCTTCCCCCCACCTCGGAAGCTCCCAGGCCGTTACTCGGTTCCGAAACCGAGATCGGCGACTTCGCGGTGGTCGAACAGAACTTTATGTGAGGGAAAATGGCGATGACCGGGCGCCTTAGCGGAGCCGGCCTGCTGGCGGGGAGCTGCGGGTGAACCCGAGCGGCTCGCAGGCTGCGCGGCACAAGGTCCGCGGTCCAGCGGTGAGTGAGGTTACGGAGTGAAAAAACACGAGTTTTCCCTTAGATTAGTTCCATGGTCCCGTTCACTTGCGGCTGCCAGAATGGTAACGCCGGGGAGAGTGGAGTGGCAAGAAACCCGTTAGTAAGGCTGGAGGAGAAATGGGACCAGGCCTTTCTGGGCCAGCCGACGTCTCGCCCGCTTAGATCCCGCGGCGGTCTGAAGCAGCGCGAGTGGTGGTGTGGCGGCTGTCCCGCCTTCCCAGTGCCGCGGGGGCTCTGGCAGCCCCCTCCCCGCGCCGCCTGGGCTCCTCTCCTCACCCGGGTGAGCCGAGCCGGCACCCCGACCTGCCCCGGAGCGCCTCGGCTTCGGCCAGCTCCGCGCTCGGAGTTGGCCCGTCCTGTGGTTTGGTGCGAAGGCGTTGGGGAGGATGGCAGGGATGACCCAAGCTCTGACTTAATCACCTTAAAAAAATCGTGAAACAGCATTTTGAGTTGCTGGGGGTGGAGTCAGCTGAAATGTGAAACTCGGCTTTTGACTGGTGAAACTACTTCAGACAGTGTTTGGGTTTGTTTTTTTTCCCACATGCTTTTCCTTTTCGTTAAGATTAATACAGGTTGCAACTTGAAAAAATGCGGGGTGCTTGTTCCTCACTTCGAGTGCATGATTAAAAACTCGTTGTGAGAAGTTGATATCTACTAGTTCTAAAGAACATGATAACTGGAGTAAGAGTTAACTTTAACAGTGTTAGGTAAGATTTTGTTGGTTTCATAAATCAGTTTTAAATAGAAATGTAAGGGAAAAAAGTCATATGTATGATACTTGTTTTATGAAAGAAAATACACAATTTACATGAAGAAAACTTGTTGGGTAAAAGATGATAATTGAATAATTTCTGTTGTTAAACATTGAAATTAATTTCAGGTGCATCATGCTCCTGGTTAGCAAAAGAAGAACCAAATTTATTTAAAAGCTGTACTTTTTTTCTGTTTTAGTATTTATACTACAGTGTAGTTTTTAAGTCACGGATACTGGTGGGGGAGAACCCTGGCAAAATGCAAGGAGCTTCTTGCTTGCCAGAGTGAGGTGAAATGAGATACAAATCTGCCCTGTGTTGCAATGTGGAAGAGCTTCACAAACTGAGAAAGTTATTTTCCAAAGGCCTTAAGTGTAGTAAGTAATTCCTGTGCCTCCAGTTTCACGGGGCATATCTCCTTGCGAAATCGGCGTCTGTTGACACCCGCGTGGGACTGCTTTACCTGCCTAGAAGCTGCTGTCAAACTGGAGGCTCAGGATGAACATCGTCCTGCTGTAGATTTGTGCAAACAGCGTGTGCAAAACTCAGGCGCGAGTCAGTCCCTCGGAACAGGCCCTAAAAGGCTTTTGTTTAAGGAAGAATTCTCTCCTGTGGCAGTTGAGAAATGCCCCAGTGAATGTTCATTTGGATGCATGTTTCAGTTACTCTCAAGTATTAAATCGTGTTACATTCACCAGTGTAACTGATACGCACGCCTTGGTGACTGTATTGGTGTTTTGCAGTTTTTGCGCTTCAGCTGTTTCTGTGGTGGAGACTGATGGCTCTTTTATGCCCACTTCTGACTACTTTGTGATGGTGTAATATCCTAAAGGGTTCACAACCTGATAGAGTAAATTGTGTTCAGATAACCTTCTAATCCTCCCTGAAGTTTAATATTTCATATGCATTAATAGTAACTCTCAGTAACGGGTTGCTTCAGCTGCTTTCACTGATAACTTTATGGTTTAGCAAAGCAAATGCAACTGCCATCTGATGGCATTTATGCACTCAGCAGTGTTTTCCTCTTCTCTTTAGCCAAGAAGGGTTTTCTTTGCCTGAATAATAAAGTTTAGTGTATGACGTAAGGGCAGAGAGAGCTCAGTCATACTCTGGAATGGGGGATTTCTGGCAGTGTTCAGAAGCACGCAAACATGAAAACTGCAAGCTTTGAATAAAGCTTCAGAATACCACACCCGGAAGAGTTTTGCAATAGTGATGAAGCTTTAAAGTAGAAAAATCTTTAATTAAAAAAGAAGTACCGTATTGAAACTAGAATTACAGGTTGAGGCAAGATCCTCCAATAAACATAATAATTTAGGGGAGCCTGTTGGGTAATCGCTTCAGTAAGGTGTTATTTGTTCCAAAGGCTACAGTAGGCTGAGGAGCAAGATGACTAGAAACTAAAGGCTTGTATCTTGAAACTTGATATAAATACCTGAAAAACATTTCAAGAACTTATTAGCTGAATCCTAAGATTGGGTTTTAGCTGTGAAGAAAGAATAACATTGAAAGTAAATTGTCCTGATTATTTATGCCAGTGAGAAAAGTAGTAATGAATAGTCAATACTGTCATGTATAATAGCTAAATGAACAATAGATCTGAACTTGAATAAAAGAAAATACTGAAATGTCTACTTGCAGAAGATATGAAGTCAGTCAAAAGCCAGTATGTGTAGTCACGCTTTTTTCCTTTGCTAGTATGATCTATGGATGAGGAAGGTGGCTGTGAAAAAATAAAAAAAACATTGAGTAAATGCAGATTTGCTGCATGTATGTCCCGTAATAGTGCTCTAATCTGCTGTCTGTGGCGTATCCTTTCAAGTCAGTCTTTCTCCACATGCTTTCAGATCAGTTAATTACCAGACTGTGCTTATGAGAAGTGAATCTTCAGTTAATTTTATCAGTATTGCCACTTCAATTAGGTGGATAATGTTCCTCTTTACTATTCAGGTCCAAAAAAAGAGCTATCCTAATGGCAAGTTTGAGAAGTAGAGCAGCAACCAGGCTGTGGTCAGTTCCGTGAATTCAGTGAGGTCAATGAATTTGACCCTGCTAAAATGAAACATTTTTCCATTATACTGTAGTTCAGCATTTTTGTGCAGCCAGCCATACTGTTTTGTTACGTGTGACACTGATAATCTGACTGTATCTAGCTCTTGCTTGCTAACTGTCCTGGCAGAGGAAGAGTTAAGCAGATTGTAGTGCATGGAGAAGTGTAGGAAGTATACCCACAAGCTCAGGCAGCAGAGGAGGGTGGTTGTAGTAGGTAGTTCGGTCTTTCTGTGCGCCATGTGCAGCTGTTTTCATCTGTGTTGGAGCTTAACCGACAGTTTCACCAGTATGCTTCTCAGCTACTCTCATGCCTGAAGAAATTAGGCTAGAAACTGTCTTTTAGAGAATGCTTTTAAAAGAATGAAACATGGAACAATTTGAAGTTGAAACTTAATTTAGAAAAAAAATCTGCTGAATTTATCAAGCGGTTGACTACCAAATGTTATTTTACATAGAAATGTCGTAAATTAATGAAACTTTGTCAAGACTTTTCCAGTTAAAAAGTTTGTCCTGTGTCAGACAGCATTAAGTCTGTTGTCTCCTATCTAATAAAGCCTTTGTTTCTCTGAAAAAATACGTCGTAACAACTTTGTGATATGGCCACAAGTGTTCAGGAGAAGCTATTCAGAAAAATCAGAAATTCTCAGCGCGTTTTGGAGTTGAACTGAGCATCTCTAATATTCCCAAATTTTTACTCCTGTCATTATGAGCAGGAAGGAAATAAAAAAAAAAATGCATCCTTCCTGTTCTCCTGCACGATATGGGTGATGCTGTAGGAGAGACACCGGTCTGTCTCTGTTAGCTGATTCTTGCAGTTGATTAGGCTTGGGTTGTTAACGCAGTGCTGACAGGAGAGCAGCAGTCATTCCTGCAGCCGTCAGCGTTTGGACATACTGCTACATTTGCTGGGAAATTACAGTAGTATGAAAGATGCCACATGGACTGAAAAGTGTACTTGAAAGCTGTGATCTCCGTTAATAGTAAGCCCACCAGTGCGCTTAACAAAATGGTGGTGTTTTTACTGCTGAGTGTTGGGAGTTCCTTATGGTTAAAACCTGACTCGCCTGAGCACAGGGCCTCAGTCTTCATAAATGTGACTTGTGCATTGCTGTGTGTTTTGCACACAAATTGAAAATTTTCCTTTAATTCTGAAAAGTATTCTTTTCAAGTCACAATATAGACACCTTTGCTGTGTCTGCAACACTAAAATTTTTACTGTCCATTGGAGCTGAAGCTGGACTGGCTGGTTGAATGGCTGGTTGCCTGAGAGATACCTTGAACTGGCGAACATCTGTGAGAATGCTTGTCTTTGATACCAATGATTTTTAAAACTTTATAGTTCTTTGTTTTTATGTTCTTTCAGTGGTTGGTGATAGGAATTGTCCAACCTACTGATGTGATGGAGGCGAGGCTGCTGCAGTTCCGTGTCCCTGGGTCCAGCCAGGAGCAAAGCACATGTGCCCCCCAGTGCATACATACATGGCTGGCTGCGGGGATCAGCACAGAGAAAACGGCACTTGCACAACCACAGACAGCACAAGGGGCCTGATCCTGTTCCCTTCTCTGGCTGATCAGGGTGAAAGGCTTTTAGTAAAAAATATATTAATGTATACAGCGTGGATCCCTCCAGTAACGGGCCTTAGACACTCAGCCTATCCAGGAACTGTCTCCTGATGCTCTGGTCTTCCCTGCTGCTGGTCTGGGCAGGCAAACCCATGAGGCTTGCAGCCCTGATTCAGTTGCTGGTACATGGACCCTCTTAGACATGCACTCATGTGCACAGATGCATACACGATGGATCCTTCCAGTTACTGGCCTTAGCCTTGTGGCAGCTGGCCATGGGATTGCCTCATGCGAAATGAGTCTTTCGGATAGCTGGTCCAGACCTATGGCCTTAACATTAGAATTATAGAATGAATCACAGAATGCTTTGGATTGCAAGGGACCTTTAGAGGTCATCTAGTCCACCCCCTGCAGTAAGGAGGGACATCTTCAACTAGATGCCCAACCTGGCCTTGAATGTTTCCAGGGATGGGACCTCCACTACCTCTCTGGGCAACCTGTTCCAGTGTTTCACCACCCTCATTGTAACAGATTTCTTCCTTATATCTAGTCTAAATCTGTCCTCACTTAGTCTAAAACCATTACCCCTTGTCCTGTCACAACAGGCCTTGCTAAAACAATTTTCCCCATCTTTCCTTTGAGGACTGAAAGGCCACAATAAGGTCTCCCTGCAGGCTTCTCTTCGCTGGGCTGAACAGCCCCAACTCTCAGCCTTTCCTCATAGGAGAAGTGCTCCATCCCTCTGACCATTTTTGTCGCCCTCCTCTGAACCCGCTCCATCAGCTGTATGTCCTTCTTGTGCTGGGGGCTCCAGAGCTGGACGCAGGACTGCAGGTGGGGTCTCACCAGAGCAGAGCAGAGGGGCAGAATCACCTCCCTTGCCCTGCTGGCCACGCTGCTTTTGATGCAGCCCAGGATATGCTTGGCTTTCTGGGCTGCCAGCGCACATAACCAGGTCATGTCCAGCTTTTCATCCACCAGTACCCCCAAGTCCTTCTCCACAGGGCTACTCTCTTAGAGAGAAGAATGTTGTGGGGGACTGTGTCAAAGGCTTTACAGAAGTCCAGATAGATGATGTCCATTGCTTTTAGCTTGTCCACTGATGCAGTCACTCCATCATAGAAGGCCTCTAGGTTGGTCAGGCAGGAGTTGCCCTTGATGAAGCCATGCTGGCTGTCTCAAACCACCTCCCTGTCTTCCACATGCCTTAGCAAGACTTCTAGGAGGATCTGTTCCATGATCTTCTTGGGGCTCAACCTGGGAAGAGCCCTCAAGTCCCAGGGCTTCTCTGATGGCTGGCTCAGACATTCTGGTCCTTTCAGTAGCTATCCCTCAGACCCTAGTCTCTTGTGGCTTGGTTGAGAGAGAGGTTCTTTCAGTAGCTCCGACTCTCTGATCTCTGCAGTCTGGCCCAGCCTTACGGCTTGTCTGATACCTGGCTGCCAAGCCTTTCGCTCTACTTGTGGGCTAGTCTGGCTTGATGCTTGCTGGTGATTATGTGCATCAGCATGTACACCCGTGTGCTATGTACACACATGTCTCCAGTTTCTGGCACTGCAGGCCCATGGGCCCCTGTGGTCTGCAGCCAGCTTTTCATTTGCTGGCACTTTGACCTCTGTGCATGCACATGCATGTGGAATGGAGCCGCCTGCCACCCAGGAGAACAGAAATTGAGTTTGATACAGGGGCTGGTGATCAGGCACACAACATGGCCAATCATACTGACTGGAAGCTTGTTTACATGTGACTGGATCCTCTTCTCATTTTTACGTTCCCGTTCCTCCCTAGTCCACCGTCATCCCACAGTGAGCCCCACACCCCTGCAGGCTGTAACCCCTGTAGGCAGTCGGTGAGGTGGTCTGGAGAGCCTCTCCTGCTGTCTCATGTGGTGGATGTTCTGCCTGGCCCATGGGCTGACTGCTCTCCTGCATTGGGGCTGGGGCAGGGTGCTCGATGTGCCTGGGTTAGATTGCTGGGTTTCCTTCACTTGACGTGATTTTTCTGCTTTCTATTCGTGGAGACTGGGCTTTAATCACGTAACCTGTAACAGGTGTGAGCAAAATATCCCTCCCTAGTGCTGAAGGTGGCTATTCCTGTCTGACAAGTAACCTCGCTCAGGTCACAATGACCGTGCCTGTTGATGAACAGGTACAGTGCATCTCCCTAGCTTTATAAAGCACTTGTGGCACTCATTTGTGGTCTAAGCTTTCCTCAAGTTTTATTTCAAGTAAAAGAAGTATCTTCATGAGTGCTTTTTTGAATATTGTGAATAACAAGAAGAACATGCTGTCCATAGATTCCGGTCTCCTACTATGTGAAAGCTTTATGGAATATGGTAGCGTATTGTCAGTTGAGAGAGACTTCTGTTGGCAGGGAAAAAGTCTTAGTCTAACGTTAGATAAATTACATACATATGTATCCTAGTAACACTTTTGTCTCAAACGTGAAATTTATGAATAAAGTCCAAGGCTGACAACCTTGTCATCATGCTAATTGGGATACTGGAAAGGCCTAATGTGTCAGAGAAATGGCTCAGGCGTTAATTCAAGCTTGCCTCTTGCCTTGGCAGTCTGGATAGGATAGTAGCTCAAGGCAGCTAAGAAAACACAGCTCTTGACAGCTGGAAGAGGAATCCCTTGTAATAATAACAAGATAGTAATCTTCCAAACCCGAGAACTGTTTTTGAGATACAGTCTATTAATTTATCCTAAAAGTAACGAGAGACAGTTACTTGAAAAAGGTACACAGTGGAGATCGTAAAGATTGTTCTTCAGATAAGTGCAGGGTCTCACTGTGCCTTGAAGTTTTTAAGAAGCTTCAAAAGACACAAAGATTAATGTAAGAAAGAATCTGGCAGAGAGAACTTGTGGTTTTATACCATTTGCTTTCCTTGGAGGAGTGGAGATACCCCAGCCACAATCTACATTATCCTTTTTTGCACCTGGATGTTTATTTGTGATGACCATTCTTAAGTCATGAGATAGAATTACTTGGCTAATTCTTGCAAACACGTATACCTACAGGATACGAGTACTTCCTTTGATCTCTACCAAAGAGCTGCTCCATCCCTGTAACATTTAATGAAGCTTTGTGAAGCACTGTGTGTTTATCAGATCATTTTTCTTAAGTGTTGAAAAAAGAAGAGATTATACAGCTTGTCATTTTTTATACTACCTTAATTTATTAAATCTGGTATTCGCAAAACATTGGCCTTTACAGATGTCAGATAAAGATGATGCTGATTCATTTCAAAAGTGCAAAGCCAGCTTCCAGTAGAGTGCTGAGCTGTAGTCCTTAAATACCTTTTCATCGTCAGGCTTTTGTGTGGGTTTTCTTCTTGCGCATATCTGTCATTCATGGATACCATCTTTCAAAGGAGGATAAACACGATTGGCAGTGTGTCACCAGGGCAGGAAAAGGGAGAAGAGGAGGTCACTCACGAGTATACCCCTTGCTTTGCAATATTCTACTTGCTCATTTAAGATTTTAAACCTTGATGTTGATTTCCTCACCAGAACCTCTGAAAATACACTTCTGTTGCTCTTTTTAAATATTTCCTCTATTACCGTTGCATAAAATGTAGTGGTGGACTAGTAAAATCTGCTTTTTTATTTGTTAGTGTAGCACAAGTCAGTAAATTACTATTTTTGTCATTAGTATGGAGAAGGAGAACTTGCCAGATGTGAGGATTATTTCTGTATTGCATTTGCCTTTTGTTATGAAGCAGTGGAATTCGTTGATGCTGCAAAGCCCTGTTTTTTGTTAAAAATCAGCTTTGCAGATTGGCACCAAATAGTCACTGATGACTAGGGATTGTGTTTAAATAGACAATGTAACTTTGAAAATGAAATGTTCTGCTTGCTTCTCTGCTTGAAGTTAGACAAAGGTGTTGCAAAGGTGAAGGAGTTCTTTCCAGCTGTAAGCAGTGTCATTCACTCTATTAGCTATGGACTTATACTAAGCCAAGAACGTAGAATAACTCTCAAAAATCCCAGCCCCTCTGTTTTTCTCACTCTGAAAATGTATGCAGAGGAAAGGCTAAAGGTGGGGACTTTCTTCCGTAAAAGAATCCTCCTGGTTGTGGCACCTAATACTTCCGCTTTTATCCAAGTTACATTACGTAGCCAGTCTTCTGCGAGGCAATTAACTGTTCAAGTTATGTTTGAGCTAGAAAATAATCAATTTAACTTTGTCATGAAATCAGTAACATTTATATAGGTTATTTTTGTCTTGTCCTGTTAGGTGTAAGAATTTGTCTGTGTCTTTCTGGAATTCCTATTGGATGCTGCCCTCTGATGTTTGTGGAATGAACTGCTTTTGGGAAGCTGCTTTTAGGTAGGATCCATTATCAAATAGTACTGTATTATTTGATTGCAGACAGGTGTAGCTGATAAGTGTTTTGGCTAGTTAGCAAGGTGACAAAGCAAAATACTTTGATTGCTTCACATGCATTTTGTTTGCTTATATTATGGTTGCCTTTAGCTGGGCTTTCTCCTATTGTATTTATAAAATTATAGACTCAAGTGTTAGTACAAAGAGTAGATTTTTTCAGTTATGTTGCTTCATTAAATAGAAACTTGCCAACATTGGTAGAAAGTCTGTCTGTATATAGTCTGAAAACTTACTGATAAATTATTTTTGATAACTAAAACTTGCTGCATGGTAATACCCATGATGTAACTTACAATAAAAACTGGCAGATATGCTTAGTAGTTAGTTTGGAGTTTTTTTATTGAAGTTACATGTTTTATAGAATTTGAGGAGGTTACTTCATCCAGAAGCACAGAGAGAACCGTTTCATAATGTGCTTGAAGATACAGTGTATTAAAGCATAGACTGTGTCCTTAGAGTTGGATCTTTAACTAGAAGTTTAGATGTTTTGATGGGACTGTTCGTATGCTTTAAACTGTCAGATTACAGAAGTAGCTTGAAAAGAAATGGAAGAAGCCTTAAGCTACTTGACAGATAGGTTCTCTAACCTGCATAGTTCTCTTCAGTATATAACTAAAGCTGTAACTCAAATTTTCTTACATTTAAAATTTTACTGATGTTTGATATGGTTATGGCTTCCTCTGAGTCTGAAGCTTGTATATTTCTAGGGAAGCAAAGGGAAAAAACAGTTTAGCTTCACAAGACAATGTATTTTTGAAAATTATGATTGTGGGAGAGCCTTTAGATCTGTCAGCTATTCCTCCCTGCTTGTGTGCTGCCAGTGCTTTTTAAGCTCATAGGTTGCCAAGAATTTACTTAAAGATACGGCTTAGACGGATTTTTAGTCTGTAGTGAACTGCACCTGTAATTTAGGACTGCTGAATCTTTCTCGCTGCCCTTGGTAGCCAGCGTGTTAATCCACAGGGATTCATCTGACTTTCCCTTTGGCAGATTTAGCTCAAAGGACTCAATTCGCTTTTTTATTTTTTCCCTAATGGTTAGCTTTTGGGAGTTTAGCTTTATGAAGTTTAGCACAGGGGGGGTAAACCAAATGTCGGTGCTGTTATGGTGGAGGGTGTAGGGGCTTAGCCTGTGCTTCGTGGTGGGACAGGATGTGATTGGAAGCTTTGTTCATCCATGGACATCAGAGCCAGTCTAACAGTTGTGTAGTGCTGAGAGAGGAGAGGGTCTCGCTGTCTTCTGACCCCATTGACTGTGGTGATGTCCATGAACTCTCCGCAATACTATGTAATGCACTAAAATAGCAGAAAACTTCCATTCTGGATTTTCTGCCAGGCTTAAGGCAAGTGGGACCTTGGAACCAGAAGAAGAGAAACCCCATGGAGTTCCTTTGCACATACCTTAAGCTGTAACTTGTGTTATTCCATCAAGAAAGCAGTGTGTGGCTGTGAAGACAGCTTTGTTGAAGTATGCATTGATTATGACATTGCTGGGCGAGTACAGTTTCTTTCATGGTGAGCCCCTAGTATTTGCAAAATTTCATGTTTATACATTTTGAAACTAGGAAGAAAAAAAGCTGCTTAAATGTGTGAAGGGGATGTGGTGTTCAGATTAAACATTTCGAATTGAGTTTGAGTATTTTTCCCGTATATTACTATTAAATTAATCCCCATATGTTATACTGACTGGTGCTCGTTGAATTCCTCAGCGAGGTGCTCTAACTTCAGAGGGGGCCGCCTTGCCTCCCCCAAACTTTATTTATTTCTTGCTCTGTTTAGTAAGTTCGGTTGGTTTCAGAGAGGTGCAGTGAGTTTGTGTAAGAGAAGAGGTGGGGAAGATGGCAGAGAGGACAGGAAAGCTCTCCCTCTTTGGGTAGCAGCAAGCAGTTACCGTGGCTCAGCACCTGAACCTGCTGCCTACACCTCAATTCCTTAAGTGTGCTGGAATGACACAGAAGATGGTTGCAGTTCGGTTTCGGCTTTGGATGTAAGTTGCAATTTTGTTTAACTCTCAAACAAAATATATGCATTTTACTAGGTGTACTGAGAAGCTGCAGGGTTTAGACCTTTGGTATCATCTTATGCTTTGAACGGGAGACTTAGCAGTTCTCAAGTTTGTAGTCAGAGTTTTGGAGGAAGAGGAGTTAACTTAATTCCATGCAAGTTAGTTAACCACAGCAAATGAAGTCTAGCATTCTTGTTTTCTGAGATTGTATGTTCATGAAGAGAAGGCCTCTTGAAAGCTTTTTCTGTAAAGAGGCAACATTGTGGTTCTAAATTGCGTATCTTTTGAAATAGAAAGGAGTGAGAGTTCTACTGTAGTGTCTTATTCCAAATAATTTGATCCTGGGTTCGCTAAACCTTTGTGTTCTTGTTAAGTGCAGTTGGTGTAGTGAGGTGCAGAATAAAGCTGGACTCTGAAGAGACTGGAATAGGGGGAAGGATATGAGAAAAAACTGAGAGGTACATATCTGATTGAAATCTTAGGATAGCTAACTCCACTGCCTATGGATGTGACAACAAAATAATGGGAATTCCAGTGAGTTTGCTGTTAACAGAAATGACAGTCTGGTCATTGAACTGCACTAGCACTTGTCTTGAATCTTCTGTTTGGCCTGTTTTAATCCACAAAAAGAGAACAACAGTATTCATCCAGATCATAAATCAGTTGGTGAATGGACATTCTGATGTTCTGTTCTTGCTGTTTCAATAAAGTAACCAAATGAGTTTGTTCAGAGGAGCAGATCATATAGCCATAATTTCTTTGCCAATTGTAGATCCACAAAATTTATCTCGATGTTAGAATGTCTGCTTTCCCTTTACCAGTGAAGTTTTTCAGACATTGGAAGGTAGTCCTCCAGCTTTTCGATTTCTAAGTCTTTTCTTTGAAAAACCTTAGCTTGTTTTCTCTCTGTTTCTAACTTGAACTTCCAGTTGGCTTTTTTCTCCTCGGTATCAGGACCACAAGGATTTCAAGGATTTGAGAGAAAGAAGACATTTTTGAAATGCAGCTTGCTACGTCATTTACTCTGAGTAGCTTTAACGGTATAAAGTGTGAACTGACAACTGATATTCTGTGGATTTGTAAGACTCAAGTTGGTATAATAGAAGTGTTGGAGACCTATAGAGGAATCTGGATTTTTTTTTTGAGAGGTGTATATACAGCCTTCAGTATGACTCATGCTACAGCTCGTTCAACACCGTTAGAAATACATGAGCTCTGAGCAGGTGCTGATTCTAATAATAGATAATAAGGAAGTTGTCTCTCTTAAGTTAATTGGTGTAACATCTATTGCCTGTGCTGTGTATGTGGGAAGGATTTTGGAGCTATTCTGTCCCCACATTTTTTATCACTATTCTGATTATCAGTATTATTGAGACAGAATGTCTTGTGCTTTTGGTGCAGAGTATTTGTTAGCTTTTACATTGATAGAGGAGGAAGCATGAGATCACTTTCACATAGTGGTATAGATTTCATAAAAAATTTTTAAAAATGCTGATAAAGATAACATGAGGCTCAGGTTTTGCATGATCAAGATGATGCACCTATTTTCTAGTGCACCTTTCAAGGTGCTTGGTGTCATCTAGCTGGTATGGCTGCTTATTTACTACTGAGACTGACTAAGCCACAGTAATGACCCCTAAGAATTAATTCTGACCTGCCTGATTTCAGTTGTTGCATGTTATTTTTAAGTGGGTTTTAACTTGCTTTATTTATTAAAGAAATAAGTTTCACTATTTTTTTTTTTTTTTTTTTT
>Ga0065711_1046255_pt1 | contig 13000 bp, 7 predicted proteins | sample Hoacrofraction12_FD_59098 | JGI IMG/M metagenome (GOLD analysis project Ga0065711, IMG submission 59098) | Hoatzin crop microbial communities from Cojedes, Venezuela - Epithelial fraction 12 v2 (version 2) | ecosystem: Host-associated > Birds > Digestive system > Esophagus > Crop | place... | reverse complement strand
TTTTTTTTTTTTTTTTTTTTTTTTTTTTTGGTTCTCAGCATTTGGGGGGATACTTTGGTAAACTGAAGTAACAGATAAACAAAGAATAACCAGGGGAGTATGGGTCAGGACAACTGTGCAGGTGAGACTTCTTTATAGAAATAAAGAATAGGTTTCAGATAAGACTTCTTTCTAGAAATAAAGAAGAGGTTTCGGTTATCTTTTCAATATTTTTCAATATTTTTCAACATTTTTCTTCTCCTATTAAATTTATTTATTGTCTCATCCAACTACTTGGATTCGTCAGATACAGTATACAAAATATGCCCCATTGTGGCAAGGTACGTGCTGCATCTCTTTATCTACTTTTAAAAATGCTTCAATCATTAGGAGGGCTCAAAAGCTGAAGACAAAGAACTTGCGAAGAAAATATGTCTTGAGAATATACCCATTAGGGGACAGTCTACCTGATTTAATGTTTTAATGATGTAGTGTATCAAATAGAATAGAAACTTTACTGAATCTCAGGGCTTAAGCATTTGTTCAGGTTCTGTTTGAAATAGTGAGACATAGTGTGGCCAGAAAACTGTTGACGTAAAGGAATGAAAGCAGTCAAATATGACCATTCTTGCTTTTGGTGAATAAATAGAAGCTTACTTGTCCTGCTGGGATTGTTTGCAGAGTGCAGTTTCTCAGTAAATAGGTGTGAGAATCAGCTGTATTGTGAGTGAAAAAATGTCATGAATGTGTCTGTGGAAACCAAATTGTCCTTGTCCTGTCCAATTGTTTCTTATAGGCTAAAAAGTAAATGCTGAAAAGGACCCCTTGTTTTATTTGTGGGCATTTTGGCACAAGCCTTTGTAATATCTGATGAATAACAGGTACATTATAATCACTGATTTCCTTCTCCATAAGGTAATTAAGAGTACCATTAATAAGCAAGCTGTCTGCTATGTCTTCAATGTACTGAAAGTCAGAGCAGTGCCACATGGTTTCCTCCCAGTTAATTGATACCACACTCCCTTGTAGGACCTTGCTTCTTTTAGTGAACCGCTCCTACCTTAGCAAAGGGATGGTGATGAGCAGGTGAGGACATTAACCTCTTCCACTGTCACATCTGGATCTGGGTTTGCAGTGATGCACTGGGTGCTGCAATCCCGGCTAACCTCTGCCTCGAGCAATAAGCATTAGACTATTAATGTTAAGTTCAGGACATCAGTTTACCTGAATCTGAAAAGCCGACTGAATTCATGTTTGAATTCAGGCTTGACTCAATGCTTTTTTTTATTAATACCTGTTTGTTCCCATCCTAAAACATTAGCTCTTTCTCTGCTCTTGCGATAAAGTCAGTGTTACCCTGGTGATTTCAGAGAGAAAGAGCAAAGCCATCAGTGGAGAGAAATGGTTTCATTAATTGAGTCTGCTACCTCCTAGTTCTTGTGTCAATATGAATACAGTGTTTTGCCAAGATTTTCTAAGGAGATTAATGATTTTGTCTGCCTAATTTAAGAAACCTTTAAAGCCTCTTGAACTTTAGGAAGTGAATGTTATGTTCCATTAAAGTGCTTCAGGCTAGCTGTGTTAAAGCCAACGCTCTGAGATGCATCCACCCAAATATGCACATATATATGTGTATATGCTCCTTTGCTGTAGTTGTGCATTTGGCAGAGCATAAGCTTGTTGATTCCTTCCATCCTTTTGCTAAAACTGACAGTCAGAACTGCTAGAAAAAATTTATATCCACTCATAACTGTAGCTGTTTTGATCTAAATTAACTGTGTGCGTTTTCATCCTGTAATAGAAAGATCAAGAAGCACTGCCCGTGGTAAAACTAATGAATCAATAATCCACCTGCAGGATTTGATTTGGGAAACAAAAAATGCTGCAATTCATATCAGCTCACATAATTTCACAGCTCTAGAAATTTGTATCTTTTTCAGAATTTTACCTCCATGACAGTTTTCCATGTTGAGAAGAAAGGTACAATTCCGGAATTCAGCTTTGAGTTTTTTACTTGCTCTGAAAGCTTTATCCTGACTGTAGAAGTTTATGACCATTTTTGTTGGTTTTTTATCCCCAAAGATTTATGAAGAAATGAAGGTGTTTTAATTAAAAGCTCATATAAGAAAATTTGTATTCATAATTGCTTTGCAAAGCACTGAATACATTTTGTGCTAGATGTTTGTATGTGTAAGTCTTTATGATGTATTCTGATAAGACTGAAAAATAAGTTCTGCACAATAATTTATCCTTATAATTAGAATTTTTATTAGTACTGTGCTAGCTGCAAACAGATCAGTAAGTCTTCGCAATAATTTGAAATTACAATTTACATTCTCTATTGAATTGTTTATAGACAAAAAATCTACAATTACTTTGGTTCAAGTATTTTTAATGAAAATAATCTTGATTTACCTTTTTCTGCTATTTTTTTCTCATAAATAAGTGCCATAGGAAAATTATTCTATTTTGACTCTGTGAACACTTTATATTTAGTTCTAAGTTTGTGTTAAGTTCAGTTTATTTTGACAGAACTACTTACGTGCTGTTATCTAAGCACATAAATAAGTGCTTGCAGTCAAAGGTCTCTGTAAATCAGTTAGATAAATATATTAATTAGTTAGAAGACAGTCCGTAAGAGAGCAAAATCAATAGCATACGGAAGCTAGCAAAGTATCAGCTTTCAGCCGTATGACTGACTATGCAAGTTGCAATTTTTCTTATCCAGTACTTGAGCTTTGGAGATGAGCGCTGTCTTAACATCTATGCATATAAACTTTAAATACCTGCATAGCTATAGAACACAAAGTCTAAAGGGTATGAACCCTGTAAAATCAAAATGCATTTTAAAATATACTCATGTTTTTCTACATACTCTCTCAGTTCTAATTATCAGTCTCAATTTGCAGTTGCCATTGTGATAAAATCCCAGTCACTGGGTTCGAGACTGACATAAACTGGAAACAGGACTATGTCTGTACGTCAGTATTTAAGCTTAGTTCTATGAACAATTTGAAGTTTAGGGCAGCTAAATGCGAGTTTATTCTAATACTATCATTCTTCTAATCTGATATTCCAGTGTTTGACTATGCATTATCTGGTACTTTGATGGATAATTTTTGAGATGTCAGTGAGTCTTTCTTTTTTTTAAAACTCTTTGCTGATGACTTATTTTTAATCAATTTTCTCCTTCTCAACTTAATTTACTTCTTAATTGACAATCACCTTAATTTCATGGCTTACACTGATGTCACAATGCCTTATTTCAAGCATTGATTATACAATTGGTTTAACATTTCAACTAGTATGAGCTTTTGAAGTTGGAATGGAACTCAGAGTCAACTGATCATTCATCAAGTTGCACAGTTATTGCCCTATAATATAGAATAGCCTCAAAAGAATTAGGTAAAATTCAGAATAATCTATGTGAAACATGCTGATGGGAGATTAATAGGTAGGACTTCAGAGATACAGACTCTTTCATTAGAGAGGCTAAGAAGATGGTTGTTCAAATGTGCTGGTTTGGACAGAAAAATTATTTTTCTTTTATAAAGACAAGTTTATTCAGAAAATACCCAAACTTCCTGTTCATCCCACATGTATCTGAGGCAAAAATGTAAATATTGGGCGTGGGGATGTGAACAGAAGAAAACAAAACCCCACTCTTCTCTGGAAACAAATGCTTTGTCCCTTTAAGGGACATTCACAGTACAGAACAGTAATCATCTTGTTCTGTTGTAAACTTTATATTTAGGAAACTATCCTAGATTCTTCTGTTTATATATAGCTTGATTAACTTCTGTAAGGCTAAGATACCATGCTTTCTGCTTTGGTGTCTCCACTGAGAGAAAGAATGCTTGTCCTCTGCGTCTGCTAAAGGCAGGATCTGGCTTTCATCTTTCAGGGCTTAGACATACGTTGGATTCTGGTACTAACACTTTTCTGTGGAGGCAGGGAAATGATGGAGTGGCCCCTGTGGATGGATGCTTGGGCAGAGTCTGTTTATACTATATTAAAGTTTATATATAGAAAATGCTAAAATAAATGTTTATATATATATTTATGTGTATATATGTTTTTAGGTATATATATAAATTTGCATACTTTGGACTGACAGACTTGGTGATTTCTGCTTAGAAGTGATTGTAGGATCAGTATACAGACATCTGTTTGCAGAGAAGTGTCTAAATTGCAAAAGATCATTAGATTATCATAGTGAAAGAATAATTTTGACTAAATACTTTCTTCAGTGCTACCATATGGGTTTAAAGGGACCTTGCCCTGAGTGACTCGGAAACCAAGAAAATGGTTGTGCAAAAATCATCCACTAATTTGTAATTGCTTTTCATGCTTTCAGACAGTGCTTTGCAGTATAATTCTCATGTGGGTCATTTCAGCATATGCTCAATTTTAAGCATGAGCTCAAATCCAGTTATCAGTATACTTTTCTACTGAAGATGGCTAGATTTAAAAATTAATCATGTGCCTTAGTACTTTGTGGATGAATTCTGCGATCTTAGGAGACATAAACCTCCCAATAATTCAATTAAATGTCAATTAAACTTTGCTGAAGACTCAAACCAGCTAGAAATTTGGACATAAGAAGAAGAGTTGAACAAGACCTACCCAATCTGTTTTCCTCAGACAGTGTTCAGCATGGATTTGCTGTCAAAACTGTGAGTAGAAGTCTTGCTATTTAGATCCCTGTTCAGTGAGATTTTTTCTTACACTCTACACACCAAATATAAAAGTTGCATTTTTTGTTAATCTGTAGCTATTATTAAGCAGGAACAACACTATAAATGCCCTCCATACAAAAGACAAAAGTAAGAGCAGAATGTCTATTAACTGTGTGGGAATATGTAAGGATATCAAAGTGCACTTATTTTCCTCAAAGGCAGAAGAAAATTGCCTGAATCCTGAGCTGGATGCTGAAGCCACGTGTAGCTGGGACAAAGGGAAAAGGGAATGAGGTGTGTGGGCTGAAGCAATATTTGGCATCCTCCACATGGTGCTACTGCCTGAATCTAATCCGGATCTGTTGTGTCCTCCTCGATTCACACCAGTCACAACTACAACTTCACAGGCAGCCACAAAGCAGTCTAATTCCACGTGAATCACTGTTGAATATTTTACCTACTGTGACACACAAAGTATCTTTGTTCAAGATATTTCTGTTGTCAGTTGAGCTCTTCTTTCAAACACCTCTGTCAGGGCTGTGTGAGTGGGTGAACAGCTCCACGAGGTACTTGTCACAAGCAGTTTGCTGGGAACCTTTTGTGAAATTGTTTTCTTAGGATGAAACCTTTTGTAAGAATGAGTGGGTTTCAGCGCAGCTTTTGAGAAGTTTTCTCAGGTACAAGATGGATATCCACAAGAGACATGAAAGGAAATAGCAGACCATGGGAATACAGTGTCTTTAACTGGGTTCTTTCACACCATAGATGGATACTTAATTGTTACTTACCAAATTTAACTATTTCTTTTTCAGAGGCTTAGATGTGAGGAGTTAAACTTGGCCCCTCTGTATTTAAAGTGGGGTTAGTCATGAAGCTTTGATTGTTTCTAATTTTCTGTCCCTCTCTCTCACTCTCAGAATCTCTTCCCTACGCACCCCCTGGATTAACTTTGAGAAAGCGCCAAAAAATTTTCAGTGAAGCAATGAAAACATTTTCGGCTTTTTGTAAAATAGGAAAAATATTTACTGTTCCTTCTTTCCAGTTCTGGCCTCGACACTGTTCCTCTTGTGACTCCTGCCAAGCTTCCTTGTCTCTGGCTCCCCAGGCATAAAGCAATGATCAAAAAAGTGTTTTTTTTCATAAGAGACATGTAATGATAGACAAGCTAACTTGCCGGCCTGTTGAGACAGTCAGAGATTGCATGGCTGTAGTATAAGTATAAGACTTAGCAAGCAAATATTTATTCAGAGCTCAGTGCATGGTTTGAATGACGTATAGTTTTTAAGGTAAAGGTCATACAGTGAGTGATGAACATAAGACAATATAAAGGAAAAGTGAACAGCTGGTTGTTCCCTATGCCCTACCCACCCCATCTGTTGAATGAAGCAAGGTCTTGTGGAAAAAGTGAAGAAAAAAAAAACAAAACTGCACCAGCATGTTTTTGAACAGAGGCAACAATATTCTTTGTTAATTATAAAAGATTCGCCTTTGCAACATAATAGAAATGGTGTTTTCTCTGATGACTGTCTTAGCTCTGTGAAGTAACAAAATAAGTATCTTCTTTGCCCTTTACACACTATTCATCCACCCCCATGGTGAAACTTCCCTCTAAGAAATTTAATGCTTTGCTCACTCCAACAAAATGGAGAGGTGTATAATGAGCAGGTTCACAGAGAGCAGCTCCTTGGTCTCGGCTCTCCCTCCTCTTGCTCTGCTCACATTGTCAGCTCCTGGCAGTCACAGCACAAGACTTCACTCGTAATATGAGCTCACTTTTCAACAGAGTGGCTGTGATTATCTGCTACTTTTGTCCCATGTGCAAAATATGGCTGAATTTTGATTGATGCACAAGAAAGGGCAAAGTTTAAATAGTTTGCAACTCAGCTGGAGAGAAAAGTATCAGCCAAGAGAACCCATTTCTGTAGCCTAAGGGCCAGATTTCATTATTCAGTTATTAGGCATCTTGGAACTCAACAAAAAAATTGCACAGATCTCTTGTAGTTACAAAGGTTGTTTCTTAGCTTTCTCTGCAATTACTGTAGCTTTATCCTCTATCCCCACAGCAATTAACACATTAACTCATTTTGACCATTTTTAGCTGATTGTTTCTTTAGAGTCTTTGAAGTGGTCTCAACAGACAAAATGCTGATTGACAGGTGGTTACACCTTTGTAAGAATGTTATAATTTGGCTTTCTGCCTCTGCAGGTTTAGGTTTAGTTCCTTTGTCATTCTTCGCTCTGTGCACATCTGGCTTTTTCACTTTTCCAGCTTTCATGCTCTGCTGAGTTGGTGGCTGTCTACATCATTCTTTTGATCAGATACCTCACAGAGCCCATAGACATACATTTCCACCGGTGACTCACTCTGTGCATGTCTGATTTCATGCATTTTATGCTTATTTTATTCAGAAGACTGCAGTGATGGTTGCCATGTTAATGTTCTCATCCAGATAGTAATGCAGCAGATGACTACTAGTAATTAATCATCAAAATCTTTATTCTTATTGCAACAGAAGACCTTTTTAACTCTGCACAAGAGTCATAACCTGGAAAGCCTACAAGTGTTGGGAGAATCTGACAGAAATAGCTAAGCTTTTGGGGAGAATGGTGTCAAATGTTGAAACTCTGATCATAAATATTTATAGGATCTGAGTGTGCATGTGTGTATGCACGTGCTAATTGCAGTAAAGCCATTTATTCCTATCACAAGTTTTCTATAGGTAATTCACATTAAAAATATAGCAAATGTCATGTCATATGCCCCAGTGTAACAGTGGTGTGTTACTTTTGATAACCCCCTTGCAGATAAATTACAGTCTTTCAGCTGTATAAATTAATGTTTTCTATTGGAAGAACTATGTGCAAGCAGCAATTTTTTTACCTGTATCTTTGAAGGCCATTAATGCCCATTCAAACAAACTTTCATAGCTCTTAATAAGAATATTAATGACACACAGCTGACAGTAATGTCAAGCAGTCAATGTTTGGACATTAGCTAATATTTTATCATACACACTGTATGATTAATTTACTATGACTGCAGTTAGAAGAATGATCAGAATGGTATCACATTTACAATTTATTTTGAACTTTAAGTAGTGCAAAACATATTTGAAATGGCATTGTACTATGAGTGAAATAATCATGATTGTGTATTATAGTCAATAGAGACATCTAGAATAGACCTTTACTGTGTTTTCCAGTCATGATGTTGGTCGATCAACATTGGCAAAGGAGTCTGAAAGGCTACAGCATCTAAGGAGCTTACAGAGAATCCAGTGTTAGAAAACATGCAGGGTAGCCACTTGCCATATCTATTTGCTTGTTTGCTAGATGTACTAAGGAAAAAAAAAATGTCTTTCTGGAATACTGCAGAAATATTTTTCTGGTTTTAATGGTGTTAGATATTTTCCTGGTAAGACAATAAGAGGTTTCAGTCTTTAAAAATAAAACAAACCAACCAAGCAAAAAAGTGTTGTAGTTGCTAGAAGACCATGTTTGTGTCTGATTATGTAGAGCTTATATGCTGCTATTCAAACAGGTATTGATACGTGCTTTTATGCTATTTTTTTATCACCTGAAACATATTGTTTGGAATACACAATCTATTTATTTTTTAACTAAAGTAGATGAACTTTTTGTTTATTTCCATTTCTGTGCTATATTAGAAAAGATAAGTATGTTTTCATATGAAATACGTAATATTGCCTTTGCCCCACTTCTCCCAGATTTTGTAGGACTGTTTTTGGTTACTCTTAGGGTTGGGAAATTGTGAGCACAAAAAATTTTCCTGGGAAAACTTCTTGCTCAGGAAGCACATTTCTCCATTTCCCTTGGAAAGGATTGTAATCAGAAAGAAGAACACAGTTCATAGATTTTTGGAAAACTATTTGATCCTAACAGGTGCTGAGCATCTTGTGATATGGATAGTATTGAAAGCCCAGCTTTTAAGACTCTTACTTTGCCTTTGTGTGTGTGTGTGTATGTGTGATGGTGGGGGTTTGGTTTTCTTTGTTTTGGTTTTAAGGGTAATCAGCCTCATTTGACTTTTCTGTGAGAATATTTCCATGGGGAAACTTGGTAGAAGTATTTACGTACTGGAGATTGCAGATAGGCAACTAGTGAGGTTTTCAGAGTGCCCAAGCATCTAAATATATTAGAAAATCACGCTATGATGCCTGTCTACATTGTAAACCACTTATATACTTTTAAAGCTAATTGTTAGCCTCCATGTGTGAGATTAATCTCACCTAACTTGAAACATCCTTCCTTGATATGGATGTATTTGTCTAAGCTAGGCAGCACGGTGACGTTTTAGTCAGGGAAGAGAAATAGCCACTTGTAGGACACGATTCATCTCACTATGGCTTAGAAATCTAAAATAGTTCAGATTAATTGAACCCTAAAAATGCCCATTTGTCTCCACTCTTTATAGAAGGATTCTAGGGTGACAGTCTGAGATATCCCAGGCTGTATTACTGACCTGTAAAGTCAGATAGCTAAACGTCTGAACTACCTTGTTTTGGATCAATTTCTTAGAGCCAAATAGCTTAAGCAAATTATGTCCAGACCTACTGTCAAGGCAAAATTAAACTGTGAATCTCTCATCTCTGTGCCTGGGTGTCTCTGGCTGGAAAATGAGCATATTCATTCCAGTTTTCAGTGAGAGCATGGGGCAGGACATAGGGTGCAGACACATACAGGCTCACGGGTTACAATGTGAATTCAAAGTAATGTGCATCACTTCTGTGCTTCAGTCCTGATTGGTGAACTAGATATCATAACTTACCGCCTTTTGTCAGTGGTAGTACAGCAATGTGCTAGGGACTGTGATCCACGTGCTACAGAAAGAAGGGCTTATCCTTAAGCAGTCAGAGTAAGGCCCTGGGAGTCTGTTGGCATTATGCAGAATTGTGGCCTGAACATAGAAGTGGGGGTTTTTTATATTGTTTTCACTATATACCTTAGAAAAGACTTCAGATTTCTAGTGGTCCTTTTTTCTGACTTCTACATCCAATAGCCATTCTGTTACATAGGGAAAAGGTGGCTTTTAATGCATGGGATGATGAATTATTTTCTCCCATCCTGCTTCATAAGGAATGATATTTTATTTGCCAATTACCTTAGACATTGAGCAGGGTTTTGCCATCTTATTTTCTCAAAGATAACTTTGTAAATAAAATCAGACAGCATCAGTAGTTAATTGATAGAAGGATAATGATCTTCAAAGTTTGTACAATGTAGAACAGAGGATTTGTGTGAAGGAACAAAATGTGTTTTTTCTTTTTCTTTTCTATAGAGGTTAGTTATTTTTGTGTATTTTTATTGAGTGTTGTGAAATCATCCACTGACCTCTGCCAAAAAGACTAGTGATGAGTTTGTCAGTCACATTAGACATCCTGATCTTGGGCCATTTAGTACTAATTCAGTTGTCAGAAAGACTCTGTTACAAGCTCTGATGTTGTTCCAAAGTGTTCCTCTGGCTAAAGAAGCAAAAATAGACATGGTTACCAAAAGAATGAGAGGGAGGAAGGGGACAGTAGAAGAGGACAATGTATATCCAACAGCCTCAGAAATCTACTCTGTACCAATGCCTTAGGACATCACCTTAAGACAAATTCCAAGCACAATCATTTGGCTCTTCTTATTATCTTCCCTGAACATAGGCCGTGTACTCTGCATTTGAAAGCATTAAAGGCAAGGTTCAAATTTGTGGAAAAGTGGCCTTGCAATTTAAGGATGATTAATGGCAGAAAAAGAAAAGCTTTGTTCTTTCTCAGTCCCTCAGCCCTTCTTGGACTGCTAACATCTTTTTATCTATCTCTCTGAAAGCTTTTACTTTCAGATCACTCCTCACCTACTGTCTACAGATCATGCCATTTCTTGCACCCACAGTGCAAAGAACTACTGCTTGTATTACTGTCCTTGAAGACACCACCTCAGACCTCCTTCATAATTAGCTCCATCCAAAATGGAGATTTTGCTGAGCCACCTGTTCCGGTAGTGCTACACAATCAGCAACTTTGTGGCAAGAGGTACAGTCAGCAACACCAGTTCCTACTCTTTGTTAGAAGGTCTTCTAGTATGAAACTATTAATTTATGGTATTTGAACAGTTGGAAGACCTCAGTCTATAATAATTCATCAACAAACTGCATTCTTTTCTTGGTCCTACATTATTTCAAATATGCATTCTCAGCTATTTCCTGTCTTTAGAGGAATCTTGCTCAAATTTACAGTGATCTGTAGATTCTGGCCTAATTTCTAATCCTCTACCTTATCTTTACTCTTCCCCACCTTTCTGGGCCTATCAATACTTTTACCTCAACACCCTGCTCTTTCATGGCTTTCATGACATTGCCCTCCCTGGTTTTCTTTTTCCTTCTGGAGAGGACACTTTTATGTTTCCCAGGTTATTGATCTTTCCTCTAAAACCTAATCTGCTATTTCTGTTTTCCACATACAGTATTTCCATTCCCCTGTTACTAGGTCCTCAACCTTAGTCTTTTATTTTGTTTCATTCTCATGTCCTGTTATCCAAACTGTGAGAATATTCTGCTGTTTCTTTTTCTCTTGATATATTTCTATTCACAACTGTTTTACTAGTCTCAGCTTATATCAGGTCAAGATTTGATTTCTGCAATCTCAGTCTTGCAAACTCTCACAATTTCATGACAAGTCTTGTGCTATTTAATGTTTTACTTAAATCTTCAGTTCCTGAAGGCAACTGAGAACAAGAAACTCTAAGCTTTTACCAAAATTACTAAAAGCTTACCCTTCAGGATTACACAAAAAGCCTGAACACACGAAGGAGCATATTAAGGACTCAGATACAAAACGGCAAATAAAAACCCAGGCTATCCCTCTTTTAACAGTTTAACCCTATTTCCATTACCAAGCGAACTAGCCTCATATTTGAGAAAATAGGAGAAGTCCTTTCTCAGCAATATTTCCATGTCAAAGTTAGAGATGTACTTACCTGTGAAAGAAAACAGAAAATGATAGAAGTTCGCAACAATATGAGGAATTCTTTGCAACCACTATCGCTATAAAATTAAACTATGACAACAAAATGCTGTTTTTTTCATATGGAACAGAGACCATAACAAGTATGCAAGAGCTTACTGTAAAATCAAATGAAGATTATTCTTCTTAAATGAGAATGAGCATCTTAATCACAAAAGGTAATTCTACTGAAGTGAATGAAGCTGCTCAGCAAGCCACCTCTAGCTCTTTGTAGCAACTTGGGGAATATAAGTGGACATTGCCAAGCAGGAAAGATGTTAATGGTTTTTCTGCAGATTTTTAAGAGCTGTGTAAGCTGGAATCCATTTGTGTCTTTAACTTTATTGATCCTCCAAACTTGTGAACACTGTTACATATTTTCTTCTACCAGTAGATGGTGATATTTATATTAACTATTTAAGTGAACTGGAAAATATATACGATTATTTATTTTATTAATCATTCCTTGTGTCCCAGATATATTCTAACAACATGAGCTGATTCAGGTACTTTGGGACTTAATATGAAGTGTAATGTATGGTCTAAACACATAATTACACAACTGCCTTTGACATCGTTGTGTCCACTTTATTGCTCACATCGTCGTGTTTTGAGCCAGCAGCATTTAACTAGTTTGTATTTTTGAATTGGCTGAATATTCCTCAAGGCTGTGTATGAAACTGAAAGGAGAAAACAGTTTTGAGAGGCTCCATTTTCTGTACCACAGGCAGTCGCAAATGGAAACTGACAGCTCACATATTCATTACAATTAGTCAAGTTTTCTTTCCTGCAACTATGCCTGTCTGTTTATTGCTAATGAAAATCTAAAAGCATTCTTAAAAGTATTGCAGTTAGAGTTCAAGGATGGTTTACATTATGTTTAATCTATGTTTTAAATTAAATTACCCTTGGTTAACCCTAGCACTTTCCAAAGATGAACTATGCTTAATTTTCTTAAATACTTGCAAGCCTATCGTGGAATATTTCAAAAATTATGACAGAGTCACAGAATCACGGAATCACAGAATGGTAGGGGTTGGAAGGGACCTCTGTGGGTCATCTAGTCCAACCCTCCTGCCGAAGCAGGGTCACCTACAGCAGGCTGAACAGGACCTTGTCCAGGTGGGTCTTGGATATCTCCAAAGAAGGAGACTGCACAACCTCCCTGGGCAGCCTGTTCCAGTGCTCCGTCACCCTCAGAGGGAAGAAATTCTTCCTCATGTTCAGCCGGAACTTCCTGTTCTTCAGTTTGTGCCCATTGCCCCTTGTCCTGTCGCTGGGCACCACTGAAAAGAGCTTGGCCCCATCCTCCTGGCACCCACCCTTCAGATATTTGTA
>Ga0065711_1046253_pt1 | contig 13000 bp, 11 predicted proteins | sample Hoacrofraction12_FD_59098 | JGI IMG/M metagenome (GOLD analysis project Ga0065711, IMG submission 59098) | Hoatzin crop microbial communities from Cojedes, Venezuela - Epithelial fraction 12 v2 (version 2) | ecosystem: Host-associated > Birds > Digestive system > Esophagus > Crop | place... | reverse complement strand
CTGAGGGTGACGGAGCCCTGGAACAGGCTGCCCAGGGAGGCTGTGGAGTCTCCTTCTCTGGAGATATTCAAGATCCACCTGGACAAGGTCCTGTGCAGCCTGCTGTAGGTGACCCTGCTTCGGCAGGAGAGTTGGACTAGATGACCCACAGAGGTCCCTTCCAACCCCGACCATTCTGTGATTCTGTGATTCTGTGATTCTGTAATTAGAGGTAAGAGACTGATCTGAGGCCCAGCTAAACTGAATGACTAAGAGGCCAATGAGGTTGCAATTAATGGGTGGCAAGGGTTGGGTGCTGGGTACAAGTAACTCCACCTCCTCCCTCCCATCACTGACACCACTGCCCAGTGAGTCAGTCCATGCTGGCAGAAAACAGCATAAAGGAGTTAAACCGATAATGAACAGGAAGACAAAATACTGGCAGCAAAAGAAGCATATGGAAGAGGTATCAGAAAGCCAGTTCAATATATGTGTGCATGCATCCATGGAGGCTGAATGCAACCTGCAGTTACTCATCTCTGCTTGGGCTTTTACCAAAAACCCATCCAAGTACAAGAAACAGTCTTCTGATGTTAGTCAACGTGTGGTAAAGGAAATGGGAGATGTCATTAACATGGCAGCCCCACAGAAGCATTGATCAAGTTTCTGAGAAGCAGCTGCCAGCTCCCTGCACCCTGTTCCCTGCACAAGAGTAACCTGTGTTCGCAGAAGAAACGTGGTCCTTCACACCGTTTAGATCAGCAGCCTCTTATGGTCCTGCCAAATGTTTTGGGAACTGAACTGAGATCAGCTGCATCTATGGAGTCATGCTGAATAAACGGACTGGATCCCTCCCTCCAGCAAATAAGACTTTTTTAAAGGTTATTTACTGTATATGCCCTTTCCAGCTCCATAGAGGGGGCATGACTGCTGGCAGACTTGCCTGCACTGGGACAACTTCCCGCAGTTTAACATCAAGCCCTGCTCCATCCAATGGGATATTCCCCAAACAGTGCGAAGCCAGGTGGAGAGGCTCATGCACATGCAGAAGACAGACAGCCTTTTCCCAATGACCTGTTTCCACACCACCCTGAGCCTTTTGACAGCCTGGATGCTCCAACATCTCCAATAAGATGCCAGCCACAGGAATAACACCACAATCCTTGACTGATTATTCCGTGATTTCATGTTCTTTGCTGAAGGCACGGTGGCATTCTCCATCCTAATTTTTCTAAGAACATATAATGCTACAATTTGGTACATTTTAAGGGTTTGAGGCAATCCCAGAGGGAAGTTGTTTAAACTACACTAACCAAAAGGGGAATTGAAATTGCAGTTTTGCACTTCCTCTATTGAGTCAGTCTGTCAGGCTCATACCAAAACCACCAAGGATACCTGTCAATAAGACCCAGATGTGATCTTCTCTACTCTTCCAATGCAACAGACATTTTGCCTGATGGTCTTACTTGGTTTTTTGACTGTGCCCATGCTGCTAACCCGGTTACTGTCTACACTACTCATTTCAACTCACCACCAAATCAAAGGAAGTTTTTACATTGATTTGTGAATTATTAACTTTATTAAGCTATTGGAACATTATATAATGCATGAATTTCAGCAGGTCTTTAGAAAGATGGCAATTTTAAGTCTTCCCCAGCATTTAAAAGTCTCACCTCACTATTTACAATATCTTATTTTTTTCTGTAAATCAATTAACATATTATCAATTATCATCATAAAGACAGGCAATCATCTGTGTTTGCAAACAGGTTTTGTTCAGGTACGCGTGGGACTCTGTAGATGCCTTTACATTCATGTCAGGCTCCAGTGGATCAGAATCCCTCATTTAACCCTGCAGTCCATGTCCTGGCACATACATGCCAGCAAGCTCTGTTCAACGGGCATCCTTTCTATGCATTGTATGAAAAAACTAATGTTTTCAGCGTAAACTTAGGACGCCCCTCTATACTTTTCCATAGGGTGACAGTGGTGCTGTCATACCGAACAGCAGTTAAACGCTTAGCACATTGTGTTCATTTCTTTCAAGGATGCTTGGCTGTGAGGTATGGCTGTGTCACAGCAGCAATGAACTACAAGTGCCAGCGCTTCACTTGCAGCCCGGTGTCATGCACACAGTAACCTGTTAGCAAAGGACTGAAGACTGAGAAAACATGACTAACGTGCTTTTTTTTTTTCCTTCCCTTCACATATTTAATCACAACTGGCAATTTAAATACTCTAAAAGATGCATTAGTACCACGGGTTGTGTAACTTTTGACATTTGGCAGCAACCCTGTTGACCGGGAGAAAAACACAAGGTTACTGACAAAGCATTACTGGACCCAATCAGAAATCACAACACATCACTATTTAGCTGCAATACAATTCTAGAACCTCATTTTCTCTTACATCAAAAATGGTTTAACTCCAAGCACTGATGTTTTAGTCCCAGTGCAACCTTTTAAGTTAATTTTCAAAGTAATAATTTTGACAGAATGGAAGAAGAAGAAAACTTCTGGAGAGAAGGGAAAGAGAATGTCAAAAAATATGTAATTGTTCCTCTTTAACAGCAACAAAAATTTGAAAATACATTACCTCCTTTGTTCAACAAGAATAAATCAAACAGCTGAGAAACTGCGGGATGGCGTTTGAAGGTGAGCTGTCCTTGACGCTTGGATGTATATTCCTGAAACTGATGTATGAAAAAGTTGCATCTTTCTTTTATACCAGTAAAGCTAGATCGTATTCCTCGCCCACATCTAAGCCATAGGATCAACTGTACATTTTATCTAATGACTGAACATTACTTTATGTAATTACCAGCCCACCATGCTGATCTTATCTTTGACTTGACTTTCATAAAGATTATTCTTTTTTCTTATATAATGAAAGGTCAGCTTGCGAGCACATACTCAGTGCCATATGAGTTTCCTGCAAATATCGAGCATTCAGTCATTTGCTGCAGTTTTCAGTGAACAGAATCTCATTTTAAAATAGGACAAGTCACTAAGGTTTCCTAACACTTCTTATTAAACTGGAGAACATATTTTTTAAAAAAGAAAACATAAAGCACTTCTACAGCAATGGCATTGTTTTAGCAAAGAACAACAAAATAAAGAGCAGCAGACATCTATACAAACATTTAAAAGAATAATCTCCATTTCCATTTAATAACCAGAGAATGAATGCATGGATAAATATAAAAGGACTGCCTTTTCAAAGACAAGATTTCTAGCAAGATCTCATCTTGCTTTCAGAGACAAGCGAACGCAATGGAGACACTTCTGAAAACGGCACCAAGGTGCAGATTTTTAAGGCTTAAGGACTTGTAAGTCCTCATTTCCAGGTGACAGAGTTTGTGCCAATGCCGGCTAAATCAGACCGGTCCCACCCTGCCTTCTGGCAGCCAGGCCAAGCAGCTTGCATCCACGCAACTCTTCCCCTTCCCAAACGCCTGCTGGGAACATCCCCTGGCAATGCAGAAAGTCCTGCATTGGTGCTCAAAGCCGTTTCTGCAACCCTGCTGTGTTTTTCAACTCCTGGAGACTTGAGGGAAATTCACTTCAGATGTCTCAAAGTAAACTGCCTAACCTGAGTTACTCGCTCTAGGCTGCCCTTACAGCAAATGAAGAGAAATAACCTTAAACATCTATTGCAAGATGAGATTAAGTCATTTTTCCAGAGCGCCTGTTTTTCATCATTGAGAGCACAGGGTAACTAAGTTGGACTGCTCACTGTCCTACCCTTAAAGATTTATAAATATTTTATAACTTGATGAAATTCTTAAACATCTAAAGGCTTAACATTATTTTTAATGCATCTACTTTATGTCATTCAGTGTTGGAGACGTGATATTGAAAGAGACCCCTATAGCTCCTCGTGTTTCTACAAAAATGCGACTTTGATTCGCAATTCAATCAGTCTCTCTTAAAATTTTTAGTGTACAGTTGGGATTTGGTGAATTGCACCTGTCTGGATTTCTGCCACTCAGTTTTCTTGGCCATTGCCTTGACTCTCTTTTTAATAACAGCAGCACCCCCAGACTGTTAGCTATTTCAGACACATTTATTGCAACCTTATCACCTCTGCCTTCATCAACGTCCTCATCTGTTTCAAGGTGTCAGACACCTTTTTCTCATCTATTTGTTCAGCTGATCACTATAACAAAGTTAAACTTGAAACCATTGTCCCCAGCCTACACCTGGCTTCAAATTGGCTTCTGTTTCAAAGCTGAAGATGGATTTCTGCACCTGGAAGCTTGTCTGGTTTTTATCCAACAATATGAGCTGGTCCAATAAAAGATAAATAAAAAAAAGTCTCTGTCCCTACAATCTTGCTTCATTTAACAACAAAAGCATGAGGTTGAAATTTGAAAGCTACTGGTAAACATAGTTTACTGAGAAATATTCTCCGGGAAGACAGAAGCTTAATATTTCTTGTCATTCAAAGAAAAATTGAGGAAAATTGCTGAAGTTTATAGAGTGTCTCTGACTTGGCTCCGTCCTGCCCATTTCATACTCACCCCAGCTTGCAGTCTTATGGGAAAACCAGGATGACTTGTGATGCTTCACAAAAACCATCAGGACAATAAGTAATTATTTTATTGTATATTCATATTTTGTACTTATTTACCTATGTATTGTAGCATGTCATCAACTAGTAAAAAAGAAATGCTATGCAAAATAGTTCTTTAATTAGAAGGATTCAAGCACAGTGACACAGTTACCCCCACAGTGTAAAAGAAAAAAAAAAAATGCCCACAACCTGGTACTCTTTTCCTATCAGAATATATTAGGAATAAATCTTGTGAAGTCAATGGAATTACACTGGTATAAAAGATAGTTTAAAAAAAGCTCCTATTTTTATTAAGAGGATTTCTTACTTCAGCCACTCCAAATCTCCAACTAAAAATACTTGGTCAAATCTATCTTAATGCGTGATTGAATGAGAAACGAGAGAATGTGACTCACTGTTTTAGAGGTGGGGAAAAACCCCTCCAGTTTATTAAACAAGGTATTCTTAAATCACTTAGAAATACTCTCACCCTTTTTTTGCTAGACTCTGATATTATGACTTTATGGTCTATGTAAGTATGTGGATTAAAAGACAGGTAAATATATATGCCGAACTGGACTGTCAAATATGCTTTGCCAAGACCAGTATTTTGTTTCCTATTTGTAGGAACAGAAAAAGCCATTCTGAGGTGGAAAAAGGCAACAAACTGCTAAAATTTTCAGTGTCTTTGAGGCCACTATGTTCGTAAATTGGACTGGGACTCGAGGAGCACAAGTTAAACTAAATATAGCACTTGTTAAGACTGAAATCAGGATGAGCTCAGCACCTAAATATTAAGGAGTTTCAGAACTTTCAGCTCTCTTCTAGGAGCTGGGTCCCTACAGCTCCTTCTCTGGAAAGAAGGGTTCATGTCTCTTCCCTTGCTCTGCCAGCTGCTGTCTCCGGGTATCTGTCCTACTTCCCTACTTAGCGATATCTGCTTATCTACAGGCTGCTTCCTGATGCTGCCTCTTCCTCGCTAGAGGAAAGCTTTTCTACTGTGCTGCTCAGCAGAGTCACAGGGCATCCCCCAGCACTGTCAGCAAAAGACTGGGAAACGGCTCCCCTGCTTCAGCAAATACATTCTTCTATTCAAAAATAACCCCACTCAATCAATACACAGATACACACCCCCTGAGCGTGGTCACAGATTAGCAGTATTAAACAGAATCTGCCTACTTTTCATAAGGGCAGTAGGAGGTTTGCTATACCTTACCCCAGCAGAAAAGACAGTACAGAGTACACTTCCATTTTTTTTTTTAATCGCTGATGCATTCATCAGAAGCATTCCTGCCCTCTCTCTTATTTTTTCTATTCTTTGTAGACAAGCAGACAAGAAGAAACAACCTTTAAAATGAAGTTCTGATAGCATTTTTGGCTTGGATGGATAAGCAGGTTGAGTTCTGGAGGATTTTTTTTTTTGTAATATTTAAATCACATTTCAGAACTTCCTCCAAATGCAGCCAAAATCCACCCTTCGTCATTTGTGCAAACTCAAAACACAGCAGCCCCCCCCCATCTGAGAATGTAATGGCTCACCGAATGCCAGAAACTCCTTTTTCCTTCTCCCTTGCAACCTTTCAATATCTCCTTGGCTCCTTTGCCCAGGCCTGCCCTACAAGCTGACACTGCACCCGCAAGTCCAAGCCCACAGCAGACCCTGCACCAGAAGGCATCCTGAAGCACTGGTACTATCTCTTGTATGTTGGGCGTCACTCCCTTCATTTCTCATGTTATCTTCCAAGCATCCCAGGAGGAGAGAGGCTCCCACATACCACAGGCTGCTCTGCACTGATGCAGGCAAATGATCAGAGTTGCTGAAGAGAGATAACAACGAAAGGCCCCACTAGAATGAGTAAGAGCATATCCCAGAGACAAAAATTTTCTGGGGATTCAAGGAAAAAAAGAAATAACCTGACAGTTAAACAAAAAGACATGCAGGTATTTCAAAATTTCACTGAGTCCCCCTGCCCCTTCCCAGTTTGCTTGTAACTTTTCCAGTTGCCATCCATCTATTCCCAGAGACAGTAACACCAGCTCAGTAGATACACACTTAAACAAGGCTCCCCAAGGCAACAGCAAATACGGATATACACCATTTTGAGGGTCAAGAGCTCCTGTCTGCCAAAATAATTCATACTGTATTATGTGGCGAGAGAAAGTCAAGTTTTCTGTTCTTTTACAGATGTTTTCTACTGACTATCTAAAATTATCTCTCAAAGAAATACTTTCTGGCCTTATCCTCCTTCGCTTAAGATCAATAGGAGTTCTGCCATTATTTCAAATGACACTGGATCAGGACTTTTAAGCTTAGCTATTAGTGTTCTCAAGCTTCAGCCAAACATTGATTATTCTGAGATAACAAGGCTTTCAGTGCTTATTGCACATAAATAATTGACTGCAAAGCCTCTCCTATTCTCAAACCATAGTGTAAAGAGGGTTGACTAATACATTGCTTTTTTTAGTTTTTCAAGGCATTAATATTACAGATGATGACACTTCAGAAATATGCGCAGTAACCATTATTTCACCAAAGCTAAGTAAAACTTGTGCCTCTGAAGAAAAATAGTAAGATTATAAGGAATGCATATACTTTTTTCCCTTGTTTTACTGTAAGTTGTCAAGGTCAAAATGTTTAATCATGGAATGTTATTAGGCAACTTATGGTACTAACAGGATGATGGCTTCTGTTTATCTCTGTTTTCATTATTTTTTTTAAATAGGTTTATTTGAAATCCAATTCCTTCAAGCAAAATTAGAATATATAATATTACAACTGTCACAGCATTGTGGAACAGCAAACAAAATGACATTAACATGTAGGTTTGACCTCAAGGGCTTTAGAGATTGTATTTCATTATTCTTTTTCTCCGCTTTTAATTAATAAAAGTAACTACACTTCATACAATGACTAAAACAGCTCACAAGGTCAGGAAGGACTATTCCTGTTACGTATAATGTTGCTCAGTTGAAGTAACCAGGTTTGTTAGACTCCTGAAACATTAAGTGCTTATTATTAGACAGAGGTAAAACACTAGACTAGACAGACTACTCATCAAACCGATAATGTCAGTGAATATGTTCCTGCACCATAAGAGTAGCCCATGAGAGACAGATAATATAGCCTTACTTTAAACATATTTCAGTATTTAGCTTTTTTCATGGCAAAAAGAAATACCATATGAATGGATCATTGCATGTCAGGTTTAGATCTGATAAATGTAAAAGTATATGCAAAAAAAGGCATGTAAAAGTGAAAAGTATACTTTCAGTGCAGCTAAAACAAAGAAGCATGATCAATAATGCAGGATGTCTCATTTATACAACTAGCAATTCCCAAGCAACTCTCATTATCTAATACAGAAATAATTGTTCAGACAATTAGCTATTATCTTTTGCTAGTCCCCAAATCTGAACACTCATATGCTCAGTGTATCACCTGTTCTATTTGTAGAGATTTCTATTATGAATTGCTTTCACATTTCATAGAACAGTATATCTTGCTTTTTACAAATGAAAGCAAAAAAAATATTTAAGTTCATCAAATTCTGATCAAATTGCAGCAAGCAAGAAGTAGCCTACAAGTGCTGATAATAAAAAAATGCATGGATATAGAAAGGTAGCTAGAAAAGGGACTCTGAAGAAAACAGCTTATTTCTATCACATTACTGAGAGGCTTGTTACCAGGTTGCTGTTACTCTCTCTACTGTCACTGCACAGAGAAACTTGTCTGCCAGGGCATTCAGCTGAATAAAAAATTCACCGTACTTATGATCCGTACTGCAGCAGCACCTAAGAAACCCACACCAAGATCAAGCAGAGATGGTCCCCTGCCCTGGAGAACTCACCATCTCGTACTGGGTTTGGAGGAGTAAAGTCATTCCCCCAGGTCCCTCTTGTTCCACACACCCGGGCATTTTTCTGAAGACATCATATCTCAAACTGATGTTCTGGGCTTCACCAAAATTTGCGGATGAAGTTCTAGGTCTACGTAGTGCAGCAAGTCAGTTCCCACACTCACAGTGGTCTCTTCTGATCAGCTCATCTAAGCAATCCCTCCGCACAACCACCTGCCCCTCCAGAGGCACTGTGCGTAGCATATGATTCGCATTTGCCAGAGACTTTCAGAGCAACGAATGGAGGGAATTATATGTGGTATTTGATTATCAGTGTGACTCAGCGCATGGAAAATGGGCTAGTGCATTATAATTAATGCCATAGTGGAAAATAAAGTGGGCCCATATTGCTTATTTCCATATAGTCATCTTGCAGAAATATAACGGGCTTACATTTACATAATAACACTTCAACATAGATCTTACAGTGCTTTGAAAGCTGGATATTGAGAGCTGATTTCCCACAATGTTGAAATTTAGCCACTCTCAAGAGGCAGAATGGTTGGTAGTCATTCACTGCCAGCAACATTACATGGCTGTCCTCAGAAGGGCAGCAGTGAATCATAGCTATGTCTCAAATTTAAGCTAAATATCTATCTAAGTAGACTGTAAAGGTCTAAGCTGTAAATCTGCGGGGAGGGAGAGGGCAGGGAAAGTGGTTCAAAAACCAGTAAAAATTTAAAACATTTTACCTTATTTTGTGGCCCAGCTATTTCTTAAACTAAGCTTAGATTATAAAATGAAAGAGCTGAGAAAGGACTAAACAAAATCTCCTAGTTTAAATGGTCTAGATGGTCCATGTGTCCTCTTTCCAGACATGAGAAAGACAGTGGGAGGCATTTCAGGGGATCACTTCCTGCTTCAACACTCAGGAATTACTTTGTTCATGCAAACTTCTGTGTGCACTTCAATAGTAAGCTGTCAAGAAGTATAGGTTATTGATATTTTACCCTTACACAAGTGCACAGAAGGAGAAAGATACCACAGTGGGATCCAATTCCCCCAACTTTAGACATCTGTGGTACAGATGGCCAATGTCCAAGCTGGTTGCTCTGGCTAATGGGAAGACACAGGCATTTTCAGGGTGCAGTTCACCTGATCTATTTTAGCATTCTCCTTAGGATGAAATGGGTGATGTCCTACAACTGCTTATTTCTCTCCACTGGTTATAGATGGGTCAAGAAAACTGGCTTAGATGGTCATATCCATTTTTTAAGATATCTGCACTCGACCAGATGAATCCAGCCCAAAGCATCTTTCATTTTACAGCAAATATGCCAGGGATACAATCATGCTTTTTTTTTACACTTAGACAATCTGAGGTCCATGCTGTTTCCCAGGTTCTCTGTAACTTCCTACAGCCCATCCAGGAGGTTAGGAAGGGGAGGAAGGGGAGAATTGATCTCACCTGTTAATTGCCTCCTAGATTCTTTCCCTTTGTCTGTGCACATTTGTCATCTCTTGTATTATTTGGTATTTAGCTTGAAAATTCTCTGAAGCAAAGGCTATCCTTTTATTCAAACTATTTTTATCGATGATGAGGGCTGCTAGACAGTATAACTGTTACAGAATAACACTCTGCTTGCTTGATACCAAGAAGGGAATGCACCACATCCTTTTAAAGGGCGGTGCTGCAAGTGCGGCTGCTCTGGTGACAGTAAGCAGACTTTTAGTAATGTAATCACCTTCCCAGAGCTATTCCCAGGTAGGGATAACTTCACACAGACCTAGAGCCTGGTAGATATAGAGAAGCCCACAGACTTGCAACAAAAAATGCAATTAATAGTACTTGTTTTGATTTCACAGAAATACATACTGAGGTCCTTCAGCTTTTAGAGACTTTGGTACAGGCAGATACTCACAGACTGGTAAAAAACTGTGCTGGTAAGTGCCACACAAGATCCTGCAAGCAAACTCTCAGCTCCAACTTCAGGATGTTAATGTCTTTTTCAGGAGTGCACTACACACTGCTCAAGAAGGCAGCCAAACCTTTTGGCAAGCAAGCTAACAAAAACATTTCAATGCCACCATTTGTTAACTGACTGTGTTTTTTCCTGGGAATATCCTTTAGAGTTGTTCTGGTATGTTTTAAACACTTCAAATGCCATAACTAAATGTTAGATGGGAAATTCAGAGATAGCACAACTTTGCTATACTACCAAGTGAAGTATGACTAGGTAACAAATGTTAATATTTGATATGCCTTATCAAGCTGAAACACGATTTTTTTATTTTAAACAGAGCTTCACTGCAGCTCTGAAGCAGACAGAGTGCGCGGGCCAGTGAAACCAGATTTGCTGCTGTTTGGTATGTGGCAGAACATGGCAATACAACTGATTCATTACAGCAAATAAGGTCACGAGTTTGCCATTGATTTATTGGTTTTAAGGGTCGCGTGTGTGAAATCAGCTCACTCTGGCAGGGAAAAGTAAAGCTCAGTGCCAATGTCTTTGTGTTTTCACACTTTCCTGGCTGCCTACTTTACCTCTTCCACCAACGTCGCTTTAATGTGCAGTGAAACAGAGCAAATAATGTCCTTGGGAACCTTACTAGCCCTGATACCCATAGTAGTCTGCTTTAAAAAGTTATATAAAGCAAATCATGAATTAAGACTCACAGGCATAAGATCAGTAGTTCTCAGAGCACAACTTACAGAATTGCTCTATGCAAACAGGCAGGACAGCGAATGTCGAGAGCGACGGGTGCAGTTTCCTGGGGTATACAAGAGTCCTCTGTACCTCCCTTGACTTTATGTTAGAGTTACTCATCCCACTCTCTGCAAACCACTGCTGGGTCACAAGATAGCTGGGTGGTGGTCTAGCAAATGTTTGCAAGAAGCAGTTTAAATCCTATGCACATTTCCCCTCCCACTCAAGAAAATCCTACATACGAAGTTGCAATCAGTACCATCTACAACTGAAGAATGAGCAAGCACTAACCACAGCGAAAGTGATTCATCAGTCTAGCAAATTAAAGTCTAACAAAATAAAATTGAATGCAGACGAAAGAGCGGGGAAGAGAAATGAGAAAAAAAAGCAGGCGTGGATATGAACTGATACTTTCATTATTTACTCTATTTGATATGTATCTTTGAGGGTATGGCTACACATTTTCTGCAAAATTTACTTGAATAAGCCTGAGATTTGTCTGATTGAACACAGGCAAGTGCAACGCCATATAGACACCTAAGCTGACTGTCTCAATTCCCTTGGAATTAAATGTGAAAAAAGGCATTTTTAGACCTATTTTTGACAACTATCTCAGGACAGAGACAAGATAAACTGAGCCCCTCTCCTTGATTATAAGGGGAACCTAGACAACTAGCTCAGATGTAGGCATCTACAGCTACACTGCAGATTCTTACAATTGGCCAGACAAACTTACAGCAAGCTTCAAAAGACCGAAACCTCACTTTTTAGCAGCCTGCCTAAATTTACTCTATCTATTCCCTATTTCAACCACTACAGCTTTTCTCAGAGCTTTTCTCAGAGCATCACTACAGATACTGAGGTTCTGAAAGCAGGTTAAAAAAGGCCAAGGAGAGTATCAACGCACGATCTAGAGGTATTCTGCAGGGACTGAATGGTGCCAGGACATTCAGTGGTGTGGTATGGTCCTGTACAAACACACCAGCTCAGTCCCAAAAGAAGCAGAGACACAGCAGCATGCTGCCACATCTGAATTACTAAGTTCAGCTGAGAAGCAAGGCTTGTCACCAGAGTCACACAGATATCCCAGTGCAACTGTATTGCTCCTGCACCCAGGACCAGCAAAGCTTAGGTGTCTCTGCACATAGAATCATAGAAACATAGAATTGTTTAGGTTGGAGGAGACCTTCAAGATCATTGAGTCCAACCATTAACCTAATACTGTCAATTCCACCACTAAACCATGACCCTAAGCTCTGCATCTATACATCTTTTAAATACCTCCAGGGATGGTGACTCCACCACTTCCCTGGGCAGCCTGTTCCCATACTTTACAACTTTTTCAGTAATTTTTCCTAATATCCAATCTAAACCTCCCCTGATGCAACATGAGGCTGTTTCCCCCTGTCCTATTGCCTGTTACTCAGGAGAAGAGACTGATCTCCACCTCGCTACAACCTCCTTTCAGGTAGCTGTAGAGAGTGATAAGGTCTCCCCTCAGCCTCCTCCTCTCCAGATTAAACAATCCCAGTTCCCTCAGCCATTCGTTGTAAGACTTGTGCTCTAGCCCCTTCAGCAGCTTCGTTGCCCTTCTCTGGACACGCTCCAGCAACTCAATGTCCTTCTTGTAGTGAGGGGCCCAAAACCGAACACAGTACTCAAGGTGAGGCCTCACCAGTGCCAAGTACAGGGGCACGATCACCTCCCTACTCCTGCTGGCTACGCTGTTCCTGATACAAACCAGGATGCTGTTGGCCTTCTTGGCCACCTGGGCACACTGCTGGCTCATGTCCAGCCAGCTGTTGACCAGTACCTCAAGGTCTTTTTCTGCTGGGCAGCTTTCCAGCCACTCTTCCCCAAGCCTGTAGTGTTGCATGGGGTTGTTGTGACCCAAGTGCAGGACCCGGCATTTGGCCTTGTTGA
>Ga0065711_1012017_pt1 | contig 13001 bp, 8 predicted proteins | sample Hoacrofraction12_FD_59098 | JGI IMG/M metagenome (GOLD analysis project Ga0065711, IMG submission 59098) | Hoatzin crop microbial communities from Cojedes, Venezuela - Epithelial fraction 12 v2 (version 2) | ecosystem: Host-associated > Birds > Digestive system > Esophagus > Crop | place... | reverse complement strand
GGGGGGGGGGGGGAAGTAAAGTGTGTCTTTAAATTGCTGGATCGGTGTTTGTGTTTGGTCATACAAGGCTGCTTGATACCAGCTGCAGTATCAGGGAAGCCTGTGGTAAGTGGTGGATGGCTAAACTGGCCTAGGAGAGTTTAGTTTGTCTTGTGACCTGAAATTGGATGGCTGCCTATAGCAGAGGGACAGCTCTGAGGTAGTTAAGGTTAAGTAATGCTTGCTGTTTAAAGACAGACTATTCCAAGTTGTCCAAAATGTGAATGTTTTTAAGTGCTTGCTTTCTTCAAAACATTTCAGTAATATGAATGGCGTGAGCTACCTGTAGCTTCTCTGGAGAAGCAGCACTGAGAAGTCGGAGCACTTCAGCACGGGTGGGTTGAGGTGAGGTGTAGTCGGAGGGCAGGGCGTGCTGCTGAAGCAACACTTTCTAAGCACAAAATCTGCTTCCTTACCACGGCAGGAGAGCTGCCCACAGGTGGAGCCGCGGGGTGTGCGTGCGTGGGGAGACCCAGCCTCCTGGAGCTATGGAGAAGGGGACATCGTGGGAGAGCAGCTGCAATAGCTTCCTCTAAACTCTTCATAAACCTTGATCAATGAGTCTTGCTGCTGCAGTATCCTGAGTCGTAATCATGGATTCATTCTTTCCTTTCCGTGGTCCTCCTTCGTGCATGGGTCTCTCTTTGAAAGTCAGAAACCTGAACCGATTCTGGGGTCATCGTTAGGCTTGTTCCTGTGTTCCCTTCTCCAGTTCCTCAACATTTTGGTCCTATGTCAAAGCTTGTTGTTCTTGCTCTTCAGTACTTCTTCCTTTAGGAATGTCGCTCTGGCTGGCTAGGAAGGTGGGAGGAGACCTTGGCATGACTTGGCTTCCCCTGTGTGTTCCCTTGCTGGGGTTATCAAATTGCTTAAGGGTGGTGGAGAGCTGACTGCACATGGAATATTGGGGGGTCTTTTTGGTGGATTGACCTACTCACGAACTTGGTCCTGCAGAGTGAGTCTTACTTAGCTGTGGCTTTGTGGTGTTGCAGGTTGTGGCAATTGCCTTGAATTTCTGAAGGACAGGAACTGCAAACCCAGGATGTGTGGCGTTGGTGGTATCTGCTTAACTCTGCCCTCTTTGACTGGTGTAATGTTCTTACTGCACACATTGGTTCTGTGTTCTCACAGATGCTGGTGACTGCTTTTGGAGCACGTGTTTTTCAGGATAAAGTCTATCATGTTTTCTTTAAGGTGAAACTTTATGTTTAGATCTGCTGTAGCAGACAGGATCTGCCTATGGTTGAGGAGTGAAAGGATGTTCTCTTTCTGTAAAGTATGTGATATGCTTTATAGGATGGAATATATGTCCTTATGTATCTGCAGGAATGAAAATAGTCACAATGGTTTCAGAAGCAAACAGGCTACTTCAGGGCAAGCTACTTGTCTTACTAAATGACTGACAAGCCCAAAGCAGCTCAAGGGAACGCCAATGGGGAAGGAACGGTTTCAAGCTCTCTCCCAGCTTCCCTTTTTAGGAGGGTAAGCTGCTCGGCGTGTTCCCTGGTGAGTGCAAGCCTTTCCCTGTTGTAGCATAGCTCGTGCTTGAGGAGTCGCTCACTACCTGTTGCACTAGCTGCATAATCTAGTGTTTCCTTGCTAGACCTGACAATAGTGGGTACGTGTTTTTGTTGGCTTCCCCATTGCCTAATAAGGCTGTTTTTTAAAAGAATATTTTCTTCAGTCTTCAAGGCCATAACCATTTAATAATGATAACCAAAACTACAACTTTGGATTCAGGCCTCTCTGAAGAAATGTTACTCATCTTTTGTGGCAAGTGTGGTCCCACGTAGCTTGGCATGGTTTTGAATCTCTGTTGAAGACAGGGTGTCTACACCTTAGGTTTACCAAGTGCTGTGTCTTTGCTAAGCAGTGTTACCTGTGGCCTGAGCTGGGGTCAGGTGATCAGTAAACCTGCAGTTTTCCAGTGGTGCCTACTTCTCTTGCTGTTTATATCTGGTCAGTTTGTTTTAATTCCTGCAGTGGTGCTCAATGCGAGAGATCTTCTAGCACAACAGAAAAGGGCCCTGAAACTGCCATACTGCAAGATACCCTTGTCAAAGTTATTTGTAACATTTGTTTCTGAGTTCTGCTGTGGCAGTTTCGTCTGTTGTTGCCAGAGCTGATGAATATTCCTGCAGATCTGTGGCATTTGTGTGAGTGGGTGGATCACTGCAATGACAGGTAACTTTTTTTCCTCTACTGCAGAGCACAATAGTGACAGTTTATGTGCATCTTGAGGGCATCTTCAACATCCTTTAAATCATGCTAAGGCAAAGTTGTGGTGGTGGTTTTTTGTTGTTTTTTTTTTTTTTTTTTTTTTTTTTTTTTTTTTTTTTTTTTTTTTTTTTTTTTTTTTTTTTCCTATTCTGCTTTAGGACAAAATCTCGACTAACTGGAGGCTTTCAGTGAAGAAAACCAGCAATAACCTTTATGCACCCAAAACCAAACTAAACCGAATCAGACTGAGAAAATAACCCCCAAAACAAAAAAGGCAAATTTTCTGTGATTCAGGCCACAGACACAAACTGGGATTTTTCACACCAGAAAGAATGCCTTGGCATCAAGTTTTCTTTTACTTCAGTAAATATTATTTCAACCTGTTCGTCTCTTCCTTTCATTCCCCTTTTGAAATTTCAGCTTGAATCCGAGAGCTAGTTTTCCCAACAAAGCTTCACTGAAACTGTTGCACTTTCAGATTCTAAAAAATATACTATTGTTATGTTTTTTCACACACACACTTGTAAATTCCTGTCTAGCTTTACTTACAGCATTATTTGAGCTCTTTAAGCACATATGAGAAAATCTGGGCAAGAGCTATGACCCTAGCAAGTACTTTGAAGAGATTTTACTTCACAAGGACTTAAAAACAATCCTACTTGCTGGTGGGGAAAATTCCTTTATCTGTCAGAACATTTCCCGTGGTTACTTTCTTCATTTCTCAAGAGAATCACCACTTGAAATACAGTGATTGATATGATTTCTGCAGGTTCTTTGTAAGAGAAGTTGTTGTATTCCAAAAGATGCTGTACAGTTCCCATAATTGTCTATTGGAGCTTACAATAAGTAGGGGAAAGATGGCATCAGTTGGCTCATCTTTGGTGATGGAAGGAAATGTGGGATCCCCATCAAGCATTCTCCCTAACTGTAAGCAGGACAGGGGCTGCTGCACAAGCTCTGCTTGGTGCATGACCACCACCTCATAGCACTAACATGACTAGCAGACCTGGCTGCCAGCCTTAACAAAGCCAGGAAAGGGAGGCCTGTGAGAGGCTGGCACCCTGACATGTTTTGAATACTCCAAATGCATAAATAGCACCCGTTTTGAAACAAGTAATGGATTGCTAGTATTATTACTAGGTATGCAGACTAGAGGAAAATGAAGCTGCTTCTATGAGATGAAGGGCCAATTTGCTGGAAGACACACAGAAAAACACCTCTAAAATCTTACTGCCTGAAGGAGAAGCTATTAATACTGGATAAGACAAAAGTGATAGGGTGATGAACCTATTAAATACAACATAATGCGTGCAACTTCACAAAAAAAAGCAGAAATCCTCACTAGCTTAGTCATTGTCAGGTTAATATTTACTATTAAAAGAGGTGTGTTTAGTATTAAAAGAGGTGGCTGCTACAAAAGGAACACTTAAGAAGGATGAATCTATCTAGCTTCATCTTCCACCAGAAAAGACATTTCCCATTAAAACAACCTGTAAACCCTCATGTAGATGTTTGACTTTGTCAAATGTTTTGTATGACACTGAGATATTTGACGTGAAGATATTTGTGTATAACCTGAGCTTTAAAGTATATTGTAATGTCTCATTAAAATTCCACTTAGAGAACATATGGCCTTTAACAATTCATTTGTTATCTTGATTGATGGCATTTCAGTGAGCTCTGTTTGGGTTTAAAACCAAAATGCAATCTTAGACCTAATGAAGCAGACTGTGCACGCTGAACTTTTTGTAGCTTCCCACAAACTGCCTCAGTATTTTTCGGCAGTGATTTTGTGAAACCCACCACAAGGGACAGATTAAACATATATTTAAAATAAGTAGCCTGATAATTGTGATTATATGTGTGAAAGATAAAATAGATATTAAATGGTTGATAACATTAAATAATGGATTTTTAATGTATTAAACAATCTCTGGGAGGAATGGAATATGCTATACAGTGAGAAATGTTTCCATTCTGTCTGGGGGTGAGGGGAGGCTAACCAATGCTTTACACGTTATGCAGTTTGAAACACAAGTTATGTGAATAATGTGTGAAACATGCATGTCACCAATGTACCTTGAAGTGGAAGCTGAAAGATAACAGAGGATTTAAAGCTATTGGCTTATATACACTTCAAAAAAGCAAAAGAAATCTTCTAATCAACAACAGCTGAACTTCCTGAACTCTTTTGTGGGTCCTGTATCCTGTGTGTATCTCTGTGAGACAAGCCTCCTCAACATTTCAAAAACCAGACTTGCCAATTGCCAAGATTTCCATTATGGACAATATCCAGACAGCAACAGACCCCATCTTCTCCAGGTACCTATCTCAGAATCTCCCTCTAGAGGTGTCTTTTTTTCCTCTTGATTATAAGGGAAAAGCTAAATGCTTAGTTTAGACCAAACAATTGGACTTTAAATGGCTGCAACTGGCTGAAATAAATGTTGTCCTAGCTTGTAGACTTGTGGAGCAGGAGTTGGAGCGAGTGTAGGAGAGCTCAGCCTGCCATATTCTTACTGCTGCTGCTTTGAGAGCTTCTCCTCAGGACTGTTCAAGTATGTCCAGCATGCACGTAGCTTAGAAATTTTTGTTCCACCTCCAAAATGCTTCTTTTTGAACTGCACCTCTTTTTTTTTCTGTATTTCTTTTTTTCTTTTTTAACTCTCAGCTTGGATAGCATTGAAGTAGGCCAACATAGAAAGGAATTGTGTCAAACCATCCCTCTCTGATAAACTTGCAAGCAGTGCTTTATTTTAGAGGGAAGTTTGGATGCAAACGCCTGGGCCAGACTTCGGTATACAGCAGTCTTTTAGACTGGGCCTCCTGCTTGGGTCCTCTAGCACAGCTTGATCCCTTAGTTCACAGAATGTCAGATAATTTCTTGAATTGCTTTTCGATTCGGTTTTAGGACTATGGCATTTTGCCCTGTCTTCAAGGAGGAATAATCACCTACTCTTGCACCTCAGCAGATTAACAAGGTCTCTTCTCCCCTAGAAAGTTAGGAAATGCAGAGGCTAGCTCAGTGAAGCCCTTATGGGACTGGGCTCTTTGTACCTCAAAGCCTACCAGGCTGAGGGATGCTGGGGGTGAAGTGGGCAGAACATGCCATGCTCCTGGAAGAGGCAGCACCTTCCATGTAAGCCACCAGCAACCTAATGAACAAGTTTTCTGAAGTATATGCAGAGAACAGTACGGATGCAAAAACGTATCATATTATTTCCGCAGTATTCCCCACGGACCCCAGATGTTCTTTCTCAGTGACGATGACGATGATGGTGATGATTGCTACCGCAGGGAGTGCTGGGAGGATTGTTATTGCAAAGCAGAGAAGTTCACAATAACCAACCACACCCCTCTCTGACAGCATGTGTCGAGCACATAGTACACCACAGGCTAAATTTATACTTTACTCAAGTAGGTTTTTAGGCTGCTTTTTTTCTTCCCCTGGCTTAAAGCCATTATATGCCTTATTTGAGGTTTTGATCTGTTCTCACCAGAACTGCCACATGATTATAGGAGTCTACGTGTTATTAAGACGGGCCATGCCAAGTTCAAGACAGCGCATTAATGGCTGACTGTGGGTTATGTGAAACTCTCAGGCTCTCCAACATGGCATTTCCCCCCCTCCTCCGCTTCACCCCCAAGATCAGGCTTAGCTCACATTTCTTTTTAGAAAGCAGAACTTGAAGCCAGGTATTTTGCCACAAACATTTGCAGGCTTACAATCCAAGCAGTCGTAACTGAATGCTGTCTCTCACATGGAAAACAAATTCTGTACATGCTGTACATTCTTCAGTGCAAAATAAAATCCAGATGGCCTTTATTTTGCAAAAAAAGTGGGGCAAACAGATGAAGAGACAGAAGTCCTTTCTTACTCACATCCATCTCTAAACCTTGCCAAAATAAAGTAACCAACAGAAAGATCTCGTGACTGGCCAAAGGCAGGCAGTTACTGAATTACAAGATAATAATACAAGGAGAAACATGTTCTTTTTAAAAATAAAAGGATATTAGCAGATAAAAAAATCAAATAAGTGTAGGTGTTTATCATTTTGCAGTTCAACAGAGCTGGTTTTTAAAGCACAGCTGGCCAGTCTGGGATGTAGAAAAGTCAGGTCTGATGAAGAACAGAGGTTGCCGTTACAGGACACTGGAGAAATAAAGAAAAAAAGAAATGGAATAAGGTCATTTTGTGCGGAAAATGCAGACATTCTGTTCTTGATAAAGGCCAAGATAGAATACTCCAGGGCTATTGCGTTCCTTTCTCCATTTGTTTTAAAACAAAATCTAAACATGTTTCCACCTAGTTTTGTGTTGCAGCGGAAACTGGTAACTGATGGTCAACTGATGGCCCTCTTCCAGTTACAGTATCCTAAAAACAAGAAGAAATAAGAAATGTTTCCCAATAACAGGTTAAAATTTATTTAAGTTTTTCAGAAAATTTACTCATTTGTTTGCACAAATAATGCAGACATTCATTTTAATTTTTCATCAATATTACATGGAGATTTTTTTTTTGAAACGTTTTGAAATGTTTTTGTTTAACTTTATAGCTGTTGCTTACTTCTGAGTGTATCTCCCCACCTTCTCTGCCTTCTTCTGTTTTGATTTTAAAAAAGAGGAAAGTAGAGGAAAAGCAAAGAAATTATATATAGTTTAGCCAAAAGAACATTTTCTTTGTCTGTTAAATTAATTTAAAAAATTGGCAAAAGGCTCGAGAGTGTTTTTAAAAGTTAATTTTTCAACAATGCTCCCCATTATGCTAGGAAGATTTTGATCTAAATCTATTAACAGCTTTGAAGATGAGCCAAGCGTTCAATCCTCAGAAAGAAACTTTAATTAAGTAGAAGTACTGAAAATTTCATTTAGGTGGAATGGGAGGAGAAAGGAAGGGATCCGTATGTTCCAGTGTGGCAGGAGAGCTGCACAGGTTAGGAAACTGCCATGGATACTGACTATTGTTATGCAACTTGTCATGTTCTTTCAGTTGTTATTAGTTTGCTTTAGATTGAACAGAGCTACAAAAACAAAAACAAAGAAGTAAAAATTTCAGAAACAATGTGGTGTGCCATTGAGAGTATGTAATACTGCCCTTCCTTTACCATAAGATGAATGCACACTGAGCACAAGGTGCCAGCAAATGAGAATCTTCTGTACATTTAAATATTACAGAATTATATTCTGTATATTTAAATATTTAAATATTAATAAATGTTAAAAATTACATCTGTATATTTAAATATTAATTCTCTGTGCAGCAGAATATAGCACCATGGACTCAAAGAGGGCTAATCACTATGTTTAGAGTCTATAGAAATGAAACAATAATATCTGAAATATGAATGAATTGCTGGCATTAAGGAGGAAGGAAGATAACGAGACAATATTGTATATTTATATCTAGCACAATCTTCTTTTTGTACTGCTCAGGGTGAGTCATTTCTAGAACACAGGTCAGAGCTCCAGTCATCAAAAATATGTAAAACAATTCGACTTAAATACTGTTCTAAACTCCAATAAATAATTGCTAGTTGTTCCCAGTTGAGTTTAAGAAAGAGATGTAGAAAAATAAATAAAGTAAAATATAATGAATTGTATTTGTAATACTGTTAAAAGAAATATCAGGCAAGTACTTTACCCTGGTTCTTCATGAAAAATAAGTTTTTTGCCTTTGCGCCTGTGTAGGTAAATACAAAGCTTCAGCATACTGTGTTCTGTTCATTACAGATATATGTACATTCTTTCGTGAGCTTTTATTTTTTTTGAGAAGTGATTTCTCTATCTCTACAGTGAAACAATCAGTGACCAAAATGGGATACTGGCTGGGTAAATACCTTAGATCTTGTAGCCGGACGTAAAACATAAATACCAACAGTTTTCAAAACAATAGTACAAAAATGGGCTACTGGATGAATTGGTTTAATACCAGGTATTTTAAAGCCTCACTTCCATCACTAGTGACCATCAAATGTGTCTTCATAGCTTTGGAAGAACAGCAGTTCTGAAACCTAACAGCAAATAAAGCTGACAGCAGATAAACAACAGGCAGTGCTGCAGCTCTGAGGTGGATAGTTGTCTGGCCCTCAGATATTGTTGAAACAGTTGTGTGAATGTTACGGCGCCAGTGGTGCTGGTATCAGCTTAAAAGTTATCCGTTCTTTGGACCTCACATCTTACAGAGGTCCGCCTCATCCCCTGGGGCTCGGGATTCAACAGCAACATCCAAACCCATACTTCGCCCAGCTCTGGCTATTAGCTCTCTTTACCTGAGGGATAAGCCCTGTTTCCAGCTAGCTGAGCAGTATAGTGTGAACATTATAGGCTGTGTAACCTTGTGAGAGAATTGCTTTCCTTCCAGCTTCTCCTCAGAGTTCACAAAGTGTACGACAGTGTTCCAGGCACTATAATGAGGGAGAGCTTCCCTGCCTTTTTTAATGAGTTAACATTTGGTTTGATCTAAACCACTGCAGTTTTATCTCTATTTTAAAATAAAATAGAAAGTAGGAAGACTTTATTTCCCTCCAAAAATGCCTAAGTGAAAGACTGAATCACCACCCCCCTGCAAAAAAACCCAAACCCAAAGTATCCCACCAAAACCCAGCATGCTGTGACAATTCCTAAATTCTCCTAAGCCTCTTTTTGGTGATTTGTGAGAGGCGGTCACAAAAAGATCTGTTGTGTACGAACCCCATCTTTTAGCCTGTATACATCTATGTGTATGCATAGCTATGCATATATAAACATACATACACACATACATGTATATATGTACATATGTATGAATAAGAAACACCTGCATTTCAGCAAATATTTATCTTAATCTTGGCTTGCTCCATTGACCCGTCATTGGGATCCACAGCACAGCCCGTCGTGGCAAGGCGCTGTCTCGGGCTGTGCGTCTGCAGCTCAGCTCTCAGTGGGTGGCTGCCCCACAGTACTGGAAGGGCAAGACATGCAGTGAAGGAGAGATGTCCAGCACCAGCCTCGTTCAACCTGAGGATGTTTCTGGCTTCTCCCACCACACTGCTCTCCTTCGTACTCTGCAGGGTGTGTTGCTGCCCCCACATCCACGTCACCGGCCTTCTCCATCAGATGCTGGAGGAGGAAGCCTAGGATCCCGCTGGCAGCTCCAGGGCAGTTACACGAGAGCCAGAGAGCTCAGGGGACGAGGACCAGTGCTTACTACAGAGCTGAGACACTTCTTGCCTAAGGCAAACAGCACAAGACTGTAGGTAAATGCCATCAAACAGCTAGAAATAGTTGCTTTTATTTGGGTCAGAGGTTGCCTATCTCTAAATTAGCTGTTGGGAAGGAGAAAATAAAAACAAGAGCTGTGAGTCACAGGTTGCTGAGGGAATGGACGCTGTAGAGGACTGTACTGAATTTCTCCCTGCTGCCAACATCCTCCTAACTACTCCTGGGCTGTAGTTTGACGAAGGCAATGAATGCTGATATTTCCATGTCCAGATACTTCTTTAGCCAATATTAGCAAAGCAATGTAAGCTCAAACATATCATTGCACTGTTTTGTATGCTCAGACCAGAGACACCATCAGAGCAAACAGCACTGAAATGATCTGATTTCATACTCCTTAATGAGTTTGCCAGCTATGTGCTCTCAGAGACCTTTCACGTGCACTCAGCATTGTACTAGTGATGAATCAGTAAGCTCTCACTGAGGGCCAGATCTCTAAAAAAAAGTTAGACATCCCTACCTGTAAACTATGAACTATGTAGGCAGTTCTTAAATGTCCTGTTGAAGCTATGTTAATGATAAACACTAGCAACCTTAATATCCAATTCAATATTCAATTAAATTGCTTTTTTCTGTTTGTATAGTTTATTAAAATTCCTTTTCTTACAAGAAGTCTTACAAGAATTGGATGGCTAGACGATTTACAGAAAACAAATGTTACAGAAATATGAGTACAGCTGGAGCAAATTCCTGTTGTAGGTAAGCCAGAAAGTGATTCGTTTGGGGTTTTTTTTTTATATCTTTAGGTTACCCATTCTATTCTCATGTACCCGAATTCTATGTTTTCAGTAACATTGCTTATTCATATTCCACTCAAGTCCGTCTGTTTCTGTTACAGCTTGTTTTGTTGACTGTGGTATTCCAGACAAGGACACACCATTGATTTAAACAATATTATCATTAATTTGATAACATTTCTGTACCTTTGTTTGTAATAGTATTGAATGCTGTTTGTTTTTATTAATAGAGTTATGTCTTCAGCACACATATTTACTGGAACATCCATTCTGACTGATAAGATACCTTTGTGGATGAATAAAGCCATTTTGGATCTTCGACATTTGCATGACGACTTCTCAGCATTCCTACTTCAATATTCTATTCATCAATCCTGAAAAAGTAGTTTCATGACACATTCAGCAACAGTATTAGATTTCTCTAGAATTCTACAAAGAAATTTGTATTGTCTGGCAAAGGTATTATTTGACATCACAGGGAGAAGCTGTTCCATGTAATATATATCTATATCTATATTTTAAATTAGGTTACATTTAAGTGACTAATTATGTTTTAAGGAGCCAGGCAACAGTTTTGAAAGTTTGGCCCCATAAGTTTTTGGATTAATTTCAAATAAGGAACAGAATTAATTTTTTGAAGAGTGACAAAGTTTTATCTAAAGGTCAGTGAAATAAATTTGAGGCTTTTTTTTTTATTTGACTTCAGTAAGCTTCAGATGAGGCCTTGAGACAATGAGGTCATCATCTGCATGGAAAATCTGTACTTTTATATTTTAATATTCTGTGAGAAAGCAGAGAGTCAGCAGAATTAATTAATTTTTTTCCATCATGTCCAATGTAACTGGAACTGCCTTTTGGAAATATTTTTGAAAATTACTCTGAAAATCCCACATAGCAATAGTAAATGTTTAACAACATTGCAGTAAACTGGGGAAGTGATTACACTTCATTCAGTTCCACCTCTTTTACCTGAAAAGGAACAAGTTCTATTTGAAAATTGTATAGAAATAGTTCTGAAAGATGGCTATTCATCTTTTTACCTAACTCTGCAGGTGACAAATTGAAGGACTCTTTTTACTATGTTTCTTGGGTCTTACTGCATGACATTCTTTAATAAAACCTGGTGAAGGGGCAGAATGGGCCAAAAGAAGACAGTCTGCTGGGAAGAATCACCTGGGCAAGCAATTGTGTTACTCTAGGCAAATCACTTCTCATCTCTGTACAATTATTTTCCTTCCTATCTGTGGTGTACCTCATTTAGACTGTAAGTTTTTTAGGCAATTAGATGAGACTTGCTTCACTGTACATTAACCTTCTAAAACTGAGAAATCTCATTTCAGTTAGTTATCCAGACTCCCTGTACATTTGACAAAGCGAGAGAGACACTTTCAGAGGATGATTCATCTTTCTTGTCTAAGACTGGAATAACATGAATTGCTCTCAGGACATTCTTCTCACTACCTCTTCCCATTGGCAACACTTTAAATCAGATATTAAACTATAGATAGTTAAAGTTGGGTACGACTCAAGCCCTTGTTGTACACAGCTTGCCACCTTATCTCAGTCATGATATCCAGATATGACATTAGTAGAAACAAATAAGAATATGTTGGTCTAAATGGGGGCCTGATGTAGCTTTACGGTTTTATGGTGAAAAGCTCATAGAGATGTTAAGGCTTCAGGGCAGTCCTGCTGCCTGCGTTAGGCAGAAGATCAAGCTGAATTTCCTCTTTTATTTATATATCATGTGGAGTGGGGAGGTGATGACTATTGACAATATTGACTTATTCTAACTCACTAAGGATGTTTTATGATGGAATAACTCAAGGGCTCCAGAATGACTCTCGAATGAACTTGTGAGCTTCATAAACAACATGCCTTTTTAGGAGCAGCAAAGGGTCTCTGCTCACCTACCTACTCAGCAGGTGCTAGCCCTGCCTGCGGCTGCTGAGATGCTCGTTTGTCTGTGTGGTAGGGAAAGATTTTTAATTGTCTCTGAGTCGAGTCAGAGTGTGAGACAGCCTCTGCCTCAAAAAAGGTTTTCATTATTCCTGTTTGACTCACTAAAATTGCTTTTATAAAGATCAATGTACAGTTTGTTCCAGCCCACCTCAGTGTATAGGCCAACTCCCTGGTCATCTTTCTTATGCCATGGGGCCTCAGAAAGAACTGAGGGGCAGGTCTATTTCTACCCATGCTAAATCAAAACTGAATTTGTTATAAAAGTTCTTCATCTGAATCAGCTGTAATACAGTTTTATAGCCCCTTAGTGCTATTCTGAAGCTGCAGAAAGCCTAGACCAAAAGTCTAGCCTGTAATTCCAGATGTATTTTATAACACAGCACCAAAATAGAGGGTATTTATTCAATTCCTATGTTTTTTAACTTCTCTCAATGTCTTACCAGAGCGTTCTAACCATGGAGATGGATTTTCAGGTCATGTTTCTTGCACATCCCTAAAAGCTGACACAGCATTCAGTCTTCAATAGAAGGACCACAAGAAATATATTCTAGAGAACTGGTAAATTACAAAAGTGGGGTTGTAGGTGCCTAAAGAGTCAGTTCAAAGTAGGGGGCTCTGCTGCAGTGCCTTCTGTATAGATAGCACCTGCTTTTCATGATGTAAAGGTTTTTTCCTCTACAAATGATTTCCCACTAACCTCAGCTGTGCTGGACCATGTGGAGCAATGAGGCAGCGAGTCATGTCAAAGCATTGCAGGCTTTTCACAGAATCACAGAATCACAGAAT
>Ga0065711_1009395_pt1 | contig 13001 bp, 7 predicted proteins | sample Hoacrofraction12_FD_59098 | JGI IMG/M metagenome (GOLD analysis project Ga0065711, IMG submission 59098) | Hoatzin crop microbial communities from Cojedes, Venezuela - Epithelial fraction 12 v2 (version 2) | ecosystem: Host-associated > Birds > Digestive system > Esophagus > Crop | place... | reverse complement strand
TCTGATGGCTTGGTGCTAACCGGCAGCCCGGTGTTCCCATGGCTTGGTGCTAACCGGCACCCGGTGTTCCCATGGCTTGGTGCTAACCGGCACCCGGTGTTCCCATGGCTTGGTGCCAACCGGCACCCGGTGTTCCGATGGCTTGATGCTAACCGGCAGCCCGGTGTTCCCATGGCTTGGTGCTAACCGGCACCCGGTGTTCCCATGGCTTGGTGCCAACTGGCACCCGGTGTTCCGATGGCTTGATGCTAACCGGCAGCCCGGTGTTCCGATGGCTTGGTGCTAACTGGCACCCGGTGTTCCGCCTGCCGTTTGTCTGCCTCCCGCTCCCCGTTCTCCCTCCCTTCCCCTTTCCGTTCCCTGTGCCACTGAAACCTGCGGAGACCTGCCGTGTCGCTTCTCGTGAGGAGCGGTCTGTCGGCTTCTGGGCGCTCACGGCTGCCGTGAAGGCCGGCGGGAATGCCGTCATCCCGTAAAAGCTCGCCTGTGCGACCCACGTACTTCTTGTCATTGAACGTACAGCCTGCATTTTGGGTGACAGGTCCGTAGACTTTAGCCTTCTTGGTCTTGCACCCTCATTTAGCAGACCGGGGTTTGATCAGTCTCACTCAACATACAGAAATGAAAGGATGCTTTATTCCCTGAAAGGGGAAGAAAATGTCCCTGCATAGGAGCAGGTTAGTGGTGGAATTTCAAAGGAGTTTCTCTCTTCAGTGCCCCTGCTCATTTGTCCCGAGCATGTCATAGTCAGCGGAAAAGAGAAAAGGAAGATGATTTTGTCAAGCAAGTAGAAATTGTTGGGTCCTGTCTCCTGCTCAGTCAACAGGAAGCCGATGGTTAATGCTGTAATTAAGTGGCGGCTGTTATCCTTTGGTTTTTCTTAAGTGTCTAGGCCGTTCCTGCTACAAAAAGCTTGAAGACAGAATTAAATACAATAATAGAATGGGTTGTGACTTTTGCTTTGCTTTTGTCTTTTAGAAGTTTTGTTTTAATATTTAACAGTATTTTAATATTTAATAGAACTAGAGCTTTTATATAAGCTTGTTATTCTAGACCCTCTGGTGTGATGCTAAGGAGCTGCCCAGCTAATGGGATTATTAAAATGCTTGATATGTTGTTGTTCGGCCAGTCAGTAACACACCTGTCTGAGAACAAAGCAGGTCAGACACAGCCAGGTGTCTGCTCTCGCTTCGCAAAGTTCCTTGGTCAGGCGCCATTTAAAAATCTTGGGCTTTTGACAAGAGTCGTTTAGCTGGTAGTGCTACATAGGTGATGTTATTTTCTCGCTCATCAAAGGCCAACGATGAAATATGCTTCCAGTTCCGCTGTGAAAACTGTAACTACGTGTGGATGTTGTCTGCCTGTAAAACGATGAGGACTTGTTCTTCCAAATATTTTCTGAGCTGTGTTTCTTCCTGTGCAAAACTCAGGCTTGCCTATGTAGTTTCATCATCTTTTCCTTCTTACAAAAAAACTCCAAGCCACCATCCCCAGGAACCAAATTTATGCGACAAGAATAAATGAGTTATTGGTGGTGTCATGGCCATGTTCCTCTGGGTATTTGCTGGAGCCATGAAATCCAGCTCTGTGGTACCAAACTACGCTCAGCTTAGGAGAAGCAGATCTCCAGCTGCTGGCTTACTGTGGTGGGAAATTTTGTGGACGAAAGTAAGCATGCAGCCAAGAAAGGGAGTTTAATCAGAATCTTCTCAGCTTTGTCTATGCAACATTTCCTATCCGGTTGTGTTCACACTGATAGACTTGGTTTGTGGTATTTTGAGGAGCTTTTTGCAAGCCGGGAATTCACCCTCCTACTGATTCCTTCTCCCCGTCCTAGTGCCATGGNGGTTTGTAAGTCGGTGCAGGCACAGTGAGAAAAAAACCTCAAAACCAGATAAAGAAACTCAACCCAGATTTTGCGAAGGATCTATGCATTCCACAGACATTCTCACATTTTAATTTTGTTGCAGATTTGAGTGTTTCTTCAGCTGTACGGTTGCAGGACAGTGCGTGCTGGCAGGAAATAGATTTCAGCATCCATATTCTCCGCTCTTCTGCCACCCACGCTATGAGCCGAGCAAAACGGGGGACATCCCTCCCGCCGTGGGCAGAAGCAGGCTCAGCGAGGTGCGGGGTGCCAGGAGGGCCCTCGGGCTTCCCCCTCCGCCCACTCCAGGGTCTTTCTGTCCCTCTTCCCCAGAGGAGCTTCAGGACTTTCTGTCCCGGGGGCTCCGCTGACTCCCCCATCCCCCTTTTCCTGGTTTGTTTGCAGAGCTGCAGGGAGGAGCGAGTGCTCAATCCTTCCGAGATGCACTGTCTATAAATTTCACCTTCAGGATTTAGAGTACGTTTTCTTGGCCCTATGCTTTCATACGTGGTGGAAACACAAGAGACGCAGGAGCCAGCGTGAGCAGAGATGACAGAAGCGTGTGTGGGGACACTTTCGNGAGTACCCATCACAGCGCGTCCCATCACAGAGCCTCCGGAAGAGTTGCCCAGGGAAAGCTTCACGTTGGGGGTGTTTGCCTCACTGCTTGCTGAAACGGAATTTGAGTGCCTGGGCACGCTTCTGCTTTTTACTGTGATAGAGAACAATATTTGAAAAAAATGTGATATAAAAGTCTTCAGGCCTGTTGCAGTTCATAAAAGATGCATTTTTCTCCTATGCCAGACCATCTTTGATATTTCATAGACTTTCTAATAAGTATTACTTTTTCCCATTAATTTATAGCTAGGCGAATTCATTCTTTCACGTGGTGTTGGTCCTTACACTGCCTCCAGCCTAGTATTAGCAAAGTCATAAACCATTTGGATGTAATTTACTATGAGAAGCTCCAGGATGGATCTCCATCTGCCATTTTTATGTTTAACTCATTTCATATAGTTTGAGCATGTATTTTATTCCTCAGGTACGGAAAAGAGAGAAAACTGCAAACAGTTGCTATTTAAAATACAATTGAAAACAAAGCTAAAGAAAAAAAGAACAAGGTAATAGTTACTGTTCGTTCTTTGTAAAGAATATATGCATAGTAGCAAAATAAATCTTCCTTTTTAGGTAGTTTGCTCTTCCTTTACAATTTAATAGAATCATAGCATCTTAAAATATTATTGATACTTTCTTGGAATAATATATACATGCACACACAAATATGTACATAGATAGTATGTATAAACACACATGTAGTTATGAATTTATATAAGACACATTATTTAAAAATAAATAGTCTGAGCCTGTTTAAGCAGGAAGGAATGTTTTCCAACATAGCTGCGTGCAGGATGTCTTCAGGAGGAGTACAGCACCTGTATTCCCTGCGCTGAAGCCGAGGTAGCCCAGCTGCTGGGCGCAGAGCTCAGCACAGGCTGACTCTGTTGTCCATGCAGCGGTGACGGGGTTGATTCCTGTCCCCAAGCTCGCATGCTCTCCAGACATGGGACCTGCTCTGCAGCGCATCGCATCTCCTACGGCAGGCAGACTGAACTCACAGGATTCGATGAAAATAGGTATCTCTGGGCAGGCTCTGAGAAGGCTGATGTCTGCTGGTGATATTAAGGCAACTGATTGTATCCAGACCCAGAAAAGAGTAGTAACTTCACTTCCCAGGGATTCTGGAAAAACAACCTAAAGACCAAGAAGGTCCTTTCAGAGCTCAGTGTCTCTGGAGATCACCAAGTCACCACAAGTTTCCAGAGGCTGAGCAGCCTCAGGGATGTTCAGGACCTTGGCAGATGTATAAAGGTGCTCTTCTTCTCTGAAGAACGGTTTCCAAGACTTGGAAAATTATGGATCTGTCCAGTTTTACTAGAACTCCCCTTATTTTGCATGTCTTAGTGGTTTTAATGTTGATAAATTTTTCTTTGTGAAAATCACAATTGTTAATGACTCTCCAATAATTTCTCAGTTTTTGGCATCAGATACAGACCGATGGTAGCTCCACCCCGTTGTTTTTACAAGCCATTGCATACTCTCTTTGCTTCCCCTCTCACAAACACAAAACGGTTTTCCTACTTGACTTGTAAAAAGCCATTCTTAAATCTCCCTTCCAGTCAATGAAATTCGTTAATTAAAAGAAGATAAAGATCAGTGAGTAAAGGCTGAGCTAATGTATGCTTAATGCATTGTTATAGCATGCTTTGTCAAGCATACTAGTAATTGCTTATTTAATTTATTCATTTCAGCATTACTGATTTAAATATCTTTCTGGACTTTTTGGAGTCAGTTGTCATTTGTTAAATGTCTGCTGGTTGCATATCAAAATGTCAGTTTATTATACTCAATATATTATCTATGACTTCAGTTTTCTTAAAACCTCTAATTGATATGACAGTTCTCACAAAAATTTAGTCCTGATCTGAGAATTATTTCAATCTTAATATGAAAAGGCAGCTCTTTTTGCGTAGGGGTTGTATTTATATGTCACCTTTGCATAACTGCAATGTCATGGGGACTCTTCCTCTCTCAGCTACTTCACTGTTCAAAGCATTGTTGAAGACAGTCACAGCCTTTACAACATGAGGTCGAGTTGTGAAGTCTTTCAGATAACTTCTCCTGGCATGTCCTATCAAGTCATTTACTTCTTTTCCTCGTTATTTGTGTGCAAAGGAACATGAATCACCATACTGCAAAGTAGCCTGGGAGTCCTCAACAGCTCCTACGGCATCCAAACAAGTCAATAAATCTGAAGGGCTATGTACATTTGGCCACAGGAGAGAGAAACAGAAAGTTTCATGACTGATTTGAATCCTCGTGAAACCTGAAAGCAAACAGATTTTTACTGGCAACCATTGAATAATAATGGTTTGAAAAGTGTTAATTAAATGTATAAATTGGGGAAATATCTGCTTAGTGCTGGAAGAAGAATGTAGGCTACTGAACAAAGAACTAACTCAAATGCCAAAGCTTATCCCATCTTCAGAAAATGTCTAGCAAAAGCCTAGTCCACAACGAAAGACTTTACCTAAAATGTTAAAACAATTACTCTTACAGGAGACAAAAAAAAGATGATATATTTGATAAAATGTCAGTTTCTTAAAGGTCTTTGGACAAATCAATCGTTGAAGGCAAGTGAGTTCAATGTTAGGAGCCAATGATGAGAAGAGTTGGAAAGGAAGTCTGTAACGAGAGTCAATGGAAATTAAGTATTTTCTCTTACGATTTTCATCAAAGGATTTGATTATAAACTTTCAGCAATAGGTTATGGAATTTGTGTGTGCATACATATATGTGTGTACATACTTATGCGTAAATATATACAGAAATTGTATTTCCACCCTACCTTTTTTCTGAAGTGGATCTGGGGTACTCGGAGGTGTGTGCGCAGCAGGTTTTGCTGTAAACGTCAGTCCACCGGTTTGGAGAAAGTACAGGGAATTTAATCACTTTTCTGTGCAAGGGGGTGCTCCAGAACTTTCTGTTCTGTGAATATTCATTTTTCTCTTAGTCTCCTTTCTCTGTGTCATGAATGAAGATTGAAAAACAAGCATCGAAATAGCATTCCCTCTGACAAAACAACCTATGCTTTCATTGTTTCTCGCTGGTCAGGTTGCTCCTCATTTTTGCTCTCCTCTAGGTTCTTTCTCGTTCTCTCTCCTGGAAGCGCGGTGATGCTGGAGCGGGCGGGTGGTTTCCAGCACGTCTGCCTGTAGCCTGCCTGTAGCCTGCCTGGTCTGAAATGAACGGCTTGGCTCCGGAATAACCGAATTGTTGAAACATGCTGGGATTTTTTATAAGGAGGACTCGGACTGTCATCTGTTCTTTGACTTCTCTTATGATACATACTGTAATATCTGTATAACAAGAAATCGATAGGAGCCTTCCCTCGCATTCACAACAAAATAACAGCAAAACTAGGCTGGACTTTTGTTTGTAGGCAGTAGAAATGACACTCAAACCAAACCGCACTTGGGTTTACAAGGGGAAACCAGGAGCATCTTCCAGACTTGTCTTCTTGGTGCTCCCACACTTACTTCACATAATTTTGGGGTCTGTGTCAACATGTACCCACTCCTTTCCTGCGTAGCCTGGCAGGGTGGGATGGGGAAAGAGGGGTCAGTTTGATGGGTGTGATTCAGAAAGCTAGAGCAAGGGAAGGGCAGTGAATCAGAAGACAAAAAAATGGAGGAATAAACACAAACCAAGTGAGATGACAGTCAAAGTGAAGATACTTGTATCTTATCTGTTTCTTCTGTAGCTTGTGCAGTATGTCTCTATAGCTTTACATTATTATTTAGATACTGATTTTAGCCTATAGACTTACCCATCTGGGGTTTTTGTATAGCTGTATGAGGCTGCGAAATACCCTTCAAAATACCTGATATTCAGTCATAGGCCTGGATAAACATTTTAATATTTGGAACTAATTAACTATTGAACAAGGGATTTTTTTAATAGTGAATGTTGGTGGTTTATTCATTCTCCATTTTTCTCAAGATTTTTTTCAAAATACCAAACAATTCCGGAAAAAACAGTTACCAACAAAGACACATGCAAGTAACGGTTTGGAAGGCTGTCGGTTTTGCTGAAATGCCATACGCCTAGCTGGCTGTTCCTTGCGGTCCTCTCCAGCCGTCATCAAAAATTACCTGAGCTGAGCTAACCTGTTCTGGATATTTTCTGACGAACACACTCGACTTTGTTTATAGCTGACAATGGTAGCAATCAGGAGACAAACGGTGATCCAGTGCTGAAGGTGCTATCCCAGGGATAAGAATTATTTTACAAATACGTATGACAGAAAAACAAGAAAATTCATTTAAAAAGTAGCCTATGGTGGTGAGAGAAGTGCTTGAGATAAATTTAACCTTAGGTTACCCTGCTTAAGAGCATCGTGTTTTGTAGAGACCGTTAGAGAACAGCATCCTGTAATGATGCTACGGAGAGGGCGTGAGCCCGGATCTTGCACTGCGTTCCTCCATTATCTCCCGCTCCACGCACTGACCAAAGTGGGGACAACACAAGATGTTGTGAGACAACAGTCTTTTGGAGGAGGAATGTCTGTGTGTCATCCCTTCACGGAAGCTAATATAGTTGTGAGAAGCTGATATTTTCTACCCTTATTCTTAACACATGTGAAAATCCTTTTCCGTGTGTGCGTACCTTCGCGTTCTCCTCCAGGCGGTCGGGAAGGTGCTCGCAGCACGGTCGGCGCGCTGCCGCGGGGACAGGCCATGGGGCTGCCTCCTCTGCTCGCCCTGCTTTTGGCTTTTAACACAGGCTGCAGGCTGGAAGAAAGGAGCGCGAGGTAGCGAGCAAGTGTTGCTAACAGCTGTGGTATTGGAGGAGGGCCTATGTATTAATGAAGTCAAAAAGAAAAATGACTTCTGATTTTACTATTTGTTGTAATACATTTTTGTGTGATGTTAGGTTACGGACAGAGGCAAATCTTATCCCAAATGCTAAATTTTTATGTGAAATCTGATAGAAAAGTTAAGAAGGGGTTGCAGGCATAGCTAAAAATAGATTGTCCCATGATTGCCTTTGGTTAGACGCCATTAACCTTGGCAACTGTAATTTTTTCTTTGAAATTTTCAATTCACTTCTAAGCTTTTTATCAGCAAGTATAGGCTTTTGAAAGAAAGAAAGCAGTAAGAATAGTGTAAGTGTTATGACTCATAGTGGTAAGGGTAGTATAAGAAGTTTGAAGAAGCACAGGATGGAAATAAGGGATCAGATCAGCATAAGAGATGGACAAAAGGACATTCTTGGGTATAAAAGACAAGTGCCGCTGCTGGGACCCTCTCTCCAGCAAAGTGCGGAGTCTAATTGCCGTGGCTGCAACTCGGGCCAGCAAAGAGACTGTCCCTGTCAAGGTCACTGGTGGTTTGCTCTGAATGTCAGGCTTTGATTTATCTTCTACTGCAATATTACTTGAACCTGGGACTGTGAACAATAATTACACCCCATCCTCCTGGCCAGTGTCACGGTGCTCTATGCATATCAGCGTCTTGCAAATTCTTCAGCCAGTTTTGATCCACCTCCCATGGCTTTTCGTAGTTCGATTTGTAATAAAAAATGATTGATACACTGCCTTTGTACATTGTTTTTGATTTTTGTATCTTGACTGTGGATTACATCCAAGGTCACCCTAGCTCTGAAAACTGTGTTCTATTGTTGCCTTTTTTCGGTATAGGTGTTAAACTGCCACTGGAAAAATAGGAACATTCAAGCATCAACTTAGAAAAGTGTGCACTTTGTTTGTTCTCTCATCTGCAAACACAGTCTGTGTTTTATTTTTGTTCTAATTGTCACTGCACTTCTGTTAAGGAACAATGTCAGTACTATCGCTTTACACTGCTGCCAATTTTCATGGCATTTTAAAAAAACCCAAACAGGTGCAGAGCATTGCAGGAGCCATGGTAGTTGGCTGGTGGTTTAAATAAGCTACCTGCAGCCTCTGATTATTTCAGGAGTTTTTGCTAGTGGTCTTAGAAGCTTAGAGACTCATCCTTTCAACATACGGGCAGCCTTCCCTTTTGCAGCATTGCATTTCTGTTGTGATCGCACGTTGCTGGATCCGAGCTAACAGCGAATGTGTGAGAGCGCTGATTTTCTGATATTAAATTCACAGTGGATGGCAAATGGGATACTTTCACCCTTCTTACCTATTTCAGAGATAACATTTCACCAAGCAAGGCTGGTTTCTTGCAAAGTGGGGTCCTGTGTCCTCTGCCCCTCTTTTCCCCACCCGTTGAAACATTCTCAGTTCCTCCCCTACGACCATCCTCGCCCCCTTTCCCGCGAGACTCGCCCGCTGGGAGGAGATGCTGGGTCAGGAGGTGCTGGGACCAGCCTGGCGCTGCCTGCCTGTGTTGAGTTTTCGGAAAGCCTGACCACGTTCGCAGGTAGCTGCTGGCTGTCTGGAGGAGGTGGCGAAGGTGGAGCTGCTCCTGCCTTGCACAGCGTGGAAGCATTGATAGGGCCTCTTTTCGATGGAGGTCTTCTCTGTTGAACCTCCCATCCTTCCGTTGGATTTGATGCACATGGGCCGGTGGATTCAAAAGAGACGGAGAGGCTGAAGGATATTGTTTGTGCAGAAACGACGCGAAAAGGATTTCTGCAGTCAGTTTGTGTGAACGCTATGAAAAAAAATCTGTTTCTATGGAAATGGGGAAAGTTAAAGCTTTTCTCCTTTGAGTTTCAGAAAGCTCTTAATTTGTGTTGCAAATTCTGCTGCTAGAGGGTCGTGCTCTTCCTTGGTCCGCCTCTGTGCACAGTAGGGGTTGTGCCGGTTCGTGGCAAGAAGAAACGCGGGTCTGACAGTCACTAGATTTGGCATTTATCTGCAGCCAAACCATGTGGTCCTCCATTTCCATTCCTTAAAACAGAGACAGATTTGGTTTATCATCTGAACACAAAGCACCTGAAGGAAGACGCTTCTTAGAGGAATAACCTTTCTGTCGCTACAGAGGTGTGGCAAGCCCTAACCCGTTAATATGGTGCTTCAGCAGCCTGAGATGCTCTGCTAACCTGCACCAATTGCTGGTAATTACTGCTCTTCTGATTCATTTACTGATATTGGATTGATAAGACAGTTTGTCTTTGGTTCCCATAATGAATTGTAAAGTGATGCCAATGTTTTTTGAAAAAGATGTGAGGTTACTAATTATATTTAGCCAGTGAATTGAAATCACTGGAGTGTCTATTTGAGACCATTTTGGCAAGTTGCTTATTTGTAAGTAATGAGAAATGTGTATTACTGGAATTTTTTTTTTTTTAATTATTCCATTACGAAGTGAAGTTGTTATAGGATAAAGTTGTTGTTATGCAGGAAAAAATGAATAGGACAGCAGTATTGCAAGCTTAGTGATTGGTATAGATTAGAGGAAATGAAAAATTACAGGATGCAGAGTAGCAATTCAAAGATTTGAGAGTTTTCGTAATAAAAAAAGAAGTTCATCTTATATTGGAAGTCTCTGGCAAAATTTGTCAAAGTTCTGGAAGCAAGCCAAGTGGTGGCCTTGCAAAGGAGAGAAGTGTCCAATTCGTCTGGACGAGCACAGCCGTGAAATGAAAGGTGGGTGCTGAAAGGTCCGTAACACCACGCGCTGCAGATGGCATTTCTGTAACGCCAGCACAGAGCGCGACAGATTTGATGGACCTGGACTTAGATTGATGGGGAAAGTGTGCAGCATCCAGAGATGGAGATAAAGGGCTGCTGTAAGGGATATTTTAATTCCCACTGGAATTCATGTCGGCCAGTTTGGGTCCGTGCCCTGCTGTGGAGACCGTGACCCTGTGATCCATCATGTCTTGCCGTAGCAGGGGTACAGGGTCTCATCGTGGCTTTGGTGAGCCTCAGCGGAGCGGCTGCTCCAGCTCCGCGCTCGGAGGAGATGGCCATCTCTCACGGACGTCACTCCCGCGGCGTTTCACCATCAGCTGTAGGGGAGCAGACTTTTGGCCGGGGCAGCCGGGGTCACGGGCAGGAGGGAGTTTGTGGCAGTCTGGATTTCAGGGACTGGTTAAGGCACGTGTGGTTAACAAGACTGGAGCGAGGGTGTGGAAAGGCCGGGTGTGGATTCAGTCTTGCTCTGCTGTTCTGGATAAGCAAAAGCTTGGGACCGTGACCAAAACACTGTCAATATTTTTTGTTGTGGTTTCTATACTGAAAGAAAGCTATTATAGAAGTGCAAAAATCGTAGAATCATTAAGGTTGGCAAAGACCTCTAAGATCATCAAGTCCAACCGTCACTCCATCACCACCACGCCTGCTAAACCATGTCCCCAAGTGTCACATCCACACGGTGTTTGAACCCCTCCAGGGATGGGGACTCCCCCACCGCCCTGGGCAGCCTGGTCCAATGCCTGACCACTCTTTCAGTAGAGAAATTTTTCCTAATATCCAATCTGAACCTCCTCTGACACAACTTCAGGCCATTTCTTCTCATCCTGTTGGTAATTACTTGGGAGAAGAGACCAACCCCCACCTCGCTACACCCTCCTTTCAGGTAGTTGTAGAGAGCAATAAGGTCTCTCCTCAGCCTCCCGTTCTCCAGACCAAAATAGACTCCCATAAGTCATAATTTGATTTCCATAGACATTTTGCGAGATGTGTTTGGATTAGGCCATCCAATCCTAATCAAATAAAACCTGATGAAATTTTGGTGAAATATATATGACTAGTGAATATTATTTTACATGCTNACATGGAAAAATTNATCTACAATCCCTAGGTTTAAATCACCATTCCAAAGACCTGAACAGATCGCGAGTTCTTAAAAATTACGGCTTGCTCATGGATCCCTCATAACCACAGAAGAATTGTGGAACACATTCTCTGGTTTGAAACATTTGCCAAGTTAGCCGCATAGTGACAGAAGTTTAGTATTTCAGATTAAATCACTTAGAGGAATTAAAGACTTAATGCAAAGCAATATGAAAAGTCACATTTATTTTGCCACAATAGTTTTTAGTACGGTTAGCTGCGTGGCGTTCCTTCAGTGTGCCACGTGGTCAAATACTGCACCAAGTGTTTCAAACTACGTATTTTTAAATCAATTACTCCTGATGAAAAACGTGTCTTTTTTGTGTTACAAAACAACAAAAAACTGCAAGAGCCTAGGTAATGGGGAGCAAAGTTTGGATTCATCATAGCTGTTCCTTCTGGAATTCGTAATTACAGAATTACGGTTAGCTTCTCGGGGAGCAAAAGCATCCCTCCAGCCGGAGCGCCCCGTCCAAACAGCCTGGCAGTCGCAGCTGGGACGACCTCTGATGCTGGGAGTTACTGGGCTCTGGAGAGGGGATCGCTCCCTGTCAGCCCTTCATGAGAGCCAACAGAGGCTTAACGAATTGATCTTTTATACCCTTATTCTTAAAGTGTGTCTAAATCCTTTGCTTTTGTCTTTGTACTGCATTTAGATAGATCTGACGGTTCAAAAATATCTGAAATTTCTTTCTTACAAAGGCACAAGACTTTTAGATTTTTTGTGTTCTTAGATGATTCTTTAGGAATGTCTTTCTCACTTTCAAGAGGTACAACGAATGGCAATTATATTTCACTTTCAGCAGTAATCCTGAAAAAAGGAGAAGGGCAGACTAAAAAAAATAAGCTTACAATGAGCTTGCGCAAGAGTTTGCAAAAGATAATGCCAAACATGCCTTTAGTCTCAAAGCTGGAAACACACAAGGGGATTGTTGGTGGATGTGCAGGAGTCTACGTGATGGTCAATCCAGGTTTTGAAAGAAAAACAATGGAAATATGACAGCCCAGGTCCTGGTGGAGGTATGGGTAGGAGACACTGGAATTCGGCTTAGAGAAAAGCTAATTGGAGAAGAGGGCTTTAGAAATTGTTTGCTTTAGATATTATTGGAGGACTGTTCTCTCTCGGAAAAAAACAGACAAAAACAGCCCTAAAAGCTGTAAGTGCAGTGGTGCAACAGGAAACCAGACTCATCAGATTTGTAAGGATTTCATCAGTTTTTGCGGGGGCTGCGCAGGCCACCACAGNTATTTCCTTCCACGCNGCACTGCACNGCTACAACCCCCGAATCCTGGGAACACCGGCGTGCAATTNGTTAGCGGCTGTGTAAATTCCGTGGGATTGCTTTTGTTCAGTTGCTGTGAGAGAACATGCTCAGACCTGGCCCAAACACAGGGCAATTATGCTAATGACATACATCAGAAACTAATTTAAAACATAAATAATGTATTATTGACCATAAGATTATACTCCAGCTTAGATTTGATTCCTCCTTCATCGTTTTGCTGCCGGGGCAAATGAGCCTCGTGGGAGGATTGATTTGGGTCCCTTTGGGATCTGGGACTCTGGCAGCTCCTCGACGCCGTTTTCCAATGCGACTGCATGCACGTTCGGGGTGACATCGGGTTTCAGACAAGAGCCTTACGCTGCGTGCTGGCCTCAGCAGCAAAGGCTACAAGGCTGATGAGCCCTTGTTGAGGGCTACAAGGATGATGAGGGGACTGGAACATCTCCCCTATGAGGAGAGGCTGAGGGAGCTGGGCTTGTTCAGCCTGAAGAAGAGAAGGCTGCAAGGGGACCTA
>Ga0065711_1046245_pt1 | contig 13002 bp, 10 predicted proteins | sample Hoacrofraction12_FD_59098 | JGI IMG/M metagenome (GOLD analysis project Ga0065711, IMG submission 59098) | Hoatzin crop microbial communities from Cojedes, Venezuela - Epithelial fraction 12 v2 (version 2) | ecosystem: Host-associated > Birds > Digestive system > Esophagus > Crop | place... | reverse complement strand
TGAGAGCATGAAGTCACGCAGTTAATCAAGCGAGAGAGATTGCTCCTCTTTATCCAGAGACCTGATGACTTTATCCGACAGGGAGGGTCTCTGACGGAAGGAGATGAGGAGAAGCAGATGAGATAAGAAACGTCCACAGGATTCAAGGCGCAGTGGAGTAGGAGGGCTTCAAAGTGCTTCAATTTCTGAACTGAAAAGCATACTGAATAGTCTATTGACAAAAACAGACCTCTGGCTGGCACTTTATTATTGCATCTTTCTGTATTAAGAAGACGAAGATCAAGAATAAATGAAGTCCAGGTAACGACAGACAGAAATTTTAATTTAAATGTGGTGAATGAGCTGAGCTCATCAACAGGCTGTTCAGGCGCTGGAGCACAGCATGGAGCACAGCAACTCCATAGAGAAGGCAGCTGGCAAAGATGGGGGCAAAGTCCTGTGTTATCGGTGCGTGCATGGGTTTCCGCAGATTATTTCCATCAGTGATAATGAGGAATTAGAACATAATTCACTAATGCATGAGAAGAAAGGTCTTCACAGGGCTGAGTACACCCAGGTAATGGTTATTCTGATAAAATTAACTTCATTACAGGAGGTTCAGGAGGGAGCACAATCCCTCCTCCTTCTCTTGCTACCTCATTATAGCAATGTTCTGTGCAAAATCAATTCTACTATTACATCATTCCTACTAAGATAAACCTTCCATTTACAAGTATCCTTGTAGGTTTGGCTGCGAGTAGCTGCCGGAGGGCTGCATGGCTTCCAGTGCCGTGGAGTTTAATTTGCACCCTCCCCATGACCTCCCTGATTTGCTGTGTGGAGCCGTTCTCTGCGATAAGCGTTATTTCTGCGTTACTGGAGAGCGGCAGCAGGCAGAACAGGGCACGCTCCCCCCGAGGAGGCAATGCCAGTGTGCTTTGCTGATTCCTCGACCTTACAAGGCGGTCCCTTAGGAAGCTTTACACGGATGGCGTGCAAAACTGTGCCATGTGAGACGGGGCCCCATCTGATCTCTGCTGTCCTCTCACGAATTGGAAACAACTCTGCTGCAGTGAAACTGTTCTGAGGTTTTGCTAGCGAGGATGCGATAGAAATCTCTCCCTCTGGGAGCAGAAGTGCGGCATAGGAGTTTGCCTCCTGCACCAGGGCTGCTTGAAGTTTGGCTGTCTTGTAAAGGTCTGTTGGTTTTGTTCTCAGAGTTATGTACAGGCAAATAAAAAAGGTAAGAAATAAGGTATTTTCAACAGATGGTGGGGTTATTTGGAGCAGTAAGTCCCCCAGGGAAGCAGAGAAACAGAAATCACATTCCTTTTATGCGTGCTGCACCACAGAAGGTATAAAAACCTACAAGTGTTTTACGTGCCCAGCTTCATCTTTTGCTTTAGTTTTTGGTGAACGATAATGCTAGTGCTAAAAGTTAATGATGGTTGTGTGGCATAAGGGGCTGCAGGCTAAACATGGACTAAAATATTGATAACTGAGAGTTTTATGGGAAATTGCATATAATTTTTTCTGGCAGATGTTTACACATCTTCCTCTCCACTTAGACAAGACCTTACTTACAATCAGCTAATAAAGACATTGTACACCAGTCTGGAGTAAGTAGCAGAGGAATTATAAAAGAAGGCACCATTTCATGGATAATCTGCTTAGTTATACCTGATTGTATAACTCATTCGGGTCAAGGAAAGGCGAGTTTTTACTTCTTAAAAAGAATATATCCTGCTAGACAAAAGAGTGCAGAAAATGCTTGGTTGTTGCTGAGACACTAATGAAATTATCGGATTTGAGTATCTGGAGCCTCGAACTGCAAGCTGTAGATTCAGCTGCTGAGGAGGTAGAAACAAGGGTTATGAATGCTTTCAGCAGCACAGTACCACACCGACGTGCATCGGGTCTCCAGCTTACTTATGTATGGGTACGTCTCTGATAACAAAGGTGATCAAGGTCTATGAGAAATGCCAGAATTTAGAGTAAGGAGGGCTCCTTTGTCACATCTCGCCCTAGTCACCCTGGCTAGAAATGAGTCTCAATGTACCATAGTGCATGGCGTTGAAGGCAGATAGAGCCGCTCGGTGCTGCAGGTCTCATGCAGGATGTGATGCCGTCATCCTGGAATTTACTGCCCATATTCTGTCACGTGTTAGAAGCCAGCTGAAGATGAGCTGGCACCATGTGAAATGGTGTGTTGGCTAGGTAATCCATTTAGCATGTATTTAAGCTGTTGTACGATTGATCTTTTTTGATCTGGGCTGACCGCCATACTCTGAGTTTACACCAGGTCCAGTTCATTTCGTGAGAGGCTGGGTATCTGCACTCAGTAACTCATCATGTCCTCCTTGAAGGACTACCAGGGCTCTCATCTACATTGCTTGACAACCTGCATGTCACTCTCTGTTGCATTTGTTATCTCACAGATTTCTTTTGCTTTGCTCAGGATGAGCCCGCACTAAAAAGAATTGATTTGGAGCTCGCCAAAGTCAAGCGCTCCTTGCATTCATTGGTGTTTCAGGCTCATCTCTCTCATCTGCTGTAATTACTATGGAAAGCAGAATGTGATAATAGTTAACATCAGGATTAATAAAAAACCCCAAACGAACACCCAAACACAAAAGGACATTGCAGCAGGCTTTGGCTAGAAGTGTGACAGGTCCTTAGGAAGAATTTCCCTGTGAGTTTGTAAATGCTGACTTTCTTCTTGCAGCTTCTCACCCCATGTTCGTGGTGGCTTTCCATCCCCTGGTGATGAGACCAGGCACAGAAAACCCAGCTAGCTACTGTGTCCCACGCGATCCCACCCCAGATCATTCCTCCCAGGCAGACTGGGAATCACGTTGATGCTGGGACTGTTACTGCTTTCCTGGTGGTTGGGGCCTTTTATGCCACCGCCAGTTCTGTTCAGCTGCTAAAATGGTAAGATTCAAGCAATTGTGGTGTTACTTTTTTTTTGACTGGCCTCTTGCTCCTGGGCTGTTCCTTATTCATTTCTCTGGACTATATTCAGTGCTCAAGGTGAGTGCTGTCTTTGCCGTAAATGCAATGGCTCAAGAGATGTTCTGTGGGCTCTGCTCATTCCTGCCCTGTTGGAGTGATCAAAGGCTTTTCTTTCCTGGTATGAGTCCAATCCTGTCAACCACCAGTGCTCTGACTGTGGAGAACATAGAAGTGACTGCAGGAATAGCTGGCTCCTGTCCTGTGACTGCGATCTGCTTTGTCATCCCTCTTTTGCTGGTTTACTTCAGCCAAAAAGGCATCTGGGAGAAGTTTGGTGTTTAGGCAAATCCCACCTCACTGTTCCAGCACAACCTCTGGGGAACGTTGGTCGTCATTTTTGCAGTATTTGCTGTAAACACTGTCACAAGATTGTACATAAAACTTCTTGCTTAGTAAATGGATGGTCACATTATGTAATTGATGCATAAGGAAAGCCGTCATTGTCAATGCCCAGCAAAAACCATCATTGCTAAAATTAGAGGTGTGACACCTTGTGACTTACTAACTGGGTCTTGGTCAGGGTGTATTACATTGACTTTAAATCTGGTGCATATTATTTTTAAATCATAGCCTATTTTTGGCCTAAGGAGTGTTTTGCAAACAGAAGGATATGTTGCACCGTATCTGTTTGGTAAATATTTTAGTAAATACATAAAATATGTGGTAAGCAACTGGTTAGGAGTTTCGTTCACAGAACACGACCCGCTTGTCAGCTTGCTAAGGACCGTCGCCCCGGTTTGTGGGAGTTTAGCGACACTTTGAGGAAATTCTCAAAGAAGGTTTTTTTAGGTAATTGGGTATTATTAGTATTAAATTAATCTGACCTATAGAGGAAAAATAAATATACTATGGCAATAAGTTATTTTATATAAAATCACAAAACTATCTACTGGCTGTCTGGTGACTAAGCGGGCTTTCTGCCTGCTGTGCAGGGAAAGCCTCATATAAATTGTTTCTCTTGAATCTTCTCTCTATCATTGTTTTCCATCTGTTTTATCTACTAACACAACTGAAGTGAAGTTCAGCCTAAGCTTCTACAAGGCTACTCATACTTCCAAAGCTTTTACTGGCTGCATTGTCATGTTGGTCATACTATCCTTGTGTCTCTAAAGATTATTTTATAGTATTTCTTTTATTATGCCTCTAAAGATTATTTTATAGTTTTTCTTTCCTTACATAGTACACTGAGGCTGTGTAAGACAGATGTGATTAAGCCTGTGTGCTAGGCAATTTGTCTGCTGCGGAGTGCCTGTAACAAGCGTGCAGCAAACTGCTCTACCAGCGTGAGTCACAGGCAGAATCTAATTGAAGAGCAGAAGGAATAAAGGATGGGCGTTTGCAAGACAGCTGCAAGCAGAGAGGAGGGGCCCTGGCCGGGTCGGCTGCTTCTTCTGCGAGCAAAGCAACGGCTGCTCGCCCCGCCAGACTCTGAGGTTACCTCTCTGAGGAAGGATGCTTTCCCGAAGTCATCAGCTCCTTTCGTTGCCCGTGCCCACCATCCCAATCAAACCACTCCTGCTCCTGAGCTGCGTGCCCGGCTTGCAGTTATTGCTCCGCTGCTGGGGGCAATGGCCCTGCCGATTAGGAGGGAGACAGGGCCTGGGTGTAACCTTTGCTTTGCTTTAATGTATACAGACAACAGATGCAGAAGAGAGATTTTCAGCAGTTTTAGCCAAAATACCAGCCAGAGGGCTGCCCTCAGCTCCCGTAAGGGAGCCTCCTGTGTTTCGATTGCTGGAGAGCAGTCGCATGGGCATCGGCGTAGCAAAGAGCATCAGGATGAATGGAGCATCAGTACTAAGCTCTTCCAGGAATGGTGCAACTAGTGAAGCCTGTTGCTTCTCCATTTATTTCTGTATCTATCCTTGCATCCTTAGTTACGTATTGATGTTTCTCTGACCCCTCCACGCAATACCCCAAAGCCCTCTCTGCCTCCCTATGTACCCTTCTATATTCCCTCTTTCCTGCAGCCCTGTGCCCAGCCATGCAACTTTATGGACCTGCTGCCCATTTCTGTGACAGGAGGCGAACCGGTCCCACACCGCATTGCTGCTGCTTTGCAGAGTGTGTGTGTGGGGGGGTTTGTTTGGGTCCTTCCTGGCTGGGGATTGTTCACAAAACAAGTATGACGTTAACATCTCTGAAACCACTACGTCTTCGCTAAATTCAGTTGGGACTGGCCAGCAGGCTCAAAACTTCTCCGAGTGGACGAAGCGGCAGGCAGCCCAAGTACACTGGCTTCACTGCCTTGGGAAGGGAGGCTAAAAATAATGGTGTATTTATTTCTGGAAGAATGAAATTGGGTTTGATCTACCAATCTCTTTAGCTAATAAGGGTAATGGAAATGAGATTATGCTGGCTGATTTATTATTCCTGGTAGCTAATAATTATTGGGCTTTTCATTTGAGTAATTAAAAAAAATTTTTCCTGCTGTGAGTGAGTTCACTAGATCTCATTAATCTGAAGATTTTTAATATATTCTTAACCTGGAGACCCCAAGAAAATGCTAGTTTTCCTTATAACTGATCACTTGCAACGTAAGACCATGAAGCTAACCTTACAAAGGCTTCTTTGAAGCTTTCCGTGTTTCTGTGAGCATGCCAGTCCTATTTGTGCCTTAGCTGTTTACTTGCATTTAAATTTTGTTTCCTATCCTTTGTTCCTTTGCAGACTGGGACTCCTCAGCAGAATCAGTCACGCCTAATTTTAAGCACACAAATAAAATGAAAACTCTTTTTTTTTCTTTTAAACCACAGACTTCTCTCTCCTTAAGATGCAGATGTGTTCAAGAGCCTTTAAAGGTTCTTTCTTCCAAGGGAGGCATGGGTAGTTGTGGTGCTTTTAGGTGGCAGCCCAGCCCCTTGCTCCAGGTGAGCGCTGTCGGCTGGGCGTGCGGAGGCAGTTCTCTGCCGGGCAGGAGAGCTGGCCGAGCCAGAAAGCTGCTGTGGGTTACAGCTGACAGAAGTGCAGTCCGACAGCAGCAGGATGATGCCTTTTAAAAATAGGACTTCTTGCCATTTTGCATTCTTGTCAGTGTGTCACAGATGTCACAAGGTCAGGTTTGTTTTTCCTACTCTTTTTCACTTCTGCTTATTGCCTTCATCAGAAGAATAAATTAATTTTGTTGGTGTGGGATTCCGTCCTTGCAGTGACAGGAAAAGAAGGAATAACTTGACTTTATCGCAGTGCCTGTGGCTCCCTGAGGGCAGCAGATTTGCATTCGTACCATGGCGTTTGCAATGTGAGTTACGGGGCTGAGGCTGAGCTCTGCAGAGCATGGTGCTGAGTCTCCAGCGCTCCTGTTATGAGGCGTTTGACCTTTCCAAGGATCATCAGCTGCCCGCGGTGCTGCCAGAGTGGACGCAGGGTCTGCAGCTTCCCACCCTCCCCTTTGCAGAGCGCGGGCGTCTCGGGCTCAGGCTGCCAGGGACCCCATGGCCAACCCGCCCTCGGTGGTATTCTCCATGGGTATCAGCGCAGCGACAAAGGAAAGCAGCACGTTCAACAGCTCATAAAGATTGTTTTGACAAAAAAACAAAGCCAAAGAAATGCCCTTCGCATGAAACTCAGCCACGTTGTGAAGAGATGTAAGCAGCAAACAGGGAAAAAGAGAAGAGCAGAGTCTGGCTTGGTCAAATCAATTGACTGAATTATTTAAGCTCCTCTTGTCAGCCTGCTCAGCTGCCCCAAAACCTGATCGCTGAAGTCTGTCATACATAATCTCTGCGGAGTGCAAGTCAGAAGCTCTGGCAAGCCTGTGGGAATGCTGCAGTGAAATCAAGCTGGCCCTACAAGCTTCAGTAAAAGCCAAGGGTGTGCTCAGCATTGGGAGCGATCCTCGTACCCATAGAGCTCGTACAGTGAGAGGCTGTGCTTGTTTCCAGTGAATTTCCAGGTCACAGCGGGCTGTGCCCTCATCTGGCTCCGTCCCTTGAGCTGGCTGAATCCCTCGGTGTTCAGTCAGCGGGAGCAGTGGGCAGGATGGGTGCTGGGACCACAGGACAACACCTTTCTCATGCGGGTACTGGGAGCGCAGGTGGGATCCCCCACGGCCCTCTTCCACGTCGGAGTTTATTTGGTTGCAAATATGGAATAGTAGAAAGTGAATCTTCAGGCCACAATGCCACCTGAGTCCAAGGTGGGCTTTTTGTTGCTTGTAGTAAATAGTAAATATGTTCCCAAGTCTTTGTGATTCACCTTTTTTGTGAGGATGAAATCAATTTCTGCAGTCACCTTGCCGAAATCATGCTTGCATTCTGTCTTGAATGAGGTTTATTATCCTTTAATACATCCTACAGGGACTCTTCTAGGGCTGGCAGCAGGAGTGTCCAGCTCTGAGCAAGCACCTGCAGATACCATGTCCATGGCAATTTACCTTTGAACTTCAAAATAAATTGCTCAATAAAGGAGCAGTCACCTGCTTTGGAAACGGGAAGGACAGTTTAGGAAGATTCTTTGTTGCTTCATGAAAGCAGAAAAAAAAAGACAAGACAGGTTTTCAGGAAAGCAGAAAGAAAATAACTCCTGAATCCAGCAGCTGATAGAGAATTTCTTTTTAGAGCAATCAAATCTACTCAGACCCAACACCATCCCTCTGAGTATTACTGTTGGGATGTGGCTGATGGTAATCAGCATCGTTGAAGTACGTGATAGAGAATCCAAGAAGTGAAGAAATGTCAGAAATTTGGCCTCCTTGTAGGAAGTTTTGTGGAAAAACTTATTCCCAAGAGTATTTATACTTTCCAGAGAAATAAACAACATGCTCCAAAGGCACTTCAACAAGTGGGTCCATAGCAAAGAAGACCAAATGGGCAATTACTCTACACTCTGTCAGGCTGCCAAGATTAATAGGTTTTCCTAGGAAAAACTGAAAAATCGGTGTGAAAGAAGGAACAGGAGAAGTTTTAACAGAGAAAACACTAAGGTTTTTCTCATGCCTCTATGATTAATTTTACACTATTTTTCACAAGCGGTCTGCAGATCCTCTGAATAGCTGGTTGTTGCAGGTAAGCATGATGGTGCTCACTGCTGGTCTGCAGAGGTGGTGGGGTGATGTTTGCACAATGTTCTTGGTGGGGGATGAGCTCAAGTGTAAACCTGACTTTGTGCCAGATGGAAACTCTTTGAAAGTTCAGAATTTGGAAAATTCCCACATGGTTTTAAACTAAAAGAAATGTTGATTATATTTCAGTAATATTTTTTGCCAAAATAATGATATGTTTTTAAAAGGCATGGCAAAATGGGAATGTTGAAAATGTGAAGTGTGACACAGGAAGCTTTAATATGAACAGAACATTTCTTATTCGTAAAGAATATTTATTTTAAAACATTAATAAATTCTAGGCGTGGTACCAGATTTTGGGACTGATTTAAAATTTCCCAAATTTATCAATAAAAACTATGGGTGTAATGCCCACTGGTCGCCCTGATATGGGACACCAGTTCAAGGTTATCTTCACAACCACAAGTGACAGCTGTTGGGACAGAATATTTCTCCCAGTGCTGAGACATGGAAGCAATATTGAATATCATACAATAGGCAATACAGTCCTGGGAGCTGATGTTTTAATTTGTATCTGGCTGTTGCAGTATGTTTTTGTTTTGATTTACAAATAAGTTGGAGTTGCGCTTTGCACTTGTTTGGATTTATACATCGTAAGCTTATGAGTAATCAATATTGTCCAAATAACTTCCTAATAATAAAAACACACAGTCACCATCCGATCTAAGGCCTAATATTGCACTGTAAAGTAACCGGGAGATTTGCTATTGGCTTAAATAAAAACCACAATTTCAGAAACCGAGCTAAAATCCATGAGAATTATTGATTTTTCAGCACTTCTAAAAGTGAGCCAATAAAACATGCTGTATGTTACCTGATTTACTTCTGGAGTACCAAAAAGCACTGACATCTCTTAAAGAATACTATACTTTTTTAAAAAGCAGAGGGATCAGACTGTAACCCTGCAAATTTAACATTTTGAATAGAATGGTTTCTTGAATAAGAATGCTGTAAAACCAGAGAGAAGAATGCTCTTGGGAGGATCGTGTTGCAGAAGGTGCTGGAGATACAAATTTTACCACTTTGCATGTTCTCATATAATTTTACTGAAACGGAAGACATTTTTTTTCTTCAAATCTCCTTTGTTATGAACATGATTTGCATAGAGAGATAATAGCTACCTTTGCCTACTCCTCATGGTCTGATTTGAATGTAGAGTCAGTATTCCTGTACAGTTTTTTTGAATCTTGGGGAAAAATGTCGGTGTTTTATTCCAGAAGAGTTACTGAGCTTTCAAGTTCCCCCAGACAGATCTAATGATTTTAGCCCATGAGTGAGCAAGCTAATTAAATATGTGCCTGACTTTCAGGATGAGTTTAGTAAGTGTCCCTGCTACCGGTTGCAAAATTTGTCTACATCTGCTTTGAATTTTAAATATCTTCCAGTAGCAGGACCCAGAACCTGTTTTGCTTTTGAAAGCAATTTGAATTTTTTAAAACTCAATTTTTTCATTTTTTTCAAATGCAAGAATATATATTTTTTTTCACAACACGTCCGGTAAACATACGTTGTTTGCATGTGCAAGCACCTTTTGAAGTGAGTGGGAATTCTATGCAAGTTCCTTGTTTTAAGGCTGATTCTTACAATAACACATTCTTCTGTGACAGAGCTTCACTTGTTGGGTTTGGGGAGTTACCTAGCCCAGCAAGCTAGTGGTGTAAGGATGCACCATGAGGGAGTTTTACCACATTGTGGATGTCAGGGTTTTGGTCCTCAGGTTGAACAAATATTTTGAGCATCTAAACGGAGTCACAACAAGGTCCAGTTCTTCAGCAAAATTGGTGGTCCTGCAGACAATGCTGCCTTTTGTTCTGCTGCTTTGTCTGAAGCACAGCCTTTCGCTGTGAGTAATTGTCAGCTTTTTGTTAACTTTTCTTAACTGTAAGGATTATCTTTAAAAAAATGCAGTTACTTCAGAGACTTCTGCAGAGCCGTTCTTGATGCTGAGGAATAGCTGGTTGATGCAGAGCCCTGTCTTGACATTGTGAGTCAAAGAAGCGAAGCCATTGTGACAGAGGTTGTTTAGCTTTTCCTGTGAGTCACTGAAGGCAATGTCAATGATGGTCTCCAGCCTACAGACATGTGTCATTCCCTTTACAGCAGGTAGCAGCTGTCTGCAGGGTAATGAAGTGACTGGCACAAACAAAACAGACTCCTGAAGAGGCGTTTGCAGGATTATGCAAAGATTTGGGCTGGAGCTGGATATGGTAAGTAAAACGATGCGTTGCAAGCGGGTCTGCACAGTGGTGGGCTCTGCATGCCATTGCCCACCCTACTGCTTTCCTTAGGTGCTCAGAAAAATAAGTGTTTATTTAAATCCAGTCTAATCAGGAAACGGTGTGTGTATTTAACTTTACGGATGTGCTCAAAAGCCAGTCATTTTACCGGGACTGAAATATGTGCTTAATTTTAAATATACTTTTAAACACTTTCTGGAACAGCGAGACCTTTCGTGTGAGCTCAAGGCCACCTTATTACACTGTTGCGGAAAGAGGCACATTTGTGCTTGGAAGTACAGGCTTCATTTGCTGCCGTTGCTGTGTGATCCTCAATCGAGAATTGTGATCGTGGGTTGTGGGACGAGCACTTCATTTTAACCTTGACAGAATCTTGCTGATTGCACAATAACTTGTAATTTATTAATTAAAAGTAGATGGTGAGCTCCCTCATATTTTGATTAACCTAATAGCTTTCACAGCAAGAGCTAAATTCGACCAGAGACATCATTACAACTTTTAATAAGATGATCTGGAGGGCTATTGAGTGCATCCCTGGAAACACTTTTATGTATTAGACAGCTAATCTGCATGAGTAACCACTTGGCAGCTGAATATAAACCACTGTGGAAATCATCGTGCCACTGATTTTGTGAAATTACCTTAAATCTTCTCATCACACGCAAGAAGCTCCGTCACTCGTCTTTTGGCTTTAACGAGACACACTTTCAGTGAGAGAAGATGTGAAGGATGAGGGGCTTTGACCTCCTATAAACCCGGGAACAAAGTGACAGAGAGTAAGATATAAACCTAGGACTAAGTCCAAGACAAAGTATGATTATAGAGGCACTGAGTGATTCGGAAAGATAAACTTTGTGTGACCCTGGGGAGAGGAATGTTGCTGAATGCTCCATATTTCAAGTGAAGCCTCTGAGACATTCAGTATTTCAAAGAAGTAGTCGTCTCTTTAGGACTAAATGCAAATTTATATTCCCTTTGTGCAGGACAGCATCCCCTCCTCCAACCTTTCCTCACTCCTGCACTGGTTTGAAGTCTGAACGTACAGGTGAATTACCTGCACCACCTTTTTGGAGACATCTGGGTATACAATGAAATACACTGTGGCCGTTGAGTTACTCTGCATTATGGCTGCGAGGGGAAATTGCTCTCAGGTGCTTTTAAAGCTCCGGGGTTCCCATGCTGAAACGGATTGCTGTGACTGTACCTGGAGTCAGGTGAGTATTTGGCCAGTTGGACCAGCAAAAGCTGCTTTTAGGGTTTCAGACAGAATCAGCTGAAGAAAGCTTTAAAGAACAACAGTAGGAAGACTCATGGATAATGTCACAATTTCCTTCTGCATCTCCTTGTCTCCTTTCATTCCCCATCCGCTTTCTCTGGATAAATGTGAGTCCATGTTTTGGGAATGTTGCAAGTAAAGTCCTGTCTTCCATCATGCTTTTATGTTAAAAAGTGTAAAAGAGTAAGGAAGAAAGTAAGAGATATTAATTTCTTTCATATTTGGACTTCTTGTGTATTTCTGTAGGATAAATAAGGAGACTTATTGCTTTTCATTTGTAGAAGTCTGAGAATTTGTTATCATGTCAGATTAACCCTTCTCAGTGCAATTTATCTGTATGGTCCCCAACACAGCACAACGCATTAATGATGTTACTGTTTATTACCTTAAAAACAGCTTTAGGAGAAAAGACGTCAAGCCAATTTTGATGCAGCATTTCTGATAGCAGCTGAGCTTTTTTGTGGGTTATAGCCTAAAAGATCACATATGTAATTTTGTTCAACTTTTCAGATGTTGGAAATTCAACTGGAATTTTAGGAATTTTAAGAAGCGTGATTTTACAAGACCTGGACTGTAGCAGAAACTTTTTTCCCAAAAATATAGGTGCTAATATAGGACTAAGGTTTCATCATACCCAGAAGTGTTGCTAGAGACTGAACCAAACAATCCCATATATTGTATTTAGCCCTGGAGCCTGAGGAAAACCCTCTGGAAAGACAATACGTGCTTTTTTTTTTTCCCAAACAGGTCACTTCTCTTCATTCTACAGTACGCTTGCTATGAACTCAAGCTGTTCCTGAGTATTTTTTCACAGAGAACTCTCACCTTGATGTTTTTACTTGAATTACAGAATTTACAGTTTTGGTTATTTTAAGAGTTCAGCCTTATGATATTGATCCCTTCTAAGCAGCAAGGCAAAAATACAGTTTCCTACAACCTCTGTGTCCATAGGACCAGTGGGCAATTTTCTGTGCAGAACATCCTGCCCAGATGCACCGCTGAAGGCTGTGGCCTGAAGTAGAAAGACTTCATTCTCAGATCTTGAGTGCTCATTTCACACAGGTGTAATTGCGCTGATGTCGAGGTAACAGTTTCTGACTTGTCCCAAGCTGCTGGGGAAATCCGGCTTTTCAGTTAAAGAGTAGACAAAGGGAAAACCTGACCCTGGATACCTTCGACTGTAATCAGCAGTACAAGTGACTTTGCTGTACTACTGCTTTTGACATTGGACAACAGAAGATGTCCTCCGAGGGGATGAGATAGGAGTGTAGGGACTCCAGACCCAAAGGCAGAGTGTCTCTGAGTCACTTATGTATGTTTTTGCCTCCTGACAAGTGACGTGGTAAGCCAGCCCTGGCTGTCTGCCTGCTTGCTGAGCTGACGTAAAGGTGCGCCTGTGCTGTGGTCATGGCTGTGACCCCAGATAAGTGAGG
>Ga0065711_1046251_pt1 | contig 13003 bp, 2 predicted proteins | sample Hoacrofraction12_FD_59098 | JGI IMG/M metagenome (GOLD analysis project Ga0065711, IMG submission 59098) | Hoatzin crop microbial communities from Cojedes, Venezuela - Epithelial fraction 12 v2 (version 2) | ecosystem: Host-associated > Birds > Digestive system > Esophagus > Crop | place... | reverse complement strand
CTGGGTAAAAAACTGTCTGGATGGCTGGCCCAAAGAGTTGTGGCATTAATGGAGTTAAATCCAGATGGCTTCCAGTCACAAGTGATGTTCCCCAGGGTGCAGTACCCTCAGTAAGTTTGCAGATGACACCAAGCTGGGTGGGAGTATTGATCTGCTTGAGGGTAGGAAGGCGCTGCAGAGGGATCTGGACAGACTGGATTGATGGGCCGAGGTCAACTGTATGAGGCTCAACAAGGCCAATTGCCGGGTCCTGCATATGGGTCGCAACAACCCCAGGCAATGCTACAGGCTTGGGGAGGAGTGTCTGGAAAGCGGCCTGGTGGAAAGGGACCTTGGGGTGCTGGATGACAGACAGCTGAACATGAGCCAGCAGTGTGCCCAGGTGGCAAAGAAGGCAAACGGCATCCTGGCTTGTATCAGGAATAGTGTGGCCTGTGTGAGTTGGGAAGAAATTGTCCCCCTGTACGCGGCACTGGTGAGGCCGCACCTGGAGTACTGTGTTCAGTTTTGGGCCCATCACTACAAGAAAGACATTGAGTTGCTGGAGCATGTCCAAAGCAGAGCAACAAAGCTGGTGAGGGGTCTAGAGCACAAGTCTTATGAGGAGCGGCTGAAGGAGCTGGGTCTGTTTAGTTTGGAGAAAAGGAGGCTGAGGGGGGACCTTATCACTCTCTACAACTACCTGAATGGAGGTTGTAGCAAGGTAGGTGTCAGGCTCTTCTCCCAAGCAACAAGTGATAGGACAAGAGGAAACAACATCAGATTGCATCAAGGGAGGTTTATATTGGATATTAGGAAAAATTTCATCACTGAAAGGATTATCAAGCACTCGAACAGGCTACCCAGGGAAGTGGTTGAGTGACGATCCCTGTAGGTGTTTAAAAGATAGGTAGACGTGGCGCATAGGGATATGTTTTAGTGGTGTACTTAGCAGTGTTAGGTTTATTGTTTGACTCAACGATCTTAAGGGTCTTTTTCCAACCTAAATGACTCTGTGATTCTATTCCTTCATGTCTTTAGAGAAACAGTCTTGAGTGTGGCCAACATGGATTGAAGGGAATGTGCCTATTTTTTTTCTCCTTTCTGCTGGCAGAGTAAGGGACACGAATCAAGATTTTGTGCTAATGCAATGGCAACATCAAGTGCTTTAAACCCTGATCTTATGTTTTCTAACACATGTTCATCTTCTCTGTTGACTGCTTCCTTGTATTGTAAGGATAAGTTTCTAACTAGTGTTCAAACACAGAATCATAGAATCATAGGTTGGAAAAAACCTGTAAGATCATCAAGTCCAACCATCAACCCAACACCACCATGCCTACTCAACCGTATCCCAAAGTGCCATATCTACACGTTTTTTTAACTCCTCCAGGGATAGGGACTCAACCACCTCCCTGGGCAGCCTGTTCCAATGTCTGACCGCTCTTCCAGTAAATAAATTTTTCCTAATATCTAATCTAAACCTCCTCTGATGCAACTTGAGGCCATTGTCTCTCATCCAATCGCTAGTTCTTGGGAGAAGAGACCAACACCTCCCTCACTACAATCTCCTTTCAGATAGTCATAGAGAGCAATATGGTCTACCCTTAGCCTCCTCCAGAATAAACAGCCCCAGCTCCCCCAGTTGTTCCTCAGAAGACTTGTTCGCTAGACCCCTCACCAGCCTCGTTGCCCTTCTCTGGACACTCTCCAGCAACTCAATGTCCTTCTTGTAGTGAGGGGCCCAAAACTGAGCACAGTACTCCAGGTTCAGCCTCACCAGTGCCGAGTACAGTGGCATGATTACGTCCCTACTCCTTGTTTGAAGAGGCACTGTGGCTGTCGGGAATCTCCAGAGACGATGGAACAAAAGAATGCCTCCCTCTTCACTCAGTCTTTTTGCATGCAGGAGCTATTTTTAATTACAAATTAATAGATATGGGGAAACAGATCATCTCAGCAAGAGAGTGTCAGCAACGTCTGAGACTGAAAGATGCAGAGAAGCAGGGCTGGCAGCTGTACTAGTTCTGTTGCCCCAGGCAAAGCAGCAGATCTCCCATGTGGGAGATCCACACATCTTTACTGGGCAATTAGCTGTCCCTAATGTTCTGCAGCACTTGCTAGTCCCATTGATAGGGCTGGCCTTGCAAAGAGGATAAATACACCAGAATAGCTCAGTGACACTCTTTATCCCACAACTAGCAGTTCCTTAACAGCTCGGAGCCCTGCTTATCAGATGTTGAAGGTGTTGCTGCTTACTTTTTTTCCTTGGTGACTTTATTAGATTTTGATCTAGGCCTGAATTTCATAACCTGTGTCTGTATAATTTCATAAAATATCTGATTGAGGACCAAATTGTTCTCCAATTACTCCTATATAATATGATTCAGAAGTGTTGCATGGGAATGGATTAATTTAGTTCTGTGTAGGAACTTTAGGTCATCATTATGAACTTTGGAGTCCATATAGGAAGTCATCCAGGCTACAAAAAATAATGTTTTTTACCTTCCTCAGAAAGCTGCTTGGGTGGAGATGTGAAACTTAATTCTGCCGTTATTTCCTAGATTTTTTCTAAGCTTGCTTTTCACAAGAGCAAAATTGTTTTTCAAGGAGCAAACACTATTCAGAAAGGCAGACTTCTGTTTTCTATGGACAACTTTTCACAGTTATCCATGACTCCAGACACGTTGAGACCACTCATCCAAGCTGCTCAGTAATTTTTATTACCCCAATTTTACAGAACATGCAGCTATCAAGACAAACTGAAAAACTGGTGTATGCTGTCCTATACAAAAACACTCCTTGCATGTAGTCAGTAACATCCCTTGCAGTATCACAAAGCATTTTGTAAACATAACCTAATTATGTCACCCCAGGATGGGTATCTGAACTACAGATTCACAAACAAGGAAACCAAGACTCAGAAGGTTTAAGTAACTTGGTTAACAGGAAGTTTGTGGTTAAGACATAGACTCTAGAAATCTTTACCAAGTTCCTCATGCTCTAATTACTGGGCTGCACTTCTGAGGGGATTCTCCCCTGAAGCACTGCTACTTTACAACCACTCTCCTGGCTATCTGCTGCACACCATCCAGTCCATGTCTGAGTTTGTTTGGCTGTTTTCATTGGCTGTGGCGTCATCAGTAGAGGCAGTTTATCTCTGTTCTGCATGTACAAGCAGGAAGGTCTCTTAGGAAACTGTCACATACCACTTGCTAGCTGCATGTGTACCACCATAGATAGGAGCACTTCTGTCCAGGAAATTTTGAGGTCAGCCACTTAACAAAATGCCTCTACATGGGAGCTTTGTCTAGAAAGATGGAATGCAAAACACTCCAAGGCCTGAGCTGCCTCTGACAGATGAGCCGTTTCTGAATGCTTTTTCATATGCCACAGGGTAAGAGCAATTAGCACAGTTCAGCTGATGTGCAGCAAGGTCATGCCTAGCTTGTTTCAGTATCTTCAGCCCTAGAGTCCCAGCAGAGCACGCATTGGGGCATTTTGAATATTTGGGCTTTTATCTGAAGACAGGTCAGCCTGCATCTGCTTCCCCTTCAAAGCTCCCCCAAAGTACAAACATCTGCACTTTTTCAAAGGCATGGAAGGCAATTTGGCATGCAGCTCCAAATGTTTCTCAAAATCTTCCCCACAAACCCTTAGAAATACAGACCCTTGTGCTCATGCTGTTATCCATGTGCTGAAACAAGTGGAATTACACCACTGTAAGATAGAAGTGAGGGGAGGAAATGGCCCTGTGAGAGGCCCTTCTGGATAGCAGTGGTGAAAATGAAGCCGTTAATCATCATATGGCATGGTGATGAGACTCTGCTGCCAGGCTAATAAATAGTCTGATCCAGCATGGTATGGATGCGCAACCAGATGTGTTCTTGTCTGCAGAGGCAGCAGAGGGATTTCAAGGTCTGCAGTGGGTCTGCTGGAGACAGAGGAATTATTAACAGTGTTAGCAATTTGAATAGTTAAATTGATGAGGGGCTCAGGGAAAATGTCAGTGAATTAGAAATCATTAGAGATTTTCAAAAGCATTAAGGTTGCGAATTTTGTTAAAGGACATGTTTATTACAAAGATGACTGAACCCTGTTAGAAATGGAAAGACATTTTGTAATATCACTTGACTGAAAGAACAAGGATATACATATGTCTGCAAGTACACACACACGTTCACACACACTGGCAAGCTTTTAAAAGAGCAAAGTTTCAGACAAACAAAATGAGAGCAAGAATTTGAATAGGATGGGGAGTTGAAACAGAAGCTTTTAATTGCTTCCTGATTGCTTGAGTCAAGTGTTGACTACGATAAAAGAGAAAGCAGAACAACATGATTTTCTGTTTGATTCTCCCTCCTGCTGTTTTCTGAATGGAAGTGGTGAAGCACTGAAGTGGGCGGTAGGAGAGACAGGGGTCTGGATAGAGGAGAGAAAGAAAAGGCTTCTCAAGTCTTTCTACTTTTGTGCATGAAATGTTTGAAATATTGTAAAACTAATATTTTTAGGAGAAATGCAGTAGTGTGTTGTCTGAATGTCATAAATACTTTTTTTTTACCATAATCAGCAGAAATCATCCATCTCTATAATGTTTTCTAACCTCTTGATTACACAAAGTTAATTTGATGCTTATCAGTCCAAAGCAAGGGGATCATGAAATTAACTTAGGGCCAAATCTTCGCTTCTTTCCTTCACCAACTTCCTTTTGACATGAACAGTCATTTTTTGAATAAGTAATGAGTTTAAAATATATGAGGACTTCATGATTTCACCTATTATGGAGTATTTCCGTGTTATTCAACATGGCATTTTTCTTTCGTGTATTTTATTCCTCCCTCCCTTAAATACAGCAAGACCAGTTTGGCTCTGGTGTAACTCTCTGGCTTTCAAACTTCCTTTCAAACAGAAAATTAGAGTTTTTGACTCCTGTTCTAGTAATACCAATAGATGTATTGATGTTGAATGTAGGTAGTTCTTTTCCTGTTTTCTGACAAGCCACAGTGGTTCAAGGAGTACCTGCTTTTGGTTTTGAAAGCTGAACCTTTTTATCCTCCTCAGTTTTAATATTCCCACACTGGTGTCTACAGGAGTTTGTCTTTCTCTCCTGCATCAATATACAAGACAGGCAGTGAGGTTGCACTTCTACAACAGCCACATGAAATCTTCAAGAGGCAGCACGAAGCCAGGTGAGGAGTCGTCAGCAGGGTTTTTCAGTGATTATCACTCTCCTTAGTCTCCCTTGGGTTTTGTGCAGCTGGTGGAGTGCTGCTTTAGTGAACGTTAGCTGTGATGAACGAATCCTATATGGGTTAAAATATCATCCTAGCAGGGTGTTCCTTTGTCCTGGCTTTGGCTGGGATAGAGTTAATTTTCCTCTCAGTAGCTGCTGTGTTTTGGATTTAGCAGGAGAAGAATGTTGATAACACTGATGTTTTCAGTTGTTGCTATGAAATCAAGGACGTTTTTCCAGTTTCTCGTATTCAGCTAATGAGCAGGGGTGCAGGAGCTGGGAGGGAGCATAGCCAGGTGCCAGTGGAAATATTCCATACCATAGATGTCATGCTCAGTTTATGAATGGGGGTTGGCCAGGGGTCAGGAGTCTGCTCTTCTCATTTCCGTGAGTTCAAATCCTTTCTTGGCCAGGAGTTCAGACTTTTCTGGGAGTTTGGTCTTTTTCAGGAGTTTAACAAAATTCACAAAATCACTGATTTGCAGGTTCCATGATTGCTGCTCAGGGACTGGCTGCGAATCGGTCATTGGGTGGTGAGAAGAATTGTATTGTATATAGTTTGTTTTGCGTATTCATTATTATCATTATTACTGTCATTATTAGTATTAGTATTTACTTCATTGTCTTATTAATCTGTCTTTATTGCAACACACAAATTTTACCTTTTGTCCATTTCTTTTCCCCATCCCACTGTGGGGGAGGGGAGGAGTGAGCGAGTGGCTGTTGGGTCCTAATTGCTGGCTGCCGGGTTAAGCCATGACATCCTTCCATAGAAATTCATTGCACGTTTCTGAATCTCCTTCTCTCTTCCCTTTTTGCTTCTTAGTGAGGTGTGTCTTCAAAGATATTTTAACATAAGTGAGTTGCTCTATATGCAGAGCTTCTGCATGTCCAGAACTTATTAAAAACAATAAGGAATTCGCACACTGAAAGTGAGGCTAAGAAGCACAAACTTTACAATGCAAAACATACCACATTCTTGTTTGCCCTTTCTTCCCATGTTTTCCTACAAGATTAGTGGATGCTCCCACTCAAGATACATTTAAAAAGGACAGCTTTTTGAGGCCACTTGGAATTGCCTCTCTTGGTACAACTGATATCTCTACAGAAATCTAATTTGCAGCATGGGGCTTTGTAATTTCATGCTAGAACAGCACAAAATGGAAGAATAACTCATCCAGAAGGAGGGGATTATGTAACAGTAGTGAAGGAGAATCGGCAGAGACAGTGAAGATCCTTTGAAAAGTCATGTTGCTGGTTCTGCAATGCCATACACCTGCTAACCGGTTTCAGACAACAGGGAGATATATTGCCAATACGCGGAAGACAAGAGAGGGAGGAAAAAAGCTTGGTATTAACACAGTTCACCTAAATTCACTCAGACAAAAAGATATATTTCAGTTGAATAAAATCCTCCTGTATTGCCCAGTCTCCATCTCATGAATGCCTGCTTTTCCTTCTCCTTTCCTTTTCCACAGTACTACAGACTGTGACAAAAACAGTATCTTTGGTGTCAGTGGTGTACTTCAGCCATTGAGAATGAAGAATGAGACGTTAGGTTCAAGGATGCGCACAGCCTGTTACAAGTCATGTCAAACAGGAGCAGTGCAGTTGAGTGCTGAGAGAGCCATAACACACCATATTAAGGATTTGGTATGAAAGTGTGCTGAGTTAATGGAACCTATGGGCTCTGCCCCAGAAAGGACACTCATTAGCAAAGCAAAAGAACTGCTGACAGACACACTGAAGAAACTTTGAGGGTTGATGAGCTGGACTGGGAAACCTCATTAATTATTCCAACATATGGATGCTCTGAAGGTGCCACAGATCTCCACTGGAGAATAGGGTAGACAGCCGTATACAGCTCACTTTGCTTGTTCTGGTATTGGATTATGTGAGGATGGGACTAGTGTGAGAATAGCAATGCTAGTCAGTGCTGTGTACAGCTATTTTAGGCTGCTCCTTAGCTTTAAAATAGCCACAGTAGAAGCACAGATGAAATATGCCGCCAGTCAAGAGAAAAGGATACACTACCACAGGCTCAAGCTGAGGAAAAAACAAGAAGGTGAATTGCCATGGATAGGAGCAGGAGATGGGCGGGAGAGGCAAGGAGAGAGGAGTAGAGGAGCTCTGCTGCAAGAATGCCCCCTAGGTGTTTGTTCGCCCTATCATTTTTTTTTTATCCAGTATGAATTCTCCCTGCTGCTGCTAATGGTATGGAGATTGTTGTTTTCTTGATTTATCCACCATGATTTCCATGATTGCCTCCTAAATGGTTATGGTTATCTAAGAATCTGGTGTACAATTCAGCTGGAATTGCTCCAACATGCAATATTTATCTATCAAAAATGTACCTATCCTTACATCATCAGCCTAGGTGCCTTTTAAATGTCTTAGTTTTCATGATACTACAGAATGCTATGTCATCTAAAAATTGGGTCACTTCACTGTTCATAACAGTTCGCTGAACATTCATTCAGTAAATATACCAAAAGTATCAGTTGTAGCATGGTGCTTTTCACCACTCTTGGTTAATAATTAGTTGTTTTGAAAAATGGTCTATTTCTGCTCACTGTTTAACCCTTAACAAATTTCTAATGAAGGCACTTTACCCTAAAGCTCTTAATTTTCTTAATAACACCTTCTGATACTTTTTATCAAAACATCTTGCAAGCCACGGCCACCCAGTGGGAGCAGGCAGTTGGGAACCATGGGATTGTGATATCCACACTACGTCATGCTTGGGCAGGCTGGAAGCTCTCAGAGCACAGCAGTGTCCTGGCCCTTTGGCCATGCCTTCTCCCTCTCAATGTACAAATTTTCCCACTTCTACCTTTCTGATTCTACCCCTAATCCTGCTGGAGGGAAAGTGAGCAAGTAGCTGTGTGGTGCTGAGCTGCCTACAAGGGTTAAAACACAACACCCCTTCTGTGCATTAATATATAAGGTCATGTGGTTTTTTAGAAATCAAATAAATTTTAGGTTCTGAGCATGGCTTTTTATAAATTAGATTGTTAACTGTGAATATATTTTATAGTAGATAACTGCATGTACTAAAAACCCAACGGAGAACTCACTGCCTCAGGCAAAGGAGACAAAAAAATTGCAGTTTGTGCTAATTTGACCCAAAATGGGCAATGTGCAGTACTTCCCTACTCAACTGCCAGCTTCTAAGTTTTTTCACCTATGCGTCACATTGAAGAGTATATATTTCCTCCAGACTTTGAGAAAGAGCATGGAGGAATGTAAAGATGTAGGAGGACTTAGTATGTTAGTAGACATTGCTTAAGAAGGGCTTTCATTAGAGGACATTAATTCAGACAGCGCACATTTACATTTGGCTAAAACATTTTGTTTGTGCATCTAGAGACAATAGGCACAGGGATTTTTTAAATACAAATAAAGAAATACATGCTATTTTGTGGATGGAAAGTTAAATCCTAAAGATTTAACATGGCAGCTGGCCAGCTAGTAGTCACGCTGAGCCTTCGGAATTATCCTTAACATTTATGCACAAAGCAGGTAGATGAAACTTGCCAGACAGGAGCTAGCAAACAAACAGTACTTTGAATAAATATATAATACAATGATACAGGGAAAAAAAATCTTAAACTGTGAAGGGAAAGCTGTGACTCCAGGACATCATTTTCACTGTAGCTTGTAGCAGTGGTAGTGGAGAAAAATTCCAGAGATGAAAAGGATGGAACAACCCCTTAATCTCCTTCATGCCTGTCTTGTGTGACAAGTCACCCTTTGAAATCCGAAGAGATACAGTCTAGAAAAGCGAAGTTTGAGCATAAAGAGATTGGGCAATGCTCAGAGGTAAGGTGAAGTCAGAACAAAGAAGGTTTCTATTTAAGATGCTGAACTGTGACTCACAGGAACTAAATTTTCTTCCTGCATCCTTCCTCCTTTTCCTCTGGCAAGTCACTTGATGTCTCCGTCAGTTCCCCAACTGAATGATGAGGCAGTATTATTACATAGTGTGTTTCTTTTCATACTTGAGAACATTTGTTTGTTTGTTTTAAACTAGAATAATTTTACAGAACTGAGGGAATGATAAGATAAATACTTAAAAGAGCAAAGAGGAGGGGGCAAAAGAGAAGGAGTTGCGGCAAAGGCTGAGGGTCAGAATCTTTTGTCCTGGATCAACAACATCAGTCAGAACAGTTTATGTACTCATAAAAACGGTTTAATCAGAGAACATGCCTGGTACAATTAGGACCCAATCTAAATAGAGACCTTTAAGTACTATTGTTATTGGATAATACTAATAATGAGAAGTGAACTGCCTGTAAGGGGGTATTACTGCCAAGGCAGTCTGAAAGGTATTACTTGGCAATTCATTGACAATTGCAGCTGTGCAAAGATAGATTGATGTTACTTAATTCTTGTTGCCCAGTGCCACAGGGAAAGCCATGAGAAAAACAAATGTTCAGTAGAATCAAAGTTAAAAAGGAAACATGGTCACAAAGAAAGTGTTCCAGAAATACGTCCTGAGAAGAGTCACAGAAGATAACTCTGCAATGGGGTAGATAGCTCTGTTGCCCTCATTCTTCAACAGATCTTCTCAACCAGCTTCAGGTGCTGTCTTGTATGCATAACACATGTGAAATCTGAGAGTGGCTTACATAAAACTTTAGAGGCTTCTGTAGGAGCCAATGGCAGCATTACATCTTGCAAATGTTTTTACAGTATAAAATTGTTACTTCACATAACATAAATATGTGGTGAATTCTGCACAGAGAGAAAACAAATCTCTCTCTGTTTTTGATAAACTATTTCAATAGTAGTATTTATAGGTCATACAAAAATAAGTTTTTTCTGCTAAACCAGGAATAAAGAACCAGAAGGAAGCAAAAAATCACATATGCAGCACTGTCCTTTCTACAATTTGCTGTCTTTATGAATGATATATGGGAGGCTCAGATAATCTTTGCTTTAGAAAAAAGAAAATTATATATGTGCTTGGTTATTACAAACAAAAAAAGCAAATTCATCTTTTTAATTCACACATTTTTCATGTTCTGAATATAGCTGTAGGGCTGAATTCCTGCAGGTGAAATCTGTACAATTACAGTCAGGTGACAACACCTTTCCGTTGAAGACACCATATGTGCCAGAAAGTGCTACACAATGCTGTAAGCAGCAGAAGGGAAGCTGAGCAAGAAGTGACTTGAAACAGGTATATGAGCACGTGTTACACAAACTTTTGCTTTCTTCACAGTGTATTACAACTTCAGTTAAAACCACACTTACAGCAGCAATTCATTGCTTTTAAACAGCAGTCTTCCTAATCTGAAAACTTTACATATAAAGAAGATGAAAACTAGCTTTCCTTACTTGCCTTATTTCATTTTCACTCTTTGATTTGATCGATTAGTTTTTCTGGCATTCATTCTTTCCAAGTGCATTCTTGCAGACAACTTGGGATGTACATAAGGTCTCATTAGGGTTCATATGCACACATACTTCTGCAGTTATCCTAACTAGAACACCAGTGCATATTGATGAGTTAGTGATCTATGGAACAGTTAACCTGAGATACAAGTTAACCTTGTGCTGTGCTGTACATTCAGCTTGATATTTGGGCCTGTGGTGTGCTGCACATATCCTTTGGCTACAGGGGAAACCTAGCCTGCTAATCATAATGGAGCAGCTCCCGTGTGGCACCAGTCATTACACCACCCGCGTATCCTGTATCTTAAAACACACTTCCATTTTTCTAAGTCTTTCTCCAGTCTGTCAGAAGATAGAAACAAATGAAACAAACTCTCTAAATACCGGGTTTGTAATTTCTTCATGTAAATTACAGTATGTATATGACATATTGCAGTAAGTGCTGAAGACCTTGACCCAAACGACCTTTTGTGCTAAACACTCTATGCATGTTTATTGACATAGAGATTCTGCCCCTGAGCATGCAGAATTGTAACACACACCAGGTGTGTTAATATTGCCTTGTTTGGGAGTGGAGAGGCAGTATGGCAAGACCAAATTACTTGTTGAGATAATAGAGTCTGTGGAAACTGAACTTAGATCGTCAGCAAGTCTAAGAAGATGAATATTGCTCTTGTGTTTAAAGCAATTGACTTTATACCCAAGACTAATAACTCATTAGAAGTCTTCCTTGTAAGGAGAAAATTAATTTTCTTCTTCAGTTAGATACTTGTGTGACTGAACACCAAGGTGAAACCTTATATAGCGACACCTAATGATCAGTAAACAGAAGCAGGAGCTGGGAAACGCTTGAAATACTTAGCCAGAGATGTAGACAGTCCAGATGTTTGAGAACTCTGATGCTACAGCTGACTCAGTATGTAATTGCTCTTCCTCAGCACTGTCTCTAGTACCCCAACAACTTTGATGTTGTTGTAAGAAGCCTGCTAAAAAGTTGCCAGATGTGCTGCATTTTCAGCAGTTCTGCACTCCTGCAGCTCCTATCAACTTCCCTGACGCTGAGGTAAGGCAGCTCTGCAGAGAAGCAAAACTGCTGTCCCTCCCTGGACAGAGCTCCAGATCCGCTTTGTACCTCAGTGCTGACTTCAAAGGAGGCTGAGGATCCAACCACAAAGAAACCAGAGCCACTATGTGTAAGAACCCTTTCACTGCAGGCACCAACTGTATTTCTGTGCGACTTACCTTGTTTCCCATAACCTGTCACATTCAGCAAAAAAGACTCGAGGAAAGATGGAAATAGTAAATGAGGCTATTGTATTATTTGAAAAATAATCTTTTCCAAAGGGAATATAGGCTAGGGACTTTTAAGAAGATGGGGCTTTAGACCTGACAAGTCTATCTAGCGTGTCAATGTGGTAATGAAGTTAGTTCTGCTCTGTTTGGAAAACAGCAAATTTCCTTGCAACGTTTGTGATTAAACATCTAACAGAAAGTAATTATTTCCTTGCACGCACTTAGGCACCAAATATAAAGACACAGAGGGAGAGCCAACCAGAGAAAGAACCTGCTAAATATCACTATTGAAAGCCACTATTATTGCAGAGTCCTCATAATATTCACTATTAATTATAAAACCTAGTATCTATAAAATTGAAGTACCCAATGGGAGAAAGTAGGACATTTAACTTACAGAATTCCTTCCCCTTTCAATCCTTTTACACTCACAAAAAGGTCATGCTTATTCTGTAAAAAAGCAGTTGGAGAGGAGAGATAGCGTATTGATTTGCATGTGTATCTTGTTATTGAGGAGGAGCAACAAATTAGCTAAATTACAAAGGAGAAAAACTATGTTTTGCTGCATATAAGCAAAGATTTCTGTAATGAACTTGACTAAGCAGAAGAGCAATGTTTGTCTGCCTGGGGATCGAGTGGAAGAAAAAGAATTTCTGCCCATTAATATGAGTGTGGGGAATTACACCTTACGTGAACCAGTGGGAAATGTTCAAGCAGAGACTGACTTTTGCACTAGTGCCTACACAAAATATTAGATCAAATGGGAAATGTATGAACAAATTGAGTATTAAGTATTTGGAAGAAATCTGAAAAGAATTTGGGCTTGTTAGTATTACTCTAAAACAATATCTTTAACTTTTTGGGAAGTTGTCGCTTCTTCCTCTTGTCATTTTACTCTTTGTTTTCACTGTTTCTCTCCTTCTGTGTCTTAATTTATATTTTGGTGAGGCAAAGTTTGGTAAGCCGACAAAAACAATCCCTTCATTATTCTACATATTTATTTTCTGAGGAAAGGAAAGGAAAGGAAAGGAAAGGAAAGGAAAGGAAAGGAAAGGAAAGGAAAGGAAAGGAAAGGAAAGGAAAGGAAAGGAAAGGAAA
>Ga0065711_1046250_pt1 | contig 13004 bp, 11 predicted proteins | sample Hoacrofraction12_FD_59098 | JGI IMG/M metagenome (GOLD analysis project Ga0065711, IMG submission 59098) | Hoatzin crop microbial communities from Cojedes, Venezuela - Epithelial fraction 12 v2 (version 2) | ecosystem: Host-associated > Birds > Digestive system > Esophagus > Crop | place... | reverse complement strand
GGGTGCCGGGCACCGGGCAGGATGGGCGGCGGGAAGGGTGTGCGGGCAGGGCGCGGGCAGGAGCTGTAGGGTGCGGGCACGGCAGGGTGCGGGCAGCGTGCGGGCAGGAGCTGTAGGGTGCGGGCACGGCAGGGTGCAGGCAGGCAGGGCTGCAGCGAGGGCACGTTTCGGGCAGGGTGCGGGCAGGCAGGGCTGCAGGAAGGGCAGGGTGCGGGCAAGGTGCGGGCAGGGCGCTGGCTGGGTGAGCCGGCAGCGAGCAGGTTGCGGACAGGGCAGGCGCGGGGTCTTCACGCCGCCGCCGCTTCGTTTTGGGGTGCGTTGGGCAGTGCCGGTGCGGGGAGTGGGGTGTCCTCGCCTGTGAGACACCCCCCCCGGCGCTGTCACGCTTGCGCTCCCCAGTACGTTTCCTCCAGGCACCCAACTTTTACCTCCCTGCTCCCCGGCGTCCTCAGGCAAAGACTTTTATTTCTCCCTGATTTATTTGTTTATTTTTTTGCCAGAGTTTTGCGATGTTCTTGGTGTTGCTTCTAAACATCTGGCAGTGATTAGGTGCCAGTAGAGGCTTAACTGGCTTGTGAAATGTATTTGGCATATTTCTCCTCAACATCCACCAACTGGAAAATATTTGGTCTTTGCTTTGCATCTGTTAAAACTGAAACTTTGTTTCTTTTCCTTTTTTATCTCTTTTTTCCCCCCACAGTCCCTCCCTGCTTGTTTTAAATGGGTGAAACATGCCGCTTCTACCAGTTGACCCCAAAGTTGTGACTGAGTGGTATTAGATAATACACTTTTAAGATCGAATAAAGAAGCAGGTTGCCAAATTGCTACACTGTAACCTAGTAAAGATGTATTAGGGGGGGTTGCAAGAAAGCCTTCTGTTTATGAAAATTGATAGCCTTACAGCAAAAGGCAGAGGCTTTACACCCCGGGGAACAGTTACAACGAAAACATCAAAGGACGTTGTGGAAAGTTTAGGAAGTAGTTGGGAGTTTGTGAGAGTTGAATCTAGTTTTTCTTCAGAGGCAAAAATAAACTTTAAGGGTGGAAGGGAAAAAAACATACATATAAGAAAATTGCTTTTGGGCACCAGTGTGCTTGTGCTTGGATTGCAGAGTTTGATTCCAGATGCCAGGAGGCCAGTAAACATCATGATAGTTACACTTAGTTTCCAGAGTCTGGGACACCAAATGATGTGATTATTTATTCACTTGCCAAAGTAGCTGCCTGGAGGGAGGAGAAGCTTTTTGGGGGGTTTTATTTTTGCAAGCCCACACACACTATTTAAGTTGCTTCTGGCACCGTGACATGGTGTGTCTTCAGGGCCATGCAACATATTAAAAATAATGTATTTACAATGTTCTTTATTTATAGGGTATTCATGCCAAAAGTTTTGTCATCAGCTTGTCATTATCAGCGTAAGTGTAATGTAACCAAAACGATGGGGATCCAGTAATATAAACCCATGCCTGTTACCACTGCAAGCCTTCCGCGCTATTTTTGTTGGGGCTGAGGCTGCCCCGGTTTTAGGGGCAGGCGAGATGCAAAGGGCTGAGGATGGCAATAACATACAGTGCGACTTGTGTCTCCTGCTGTTCCAGCCTCTGTCGCTCTTCTTTGCAAAGCGGAGGATTGGCGTTTGGAGGGAAGGTGTTACTCCTGCTGGGAGCATGTGTTGGTGCCCCAGACTCCAGCGGAAGGGAGATGCTTCACTCTGGTCGCCAGTCCTTACCATTCGGTTTTCCTATGAGCGATAGTAGCCATCTTTTTTCTTTCCCCTGCAGACTGACAGAGATCAGTCACAAAACATGCAAAGCAGAACACTTAAATGACTGTGCTAATAGCAAGAGAAAAGAGAAATTTCTAACAAATCATTACATCAAGTGCCATTTCCAGTGTTATGGAAGTCAGAGAGCCAAACCAAATTCTGATTCTGTGTTTTCCTTTTCTGGATACGGACTTGGTTTTCATATTTTCCCTTTAAACTTGATGATGGTGGTAACTGTAGGACTTTAGAACTCGGTGTAGTTACACATTTTTCTCAATAACAACAAAATGACCTGTTGATTGCAGCTGTCTCAGTATCTACCCTCTCTGGAGAATGGAGGAATATCTAAATAATTACATCACTAAATATCTGTAAGGAATAAATTATATTTTCCATGGCTGGTATTCATAATGTGTTATGTTTTAAATCAGTAAAACAAATTGAAGTTTATGTTTAATATGCTCGCAGCTTTATTTCCAGCAAACTACATTGAGCTCACAAACTTTGTGATACTTTTTAGTAATAATTCATGTGATTTATAAAGGGACTTGACTGCTTTAGGGTCAGATGTATCTTTATCAAATGATACTTCTACATTGTAGTTATTTATTGGGGTATGAAGCAGTATTTGTTGCCTAGGAAACAAACGAAAACAGCTTCCTCGTAATCAAACACCACCACATGTTCAAAAACATTGGCCCGAATTTAAGACAGGGACAAACATTGTTAAAACTGTGAATTCCTTTCTATATGTCTGTGATATATTTTGTAATTATTATTTTAAACTGTATCTGTAATCACTTCTGTTGTGGTATTTTCATCTGAAATGTGGATATTGTTTGGGTACTGACTTCATACTATTGCCCAGAATTGGGCAATGACAAAGTCGAGGTGGTCGCTGTGGGACTGTTGCTCTAGGATGGCAGCGGAGCTCTTCGTTCCGATACCCAAGGTATCAGCTCAGCTGCTTTTTTCCACCGATCCTCCTCCTCCTCCTTCCTTTCTGCTGTCGCAGGCACCTTGCTGTGTGCTGCTTGTATAGTCATGGTGCTGGAGGGCGAACCGTCTGGTGCCTTGTGCTTGAGAACTGGAATGTGACCAAATACCCTGTCCCATGCAGTTCCTCTCGTTTAATAAAAAAGATGCACGGCATGAAACGATGGGACAGGTTCATCCTCGATTGTGCTCCACTGAAATCAGTGAAGCCAGCACCGCCCCAGGATCGGTCTAGTCCAAACACCCAGTCTTCTTAGCGTCGACCAGTTTGCCTCAAAGGCAGGTCTTTGTGCTTTGTGCACAGAGTTTTCCGTACGCTGGGTACGTTGAGCTTTCACGGGATATGGCCACTCAGTTTACCTCAAGTTTGCCTTATACAGTGCACACTTTAGCAGACAATGAAGGACGTATCTGCCTGTGTTGCTAAAATCATCCCTTCTGGAGGTGATCTGCAGGTATTGCCTCCATTGGCAAAAGCTGAATGTGCATGCAAGTTCAGTTGCTCTTTCTTGGCAGCCTTGAAAAGTCTGAAAATAAATAGTCTGTTTATATGATCTTTACCTTCTTGACAGGTTTTGTCTTTCTCTCTAACCATTTGATGCCATGGCTATTTTTCAAGAATAAAAGGATAAATATTCTGATTTTAATACTTGAGAAAAGTGTATCTCTCTCTAATCCTCATGTACACAAAATCAAATGAACAGTCATCTGCAAATAGGTCTTTCCTGGATAGAAACTTAAAACTGCAAATTTAAAAAAAATCCAGTCCAGAGCATTTTGCAGAAGACAGAAAGCATCTGAAAACCAATGATTAGAAGTGGAGTGATCCTGTAACCTTTACTTAGTCCAGCTATAGCAGAGCTTATATGAATATAGTGACATAACATGAAACATATGCAGGAGCTCTGAGTGGTGTGTGTTGGACATGTCACAGGACCCTACCGTAGAAGTTCAAAGGCATGAGCAGTTATAATAAATGTGTGATACAACGCAGAACAAATCCTGAGCAATGCTACTACACAGTCAGTCTGCGTCCTGAATTGGTTGGTAGCACAGATGATTTTAAACATATGGATGAGAAAGATGATCATGCAAGCATTTGTCAAAGGATATTCTTATTAACAATGTAAAGGAAAGCAGAGTGTTAGAAGCTGTGAAAATACAAGATAAATCTTTTATTGCACAGATAGAAATATTACTGTACTGTACAATTGCTATTTATGACAGGAGTATTTTCAGTAAGAAGTTGTGATTGTTCATCTTTTCTTTCAATATTATACTTTTCCCAGCCCTGCTGGACTAAGAATAGCACTGGCGAGCCTATCCCTGTGAAGAGGGGAGTTGTTTAAAATCTCTTGTGGCTCTTTCTTCTGCTACTTTTGAATAACATAAATTTATTCTAGACTGATTTCACTACAGCTGAGAGCTGAATGTAGCCCTTTTTTGTCACTACCACTGAACAGTGTGGTTAGATCCGCACTCAAAGACCCTTGTGCCCAGAGGTTCAAACACCTTTGCCTGCTAAGATAAGGAGGGAAAGGTAATCTTGCAGAGAGATAGAGCTGATCAGGCCTTGCGGAGGAAAACCAGAGTAAAATGAAGAAAGAGCTGCTAGAAATGTCAAGGATGAAAGCAGTTCAGTACTGCGAAGGATGCGTGCCCAGTTATCTTCAGCTTCACAAAACGTTCCTTATCCTGAGGTTCAGTGTGTCAGAACAGAGATTCCCTCCTTCCAGCCCACCCCCTTGGAAAGCAAAATAAAGACGCTTTTTACCAGACACAGAAAGTGAACCTGATACTCCTAATAATGTGAGCATGGTCTGTACAAGCAAGGGATCAACCTAAGATGAATTGGCTTTGGAGTTTTAAACTGCTTCCACCTAAAACTGCAATCCCTTTTGGTGCATAAATTTGAGGTGAAGAGTGGGGCGTCGCTGGGGAAGAAAGTGGATGAGTTATGGGAGGTAACAGAGACGTGTGTTGTTCAGGAATGCGTATGCCGTTTTAATACTGTTGTTAATTGCCTCCTCTAACATACAGACAGGGAGGCACGATTTTTCAGTGCACTAATGAGAACAGATCTGTTTGCTCTTAAATCATTACACTGAAATACGATATGATTTAAACTTTTAACTTCTAAGGTCAACCCTTCGCACCATGCAGCTGGTCCTGCCCCCAGTACTGTAGCAATGCTCTGTGGCACTTACAGGCTAACATATTTTGTTCAAGAAACACCCCTATTTGCTGTCTTCATTTTGTGCCTAAAAAGCAAAACTAGAGCCGTCACTTATACCTCTGTATTTCTTAATCTCCTGTCTTTTTCTGCATGCTTAATGTGAGTTCTCACATTTTTCAGGCATAACAGTGCATGGGGTAGATTGAGACCAGAATACTAAATGCACATATTTTTCATGATTCTTTGTTTTGTTTTTTTTTATGCATATGTTAGGTGATAAGAGATACAAGCCCAGTCTTAGATTATAAATGTCAAGACAGGATCTGTGGTCTTGCACCTTGCCTCTTGGTTTCTTGTGGTACTAAAAGCAGATGAATTCCCAAATCAGCAGCCTGAAGCACGGAAGTGGGGAAAAGCCTCAGTCTCATTGCCAGATTCCAGGCTCAAAAGGCATCCCAAAGGATGCTTTGGGATGAGTGGAGGTGGGCTCACTTCCGGGACTGCCTCAGCTGAACCTCTGCCACGGTTCCTCTAAAGACCAGGTACTCTGCAAATGCAGAATCCGTGTAATCCCCATCCAAACGAGCCTACTGTGTGACAAATTGGACAAAGGACCAGGTGGAAAAGATGGGCATGATACACACAGAGCCAACGAGAGTGACGCTGTGAGCGTGATGTGTCAGCCTGGGGCCTCCTCAACAGGGAAGGGTTTTAAGAGTGGGATAGATTTTTGGGAGGGAAGACTTACCAAAGTAGAAGCAAAGAAAGGAAGACTTGAATATGAAGAGGGGCTATAAGGAGAAACCAGCAGAGAAAGGCAGAAGAAGAGGACAAGTGAAATGAAGCATCTGTGAAGAGAGAGGGGAATGAGCAGCTCATTAGCAGAAGCAGGAGACTGTCCAGAATAAAAGCTATGCAAACCAGTGGAAGCCAATTAGACTGATGAAGTCATGAACATCTGAAGGCTGCAGCTGCTTGCTGTGCTTCTGCTGGCTCAGTTTCACCTCTAGGTCAGCACTTCGAATGTAGACCCCGCTAACAGTGACCAGAAATGCATATAAATCTGGTGGCTGCTCAAAAAGCTTTTGAGATGTGATATGAGAAAGATATTGATGTTCACTGTTCTCGTCTGTCTGAACAGTTGTTAGTATTACAGAAACCTCACAAGTGGACAAGTTTTGCCTTTCCCTGAGAGGGCCAAGTTGGAGAGAGTGGGCAGAAGTAGCTTTTCCACACTGCAGATGGTCCCTCCGGCCGGATCCTGGACACACTTGTTACATGGTTCTGAGCAGAGTTCTGCATCCATGCTGGTTTGTGGGTTAAAGAAAGGAATGTCATCATTTCCAACTAATGGGCACAGCATCTTTACAAATGGTACAAAATAAATCTGTTCTTGATAAATACTAAAATGAATTTTATAGGATTGCACTGGGATATAACTATATAGTTCCCATTAAGTCAGTGGGAAAGGCAGGGCCCTAACTGTTAAAGCTCTGTGAGAGAGAGATTTATTCTAAAGGAAACTCTTACACTGGATGTCTTTGTTACTACAAAGTAGCCTTATCGTCCTGAGTTCGCAGCAAGGTGCTTAGGGGCAAGTTCTCGTGTACTGTAATTCCAGTTTTCAGGGGGGTTATAAAGTAGCTTCTAAAATCTGAGTTGAAACTCGTCGTGACAATTTTCAGCCCAGATGCCTTCTCTCCTGGAGTAGATTCCCCTGGATTTTGAAATGCAGTATAGAATATTGGTGTCTTTTCTTAATTGAAGGCTTTAAACAAAGGCTTTAAACCCATGTTTACTGCACACAATAGTCCTAGAAGTGATTGGATACCACTTCTTTGCAGTCAAGTGCTGCAACCCAGCATCTCTACAGTTCTGAGGTCTAGTTTGCTTCATTAGTTAATTATGTTTAAAAGGCTGAGCGGGGTGTACTGTTAAAGATGAGAGCTGGACATGTACGTTAGCAGCTTTCTGTGACACCTTCCTTATGCCAGCAATGAGACCCACAAAAGGAAGGGGAGAAAATGGAAGCAATTTCCCTAAAATCACCTTGCACCAAAGGCTCCTCAGATCTGGTGCTGTTCCAGCGCAGGGACCGAGCGGTGCAGTGATTATAGGCCCTATATAGTCCCGGAGCAGATCTGGCATCCTTTTTGGCTCTGGGCCAACTCTTTCTTACTTGACCTCAGAGTGACTCATAAGTGGTCCATGATTAATTTATTTAAGATTTAAGAACAAGAACTAGAAATTACACAGTTCTACTCCACAGATTTTTGCTTTGCCTCTAGCAAATTAATCAAATGAGTCTAATTTGTTTTAGATTAAATGAATTCCCTCTGTTTGCTGTGTTAATCCCCAGCTGAACTGCCTTTTTAGAATTTCCACTCCCTTGAAGCATTGTACTGTAACTTATATAACTCTACAACTGTATTTATTAGAGGTGTTGCAGTTATAATTTATAACTGGAGGGCAAGCAGAATTTGGCATTGGTACTCCGTGGGGTGTGGATGTTGCCAAAATATCTGAGAGCCTTTTTTTTTGGACCAGAGCTCTTGCTTTGTACTGACTCCCTAAAATATTTGATATACTGCTACTCAGCTACAGTGAGCCACTCATTTTTAGCAGTTTGCTGTAAGCTCCTCATGACAAACTGTTGTAGCCTTCAAGGAGACTCTTGTAAACTTGATGAAACAGGAGATCTTCGGTGGTCCTTCCCCTGCGCCGTTAAATACAGTTGGTTGCTCACATGTGTTTCTGTTCTGCCCAAAGTTCACCTTTTTTATGGACCTTCCTTCTGCCAGAGCTTAGTAGAAGTCAGTGGACTAAGAAATCACATTTTAACCAGCTTTTCATGTCTCTTCGTCTTTCTTATTCTGGATTCCCTAGCTTTCGGCTCACAGCTGACAGTTTGGTAGACCAGTTTGTAGCTACATTATGGCTGGTCTTTCGAGCCCTAAAGAGTTAATTCTTCCAGCTGGGACATAACAATGGATTCTGCTTTATTATCTGTACAAAGGAGGAGTCTGCCCTTCATAATTTTCACCCAGGAAAATAAGCCTTGCCTATATATAACAGTATATGTATGTAACAGAAATATTGCATCCATTCCAGTCCTCTTTGTAACCGAGAAGGGTTGGATTTAAACTAAAGTGTTTCAAACTTACGGCTTTCGTGATGTCAAACAAACCCCTCTTACCCCAGTTGCAGCCCCACTCAAGTGTGTGGGCACCACTGATATGAAAATGCAAAATTTCCTGCTGTAATATCAGCCATCAGTACTCAAAACTCATTAATTTCTTGCACTCCAGTTTCTGATACTGCCTTTAAAAGCATGAGGCATAAAAACATGCTGGAGGCTTTCCTACTATTTGCTTTCCTACTTGGTGTGTATTTTCTTAACCTCTGTAATTCATCGCAGATCGCATTTTCATCATTTTCTCTAGAAAAGCTGTTCACTTTTCAATGAAAACTTTGGTTCTCTTGTATTTCCCTGATGCAAAGATACCACAAAGCTGTAAGATTTTGACAAAACTTGTGACAAAACTTTAATATTTTCGGCACTGGAACAGGGAGCCGACGGCCAAGTTTCTGCCCCCTCCAGTGAGCGCAACGCTGCCCAAATGGTGTGGGGGATGCAGGCTGGGGCACATGGCTTTGTCATGGGACTTAATTTGTAGGCTTATTTGTCAACTTCATTTTTAATATTTCAAACACAGATTTCTTTTGAAGTAGGACTTTCAACCCATCCTAGCCTCTTTTTCCAAAGGATGCAGTGCTGTTCATTTCTGAACATTTAGTCTAGCTTTGTTTTATTCATTTATTCATCCCATCTTTATTTTCCTTAAACTTGTGACATTTCAGTTAATATTGTAAAATATTATATTTGCATGATTTGAGAAAAGTGCCTAGCAACAGTTGTGACTGAAAGACCACTGAGCTTAGTCTGTTAAATAATATTAATAGACTTCCCCTAAAACACATTGCTGCCTGTTGCTAGATCGACTCACAGGTATTAAAAAAAGTTTCATCTGGTGCTTTAGATTTTAGTGAGTAGGGACCCAGGTCACCGGTTGACAAAACTGTCCTTGCCCATCTCCAGGTCTTTGATTCAAATGCTACAAGCGCTCTTCAACATTAGGAAATTAATGAATAATTATAAAGTATTCAAAGCTTAAAAAAAAGATCATCCCTAGCAAGCACAGCATGCAGTGTTGCAAATATTAAGAAGTACATATATATATTTTACAAGTATAGAAGTGTGTATATAAATATATATAATATATATGATAGATGCATATAAGACATATATATGTTACAAATATTAAAAAGTTCAGAGAAACAAAAATATGATTATAAATTCATGGCCAGAGCGCAATGCCATTGGGCTAAGCGTGAGAAACCAAACGACTAGGGAAGAGGCTGGCAGCCTGGGAGGAAGGTCTTGGAGATGTGGTGTACGATGAAGCTGCAGGATTTAAACACGGCCCTGCTGCACACATCAGATATGGATCGGATAAGCCAGGTTACGCTCCTGAGAAACAAAGGAGGTGATTGTGTTACAGCCCTGATAGCAGGAGAGGGCAGGAAGCTGAGGGCTCTGGAGCTGATATCTTTTTTGTGCAGTGTTTTATCTTTTTTGCAAGAGGGGACGATTTATCCTGAGTAGCTCGCTGCTGGGAGGAGAAGCTTGGCTGTTGACTGTTTATGGTTTATTAGTATTTGTCAGGTTTTGTCGGGTGACCTTGTCTTCAGATAACATTTGATACAATTGTGAGGGTTTGTTGGGTTGGTTTTTTTAAAGGATTCTTTCTGCCTTTGAAACCAGGATGTGTTTGTTTAGCCAAGGGACTGTCTACTAGTTCTTCCATTTCTTAGATGGACATCTGAATTTTGAGTCTAGCTTAAGATATGGACAGAAGCGCCTCTGGCTTTGAGCAAAATTTGCGTTATCTGGAGAAGAAAATGAGGTTTGAGCTATTTTATGAAAAGTACTGAGTAAAGGGTGACATTCTGCAAAATCTTTCATGGACTCCTTTGCTGCTTCAGGCAACGTCTCCCTCAGACTTCTGTGCGTGGCACCTCACAGGTCGGAAGGAGGTGCAGGTCACATTTGTTGCTGGACATACACCCAAATGATTTAGGCTTTGTTGAGTCCTTTGATGAGGACCGTATCTTTACTTCACCTTTGAATTCAGCCCCCCAAGGCTCTGTGGCGGCCCGAGTTAGCCATGGCAGAAATTAGCGCAGTCTCATGATGCAGAGCAGCCTGTTCATGTGCCGTAAGTCTGTGGACAACAAAGGTCTGACTGAGCACGGACCTCTCGCTCCATCATGTGTGTTTTTCTGCTTTGAGCTTGCTTTTCCACCACCGCTCGTTAAATGTACCCTTCTGGTGAATCCCTTGACTGGCTTTTGAGCTCCTGTTTCCTTCTACCCACATGTCAGGGAAAGGTCTGGAGGGAGAGGTTGCAAGCGAGTGATCTTCCTCGCATCCTGTGCTGGAAGGGTGGCACAAGGTGGTGAGCAGCTGCTGAAGCTCCACAGGGTGCTGAGTCTCCTCCCTGCCGCTGCGATGCAAGTGAAAGCCCAAGAGTACCCAGGTTTTGGAGAGCGGGGATTGACATCGGTCCCCAGCGGGATTCTGCTCAGAAACATGGCAAACGCGATGTGGTTCCCCAGCGCAGCAGTGGGCTGCGAACTGGCGGCCGCCGCTTGTGAAGCTGTGCCCTAGGTCCTCTCTGAAGAGAGCCCTGCAGAGGCTTCCCCCTGTGTGCAGTGGCACTTGTGGGAGGGCGAATGGGTCTCCTCTGCTCCCCCCAGGAAATAGGGAGCGGGAGATGGGCAGCCTGGGCTGTGCTGTCTGCCCTGTCAGTCGGACGCCTGGTGCAGAGGCTGGTGCTGGTGATAAGGCAGGGCTCTCGCCTTCCCTGACTCAGCAGAAAGAGGGGTTGTGTTGGTAGAAGGAGGCTGAACACGTGAACACAAACACATCCTTTTTTTTTTTAAAGAAGTCGTGGGTGTATTTCTTCTGCTGATGCCAGCCTTTTCCTTTGCTGCTGGAAGGAAGTGCTTCTGACAAAATAAAATTGTGATTATTAGCATTTTCCTGCTTGCTAGCTGGTGAAGATGGGAACAAAAGGGCTTACGTGTTTTTTATTTTTCTAATCTGTTTGAGTTTGTCAGTTCTGTTTCCCATTTTTTATTGGATCTTGCCTCTTGAGGCCAAGCTAGTACCAGTGGGAGGTAGTGGGAGGTAGTGGGTGGACAGACAGCCATCCCCACTGACTCCTCTCTCATTACTCGGCATAGCTACGTGTAGCACTTAGTGCAAACAGCCCAGCTGGAGCATGCATAGCCTGAGCCCGACTGCCTGGACAGTGCAGGCAGCGAGCTGGAGGGAGTGCCGTGGTCCGAGCAAGCCTGCCCAAGTGGCACGCTGGTGACAATTGTGGCCGTCATCATGATGAGGGACATGTCTGCACTGGTCTATACTTAGGTGGCCAAGCAGGCCTCAGGATGGCTGAGAGGTGATAAACCATTTGTAGTCTGGGTGTCCGCTGGGGATACTGGTTGGAGGAAAGGCTCTGATTTGCCTTTTCTACCCAGGGACAGAAGTGGGATATGAGCAATGGAGGGGAAGATCAGTAAATGCTTTACAAATTGATTAAACTTTCAAGTACGATAATTTATGAACATGCAGTATCAAAACTTCTTCCTGTCTTTTTCTAGTGGTGGTAGTAATTATCTCTTGCTGTGTCTTTCTTTCTTTCTCCAGACGATTTTGCAGAGGAGGAGGAGGTGCAGTCCTTCGGCTACAAGAGGTTTGGTAAGTGGCAGCAGGTCTTTTGGCTCTCACTATTGCGTAGCGCTTAGGGTAAGTCAGACACTTGCTGTGAAAACCTCCCTTGCTGGCAGCATCAAAACATAAAGGTACGGTCCCGTTATCCACTTCAGTCCAATAACTGCTCAGAGGAAGGTGTGATTTTTAGACTTGGTTTATATTCTTGGCACACATAGCACTTCAGAAATAGCCCTGATCAGAAGCAAGAAGTAGTTGGCTTCATTGTTTGATCGTTAGCATTATGCAGATGAAGTCCACATCTGAACAGAAATGAATGTGTAAAAAAGGGCCCACACCTCTTACATGTCCTCTGCCCAGCTGGGCTTTCCTTCGGCCTGCAGACCGAAGTGCTGCGGGGTTTGTAGGTCTTCCTCGGAGCAGTGGCGTGGGACCTCCTGTCGACTCACAGAAGCTGTACTACCAGCTGAGCCAGGACAGATGCTGTGTACTCTCCTCAAAAAAGGAGTAAAAGTATGTGGTATGAATGCATTCTGATGTCAAAAATTATTAAAACAAGGTCGGTCACTTTCTTTCCTTTTTCCACTTTCTTTCCTTTTTTTGATGTTTATTCACTGAAAATGGCTTTCTCATGTGAAGCGGGCAGTGCCATGCATCTCTGCGCAGGGGTCAGCATCCTTCGAGTCTCTTTTCAAGGCTCTTGTGCTCTGTTTCCCTCAGGGAAACGTTTCAGTCTCTGCAGCCAACAGCTTCACCTGAGGCAGGCTGACTCCTGTCCCTGCAGCCATGGAGAGGTTACACGGTGGCCTCTGAGCTCCCACAGCACCAGCTCTGTCTTGGAGCAGCAAAGGGGCTCATCATCCAAGCTGCTACCTGCCTTTTCAATTGTAAGCCATCAGGATAAAAGTTCACCTTATTTTTGCTCTCCTGAGAAAGTGGCTGCAACAAGAGTCACCTTCAACAACCCCACTTGGCAAAGGGATAGGAAAGGCAGGCTGAAAATGAAAAATAAAACAATAAGTCAACAATTCCCTCCATCACAAAAGGAGCAGGGGGAGGCAGCATACGGAGATGCGGCATTCGGGAGGTGGGGATCACATTCACATGACCTCTTCTGCCCCCTGAACTACTCCACCGCTCCCTGCTGTTGAGCTTTATTTTGGATAGGTCAGCCAACCACAGAGCCAGCATCTGTGGCTTGGAAAGTCCTGCCATAAGGCTACACAGAGATTTTTTTTTCCTGCTCTTTTTTTTTTTTTTTTTTTTTT
>Ga0065711_1046249_pt1 | contig 13004 bp, 8 predicted proteins | sample Hoacrofraction12_FD_59098 | JGI IMG/M metagenome (GOLD analysis project Ga0065711, IMG submission 59098) | Hoatzin crop microbial communities from Cojedes, Venezuela - Epithelial fraction 12 v2 (version 2) | ecosystem: Host-associated > Birds > Digestive system > Esophagus > Crop | place... | reverse complement strand
TACAGCTGGCCCCTTACAATTCCAGTGTCCACCAATGGAAAGTCACTGTTCCCACACTGGTGGTCCTCTGACTCAGGGGACCAGGCAGCCCAAGGTCTATCAGTATTATTAAAGACTGAGGCAAAAAACCGCATTGAACGCTTCCGCTTTTTCTTCATGCCTGTTAGTCAGATTACCATCTTCAACAAGTATTGATCCAATGTTTTCTTTAGATCTCCTCTTGCTATGAATATACTTAAAAAAGACCTTCTTGCTATCTGAAACAACACTGGCCAGTTTCAACTCTAACTGAGCTTTCGCTTTTTGCGTCTTCTCCCTGCATAAAGGAATTACAGCTCCGTACTCTTCCTGCGAAGCCGGACCTCGCTTCCTGAGATCACACAGTTCCTTCCTCCTCTTGAGCTCCACGAGGAACTCCCTATTCAGCCAGCCTGGTCTTCTGCCCCGCTTGCTATACTAGCGATAGAAAAATGGTATTGGTACTGAACACAAATCTACTGAAACTGGAGCAGAAACTGCAGTGGTTTCAGTAAGTTACCCATGGCAGGGAAGGTACAGTAACATAGCCTTCTGCACTGAGTGAGTATCTGCAGAACCCTACGCTAAAGCATGAGCTGCTTCATTTCTATTACTACGGGGACCCAAACTACCCAGATTAAAGCTTCCTGAGGTACATTTACATGTCTCAGGCATATCCCGAGGAAAGAAGATTTACACTCTGTGTGGTCTTTTCTGAACCAAGAGCCTCCACCAGAAGTCCCTGAATTTTTCTTTTCCACACCAATATTCCAGCTGAAAAAACCCCATTCACCAGAAGGGAATGCAAAGGTAGCTGTCCTGAGTCCCTGACAAAATACTTGAATCATTATTTACTGGCTTTAAATCATAGAAAGTTTTGGGTCGGAAGGGACCCCTAGAAGTCATCTAGTCCAACCCCCCCGCAGCGAGCAGGGACACCATGAAGCCCTTCCCCTCCCTCCTGTTGGGATTCTCCCATCTCACCCAAAGACCTCCTCATGAACACTCCAGGGAGGGAAAACAAACACACAAACAAAAACCCAGTTACTCAGTGTACTTCTAACTTTTAATTTAGGAGGGAAATCTGAAACAAGATTCTGATGCACTGAACCAGCAGAATAGTGTCTGGTACTATGGGTGGAAGATGGGAGGGAGACTGGGTTTCTAATGTGTAACAGTAAAACTTTCTAATCCTCAACATTTTTGTCAAGAAACCCATTCCAAACCCAGCTCCAACGTCTAGCTTATTATATTAGCTGCTTCTCAGCATATATTATGGCAGGTGTTATATATAACCTCAGCAGGAAACGTGTAATTGCAGCAAGGTAAATGAGTTAGGCTAGAGGGCTTGCTTAGCACTGTATGGCACTACATGGTGTTACACAGGAATACCCTCAGCAGTCAACTCTATCTTCCAGGTTGCTTTGAGAATGCTCTGGTTTAATGAGAAATGAATTCCCAGACATTTCATATAGCCTCTGTCTGACTTTTACGGAAGAGGAGAGCTCCTCAAACATTGAAGCAGTCATAATTTATCATATCATCACTTTCCAGTCAAACATCTTCAACAAATCTTTGACAACTATTGGTGTATTCCAATGTAGTGTCTCCCACTCACTCCCACGAGTTGCAGCATGTCCTGTGATTTTGAACTGAAACATCGAGGGCTGCTGCAATGCCTACGAAAACAGGACAACTGTTATTCTCCTCCCGGCACGTTACAGTTATAAATATTAAAGAAAGCCCGTTGCTTCAAATGAAAGTTTGAAAGTCAGTCATCTACGTTGGACATTACCTCATGAACCACACTATTTCTATTCAAAATACTGCGTTCTACAAAAGAAGAAAAAAGTATAAAGTCATACGCAGAGAACATCTACAACAAAAGCTTAACTAACCCCACCATTTTGTCTGAAAACTATTAGGCATGTAGGCAAAATACATTCAACTAACCTGCCCAGCTGCCTACAAAGCAAGCTAGGAACATTGTATGTCAGTGACGCAGAATCAGAGATTCTGATGCTGATTAATCTTTTACTTCCCTCTGCAAGAATACTGGATGCTCAGTATTTTTAATAAACCCAGTATTTGTGCCAGGTGCTAAAATCTTAAGTCAGGTCAGAAGCTACAAAAATGACCGCAGGATTCCTCCAAGTTATCATAACAAGCAATACCTCAGACATAGATGGTGGGATTATTTCGGCTGTTGAACAAACCTGTTAAGTGCACTACTTACCAAGTCTTTAGGTATGTTTTTTAAGCAGCTAACCCCTGTAGTGCCTGCACTGTAGCCATGGCAGCACAAAGCTAGCTGGGTCCATACTCAGGTGGTTTGCCCGGGCTGAGCTCCAGGTTGCTCCATATTAGCAGCAACTGATATTAGCTTACGCAGTTAATTGGAAACTGGCTTGAATGTGTCAACACAAGCTGGAGCTGCTTGCAAATGAGGCATGCCCTTAATACCTGCAGCTCTTACCTGGATGTGCAACAAAATGCTAAAAATGCTAGTGTTCCAGGTCTAGAAAATTCCATGAAAAAAATGTAACTTGAACACAGTGAACAAGTTGATAGTAATTTACATTATCTCTGGATAGCATTCTAATGAATTTAAAAAAATGCAGCTATTTAAAATAATCTGGGAGAAACAGCACTGAATAAGAAACATATTTAATTCTCCTCTATATGAATGTAAATAGAAGAAAAGCATCCCTGCCAACACAGAATACAAACACAATGCAGTGCTAAAATATACTTAAGGATAAAATATTAGTCACAATGGAAAGACAAAGTATTAGAACTTTACATGGTAAGACAATATAGTCTTGCCAACCGATCACTTCAAGTTTATCTGTCTTTTAAAAAGAGATCATAATTCTTCTACACACAATTAAACAATAATGTAAATTTTTCACACAACTACTTCACATTCTATAACACTAAATACTCCTTTAAATCAGTATCTTGGTTTATGGAGTATCCGTTAGCTATGCATGTCTACTAACTAGGTATCAAAAGGCCATTTTAAACAATAAATAGTAAAAGCATTATATATATTTTCTATAGACACTGCATAGACATTGCTAAACTTTAAGCAACACTAGATATTCAGGATACGAATACCCATAGTAGGCCATTCAAAACATTACATGTAGCCATGACAATCATATATTATCACCTCAAATAGCACAAAGAGAATCCTCAACCTGGTTTTGACCAGCACTGTATTAAACACAGAAGTCTTAATGGCTGAGAACATCCTTTCAATTAATTGAATGGCAGCCTGTGATGATTTGATTTATATAATTGATTTTTAACTATTTTAAAGTGAATGAAAGGTTCGTGTCAGTGACTCATTGCAAATGCAGTGAAATCCCTTCAGTGATACCAAACCAACCGCTGCATTGAAGAAAAATGATGCTACCGTTTTTTAGAAATCAACTGGAACTGTGAAACACTGTAGAAAAATTTTACACAACTGAACACAGTGTTCTGTAACAAAACATGAACAGAAATGACATCCAGCAATGACAAATAGAGCAGACTCTGGACAACATCTGCATTTCTTACAGTAATCTGTAAAATTCTAATCGCATCAGTCAGTGACAAGACTCACTGTAGCAGTATACAAACTAACACAATGCACTCAAATATCTCTAAAATTCTGTTTTGATCTGAAGTTCACATACTTCTCTGTTTTGGTTTGGTTTTTTACTCATCTGAGTTTTCTCAACACTTACCCTGCTCATTCCTCAGACTACTCCAGATCCTACCTAACGGACTGTTTCAGAGCTCTGACCCTGCATTCTCTTCTCTTCCCTGCTGTCTGTATGCCAGCCGTTCTCAATCAATAAACACATATATGTGTTCATATATATATTTCCACATACATTCATTCTTCAACTCATACCTTGCCACTCCCCTTTAATCCAGCCAGAACCTCTGTTGCTCTCTTTTCTTCTGTTCTTCCCTTCTAGGATACACTGCCAGGTGTCAGAGAAACAGCTTTGCCACAGCAGTCCCGCACACTCAGCCTGCATTGATCTATGAACATCTCAGAATAAGCAACAGATCTGAGTTTTAATGTAACGTACCAGAATACTCTGTGGGAACACCACAACGCCAAAACGCTGACAGGCCACAACAAATTGGATGGGACGTGCGCATAAACACGACCATGGAGCAAGAGAAGGGCAAGCATAGGCCAGAGAAAGAAATCAAGATCTGGGAGATCAACCAAAAATCAGATGAGAAATGCAGGTCTCTCCACGGGCTGCAGGGGAATCTCTGCTCCGGTGCCTGGAGTACCTCCTCCCCCTCCTTCTTCTCTGCCCTCGGTGTCTGCAGCAGGGCTGTTTCTCTCAAAGCTGCTGCCCAGCGTTTTTCACACTTTCTTAAACACGCTGTCCCACAGATGCCACCAGACTTGCTAAGGGGCACAGCTGTACCCTGTGGTGGGTGCACTGGGGCCAGTTGGAATGGGATGCGCCCAGCACGGGGCAGCCCCTGGTCTCTTCTCACAGTAGCCACTGTTGCAGCCCCCCATCCCACTGCCAATACATTGCCAGTCATCCACTGTTCGGGCATATTTTTCTGAAGACATCTTTACTGGACTACAGCTAGAGGGTTTACAGTTAGCTATAACTGTAAATTAGTATTACATAAACACATTAATATCAAACTGCTGTAACTGTTCTATAGGGCAATGTAAGATGGCTTTAATAATGACGTGTTTCTATAACTGTAATTTTGAACACTGTTACAAACATACAGTCTTGTACCAGAATCCATACAAATATATACAGAATTGTATATATGTCACTGCTTTTTGGGTCTGTTTAACACAATTTCAGATTAGCACTGACTCATTGAAGGTCATGCTTACATTTATGAAGAAAATTAGAGCACTAGCACTCTACTTACTTCAGTATCAATGACAACATTTTGCTACTACTGTAACAATCCAACAAGGATTAAAATCCACTGTAAGGAACACTTATAGAAACTTTGTATTATTATCTTTGATACAATTTACCAGTTTTCATCTAAAACTAGATCTCACAAAGAGCTCTTAATGTTGACTAATACATAAATATGTAGGTGCACACTAATGCGTGCACACATATGCATGAATATTATATGACATTTCTTTTGTCCCACTGAAATAACATACCAAGCCAAAACATTTATCTATCTGAAGTACAGCTATGCTCTCAGCAGTCTCATGTGGATTAAAATAAATCAAATGCTGTAACTAGTGGGCTTCCCCCGACTGCCACCAAATTATACAAAATATTATATATTGACATCAACTCACTCACTGGAGCACATTGCTTGAAATTAGGAATGTTATGTGCATTAATTTGTTACTACTGACAAGGGACTGCTGAACTGAGAGTCCTTGTTTCAGTCTAGTATTACAACATTGTTGCATAAAGCGTTTTGCTTTTAAGCCAAGAATTCCCCACAAACCATTAATCTAAGATGTTCTGTTCATTACCATCTGAAGTTATTTTTTCTAAAATATGCAGCTTAGAAACTTCTGATAAACTACATGAAATAATTCTTTAAGTGTATCCCATAACTCTCTGGCTAAGGCTAACTGAAAACTAATTAAAATCATTAAGATGATGATTTGAACAAGAAGAGGAAAGAACTGTCTAGATGACACCATGAGGAAAAATTAGATACCACTTGACGGAATCGTGCTCTTAGACACACTGCTTCTCGTTTGCAAAAAATGAGCATTTGTTTCCTTCTCAAAGGGGTTTTTGACCTTTTAAGGCACCAGTATCCACAACCCTGCTCCGACTAACTCTTTCATATTCTGACCCAAGGCTCCCAAAACATATTTCATTCCTTTATGGGCAGAAATAAAACTCCCTGAACTCTAAACATAATTTATTTTCAAATTTAATATCTCTTTACTTGATCACCAGAACATTATTTTAGTCTTCTGATAAAAAGACAGGAAGACAAATAAGAAACAAGTCATATGACATCTGATAAATAAAATTACATAGATATCATTTTCCCTCCATAAAAATACCAATCCCTACTTAGTCTGGACCCTTGCCTCTGGGAAAATAAAACAAAAGAAAAAAATCTTCAAGTCTATGGTCATCACAGAAAAGAACACAGATTTGAACCTTTTCCATCTGCCAAGATGACTGAAAGACATACACTGACAATCACTTACACAAAATCCAAATGGGAAGAGTAATGAATGAAATTTGGAATAGAAAGATAATTTCCAGTGGCATGACTGAGAAAAAGAATGTACAGCTTGTACTGCAAGCCAAGATGACTGATAAACTATGTGCGTTAGCTCCAACTTAAGAAACAGTATTAAGTACTAATGACACAGTCCAGAAAATTTTTAGTAGCGTGTGCCAAGACCATTGAACAAGAGCCAGTTTAAAAAGGAATCTGCAAGAACCTCCTTTATCTGGGACGATGATCTTGCACGACCATCCGAGCGCTGGACTCAGGCACATCTTGAAGTCGGGAGTCCTCACTTTGCCAGAGGAAACCAAGTGGTGATGGAAAAGGCACTTAAGTTCAACCATCAGTCTCAGTAAAATGTTGTCCACAACACATGGAAACACTGATAAATCTCCAGTGAAGACTGCTGAGAACATTTTTACAAGTGAATGGTATCTATGGCTGATCAGTGCATATCATACTTTAGAGTATTTATTAGTGCACTAGTGATGAGTGCATACGTTGACTTTTTATGGTCATTTCTGAAGATTCACACCATTTATCTGCTGATTACCCAGAAACAATAGAGGAACATTTTCTTAGGAAGGACAACTATTAAAGAGATTTTACACAAACACCGCAGTACATTACGGGTGCTTTAGAGAAATAATTGAAATCGATATGAAACACCAGCATATCCATCTGCAATGTTTTTAAACATTCTGTATATATTTATACTAAATTATGAGGTAATGCAGAAGAAGTCCCGTGATGCTACAACCAGTGACTTCACAAATTTGTCTTTTTGTTTTGGCCACTTTTAGGCGACAATAGCGACAGGAAGCTCAGTCTTTAAAAGTCAAAGAAGATGCCGAGCTGGGCTGCAGGCAATCATCCCCCAGGAGATGGAGATCAGTACACTGGGGCAACATATAGCATGCCTACATATAAACATGAAAAAAGATAAATTTTAAGCTAGTGAATATTTTAAAACCAATGGCCAGATTTTACGTATTTGTGTGGGTGAAGTGGTAAAGGAACGACTGTATTACCAGAGTAAGTTTATAGTTCGACAGAATGCAAGGGTTGTTGCTATGGAATTAGGTCCAACTGCGTGCAGTGCATAAAGTAGATTAAATAATAGTATCACAACTGTCTTATATCACTGAGGTCCTTTGTTTTGGGATACCTCTCCTCTTGTTTTTCTCTCACCTCTTTTTCACTCTCCACTTCTTTTCAGAACAGATTTTGATTAATATGCCTTTCAATGAAAATGCCTAAGGCCATCTTTGTTTTATCTCTTACTGTTCCCTCTTCCTTTGAGTCTTCCCGAGTAGTCCTGTCTGCCTGTTTCTAGTACTACTTTATATTCATTTTCATGCCATCATTCTGTTTTCTTTCTGCCCTCCCTGATGACACCAAGTTTCTATTTCTACTTTCTAACGTTCATGTTGCCCACACAACAAAAGAAAACCTTTGATTTGGAAAATATCCCTCACAAAAATCACTTGGAAGATCTGAGTCTTGCAATTAACAGACAGACTTAGACAAAGCAGCATTCTAACAACAGTACTGTCAAAAAATTCTGAATATACACATAAGCTAATGTCAAAGAGAAACAAAGCAAAATAGAAGACCAACCAGATGGCATTCCTTGACCTGAGGAGGGCTTTATCGGTGCATTCACCTGATCCCAGTTAAGATCATCATCATCTGACTGACTATAGCCACAGGAACTCAGAGGCTCATCGAAAGTACAGCATCCTGTAAAATAAACGCAAAGATAAAAATTAAACAAGGAGTGCAGATAACAGATTATGAATCTCCAATCCTAACAACTGCGACACGATTCAGTGCAGGCTATGTATTTTTTAAATGTCTTTTAATACAAATCATTATACACTTCTTACTCTTTCTGACAGGGCATAAAATCTCCTTGTCTAGAAAACAAAATTGCAAGGGTAAAAGAGCAGATTTACAAATGCAGGCGAATTTTCTCCTACAACACAATCATCAGGTATGAAACACAAACCAGCAAACTAAAAAGCAATAAAACTCAGAACATCAAAAGATTGAATGATTAGCATTCTTCAGGAAAAATAAACTATTCCAAGCCTGAGAACCTGCATTTTAGAAGAAAACTGTAAGTTTGGGAACATCAGCTCCAACTCCTGTATCTTGGTTTCCAAGTAAGGGAAGGCCTAGATGCTCTCAGGTGTGCTGTGCTGCAAACAGGTACCAGCCTGCATGTTTGCGGGTTCAGCGCCTCTGCTACAACACAGCACAACTGTCTCAAAAAGCCAGTCTATGCACAGCCTCAGATTCTCTGAAAGAAAACTGTATTATCGCCTCTCTTCTTCACATTCTCTTCTAATTTAGGAAAGAATAACATGTTATAAAAGCTCACACTATCCCAGGCTGGGGCAGGGAAAACCCTAATGTCACAAATTCAGAAGAATGGAATCTAACATTATCCACAAGAAAACGGAAAACGTTTGTTTTTTCCTTTTGGTACAGAGGAAACTTTCCAGCTTTTTTACATCATACTGTTCTAACAGGAGACTAACACAGGGTTACAAAATTCTGTTCTCTTTGATCTCTGATGTTTCACTCCAGTGAAGAATGACATCTTTCCTATTTGGGAAAACAAATATAACCCTAGTCATGGATATTTCGGCCCATATGAAAGTATGCAGTAAATTCTGCAGCTGTTCAAACAAAACTAAACTTTTGGGCCATTCATCATCTTTGCTATCTGTCCATAGGCACTGCAGGCTTAGCTTTGCCAAGCTGTATTAAAACAGGAAACAGACAAAATCTAGCTTTATATAACACTTTAAAAATCTAAATTTTCCTAGAACATTATAAATGGCATTACAGAATACCTTATCAAACAGTAGGATAATAGAAGACAAAATTTCATTATCCTTGACAAACTTTAACTAATTGAAGCCCAACCTTCCTAATAGCCCATCCCAAATTATATTTGAGATTCATGACAAGCACTTTGCAAGAAAGAAATTAATTTTATATGCAATCACCAAATAATTTCTTTTTTTTTGTTCTCTTACAGTGTCATTGGTCTTTACAGACATATCACGTTTGCCCTGCCCTTGGATACAGGTCATTCTATACTGTTCTCTGTCCTAAAATATCTTTCTATAGGAAGTCTTCATTAGCTCTAGGTGTATCAGGGAAATTGGCACCTCTGGACATTGCATCTTTCTCTACAATTTTCAATGCACAAAATTCAATTAGATAACCCAGTGGGAACAGAAAACCCATTAAAGAACTTGCAACTCCAAACTCTAATATTTCACCTCAGTGATAACAACAAATTATCTCTCTCCTAAAGTTAAATAAATTCAGAAATACAAGAGATTTGTATAAAGTACATCAAATAAGATCTGCAACATTTCCAGTGGAAAGGCTTAGAAAACTAGGCAGCCATTTACACCTATTGTGCTTTTTTTATAAAAAATATAAAACCAAACCACAGGTGAAGCAAAAGGTAGTTTCTTTGTAAAAGTACTGCAAATGATACTAGGACATAAATTTAAATATCAAGTTATGCAGCATGCAACATAGTCAAGCTTGGCAAAAAATACACACCCAAATAAAACCTGGCATAAATCAGGGTTTGCAACTCAAATGCAGGACTAATGAATGTACAGAATAGTTCCCATACCTCACGTATTCTAGTGATAAGAAGACACAGAAAAGTTTAAGGTGTTTTTTCGCTCAAACCCAGAAGTACAGCCAAGTGCTGCAAAATGTCCAATACTTGAAAAAAAGCAAGAGTTTGTGATTCCAGACGGTTAGTAAAGGCTTCTCCCTTTCTCACTAGTTAGGAAGATGTCAAAAACGTGGATAAATAGAATGACAGTCCTACTTGTCTAGACCATTTGTCTGTCAACACAGGACTGTTTCTCACTGCTTGTTTTTCTTCATTTCTCTTGCGAGTCTATAGCTGAATCATTCTGTCAGGATTTCACTTTTTTTTTTCTTTTCTCTTTGCTATTTACATCCTACAAACCTTTGTGAATTTACTATCTTGTAAATTCCTCAAAATGGGTATCTCATCGTCACATCTGCTATAGGAAGAGCCTAAAAGGAACTTTTGAACTCCTGCCACTCCCAAGTCACTTCCACCCACAACTAATATCCAAACCGTAGCAAGTATTACTACGAGTGATCAAACTGTCCAACCACCTATCCAGAGAACTGAGCAGCATCCATAAGATCTTTGACAGCACAGATGCTGAACCATGTTGCTTTCCACAGCCAGTCACAAAGGAGGAGATGAATGCTAAAGAAGGCTTTGCACAGCCATGACTTCTTGGAAAGACTTTTGAAGAGTAAAATAGCATACATAGCATATATAGGTGTAGGAAGTATAGGCAAGTTTATAGACCGAACTAAGAATAACACAGAAAATCTTACTGGAACAACAACAAAAAAAATCTTAGCCATATTAGCCAAGTAAAAATTACTGTAAATCGAGAGTCACTGACAGTCCTAATGGCTTATGCCTGCTCCCCAAAGTTCTGATCCTCATAGCTAACTGTATTATAAATAAGATGAAGTTATAATTATAGAATGCTTTGGGTTGGAAGGGACCTTTAGAGGTCATCTAGCCCCCCCCCCTCCTCCAGTAATCAGGGACATCTTCAACTAGACCAGGTTGCTCAGAGCCCCGTCCAATCTGGCCTTGAATGTTTCCAGGGATGGGGCCTCCACCACCTCTCTGGGCACCTGGGTCCAGTGTTTCACCGCCCTTATGGTAAAAAATGTCTTCCTTATATCTAGTCTAAATCTACCCTCCCTCAGTTTAAAGCCATTACTCCTTCTCCTGTCACAACAGGCCTTGTTAAAAAGATTCCCTCCCCATCTTTCCTATAGGCCCACTTCAGGTATTGGAAGGCTGCTATAAGGTCTCCCCGCAGCCTTCTCTTTTTCCAGGCTGAACAGTCCCAACTCTCTCAGCCTTTCCTCATGGGAGAGATGCTCCAGGCCTCAGACCATTTTTGTGGCCCTCCTCAGGCCCCACTCCAACAGGTCCATGTCTTTCCTGTGCTGGGGGCTCCAGAGCTGGACGCAGGACTCCAGGTGGGGTCTCGCCAGAGCAGAGAAGAGGGGTAGAATCACCTCCCTCAGCCTGCTGGCCACGCTTCTCTTGGTGCAGCCCAGGATACAGTTGGCTTTCTGGACTGTGAGCATACATTGGTGGCTCGTGTCCAGCTTTTCATCGACCAGTACCCCTAAGTCCTTCTCCGCTAAGTTCTTTAGAAACGAGTCATGACATTTGACAAAACCCTACATTTGTATCTAGTCAAGCCCTCCTGCCTTCTTCTGCAGCACTTCACCTAATTTCTAGCCACGATGATCTTACTGTATAAGGTTTCCACCTCATAAAAAGTTATTGACATATGATAACAACAAGGGCTAGTAACATCTGCAAAATTATCAGTGGTCTTTAATATCTTTCCTCATTGCACTGTTTTGAAACATGAGCCACTGCCAAGATAGGCAATTATTTATAATGAACTAGCACAGTTGAGAAATTCTGCCCATTTTTGCTGTTAGCATTTATAATAACAATCAAAATACATATTGTCTGCTATGTAGTTTAATCAAGCAAAACAATTTCCCTGCCTGTTATACTAGCATTACACTTTAGACAGCCAAACTATACTTTAAAGGACGAATTCTGTGCTGACTGAAATATTTATAAGTAAAACAGGAGATACATATCCCATTAAGATTCTTTGGATTACGTTACCTTTTACAGATATTTTTGGATTCCTAAGAGGAACTGAATTGACAAACGTGCAAGATGCAACACAGTCTATTACAGCCTACAGTTCTTTCAACTGCAATTATCCATTTAGCCATCATGAATCCAGTTCAATATAACTACGCAATTGTCCAAATGTAGTCCTTTCTGCATGTTTCTATTTTTATTTCGTTAAATTACTTTATATCTTGAAAAATTTATGAGCTTAAACAAGGAATATAATTTAAGATGAAAGCATCCAATTAAAGTAAATGGGATAAAGAATACACTGTATTTTTCGTAATGTGAATAAAGTTTTATTCAAAGTATTCTGTGTGTTACAGACTACAAGTACGACATCTTTTATGAAGTATTCTCTAAGAATACCTTATCAAAAGATAGGATAATAGAAGACAAAATCAACTAAGTGACAAAAACTAACACAGAAAAAAGTTCAAGTTACGCTGGACATTGCTCTATTTTTGTTAGTCTTATATACTGCAAAGATCTTAGATCAAGATGTACTTTCTATCAAAAATTTGATGCCAAATGTACAAGTGCTAAAACTTGTAATGCTTGTGCATATCAGTGCTAGAATTGGCAGGAAACATTATGTGCATACTAGAGCTGATACAAGGGCTCTGCTTTGGGATAAAACACATGGTTTCTGGTCTGCCATAGTACCATGAATTCTGTTGCAGAATACGTGAACACAGAAGATTAGTTTACTGAATCCCACATTTTATTAGTATTCTTCTTTATTTAATTTTAAAAATATTCTAAATTCTGTATTTTCAGTTTCATACTGGAAATGTATTTATGTTGATTAACTGTAAGTACAATGTAGCCATTCTTTGAAACAGAAAAAAAGGTTTTGATATCTGATCTGAAAGCTGGGTATCTAGATCACACGTGGTATTGGGGCCTTTGATAATGCAATAAAAGATTAATCTCTTATTAGGCAAGGGATCTTTTCTGTCTCTAAAAAAAAAAAAAAAAAGAAGCCTCC
>Ga0065711_1009065_pt1 | contig 13004 bp, 7 predicted proteins | sample Hoacrofraction12_FD_59098 | JGI IMG/M metagenome (GOLD analysis project Ga0065711, IMG submission 59098) | Hoatzin crop microbial communities from Cojedes, Venezuela - Epithelial fraction 12 v2 (version 2) | ecosystem: Host-associated > Birds > Digestive system > Esophagus > Crop | place... | reverse complement strand
AAAAAAAAAAAAAAAAAAAAAAAAAAAAAGATAAATCAAACAAACAAACAAACAAACAAAAAGCCTAAGAAAATTCACCTGTTTGTTATCAGTCACTGAGAAGTGAATAAACCCCATAGTATTTAAATAAGAATTGTCCCCACTCTTGCTTTACCTCTATTTGCCCTCAGACAACCTGCACTGACTACTCGCTGTCTGCTCTCTGAGGCACATCACACGATGGGCATCTGATGGGCCAGAGACCCTGACCAGCCTTTAATTAAATGAAAAATTTTCACTGACATTACTACCATTTGTGCTATAATAAAACCCACAGGATTTACAACTACATCTTCTGCTGAATTTACCATTTCTCAATAAATAGATAAAAAATGTTCTGTGTTTTAATAAATAAAGTGTGTTTATTCAATTCTTTTGTTGTTTTGACTAGCACAAATCTTAACAATCATCACTGAAGACAATATCAGGAGTTAATAGCTATAAAATGAAGATAACAGACCTACCCATAGTAGAAGCAATAAAAATGGATTGTACTGAACAGAAGTTACTGCTTTTTTTCCCTGTCCAATCTACCACAACTTAGGTCCCTGCATTTCATATTTCCTTTGCCATTAACATAAATCAACTTGAGCTTAATGGGGAGGAGTCAAGAATCCTATTATTAAAATAGATCTAAATTAATAGCATATAGACGGTGGTAATAATGTGAAACAGTTTCTCAGATGCATTTACTGACAGCATAACATCCCTCTGGGAAAAAAGTATTTGGAACACATCTTTTAAAGCACACTGAGATTCAAAGAATGTATGCAGATGCCTATTGCTTAAGACTAAATTTAATCACCTCCTGCTTGTGACCATTTGGCAGCTTCAGGAAAGGTTTCTCCAGAACTGGCTCTCTGAAGCCAAACTAATAAAGTGCTAATTAAAGAAAGTACATGGAAGACATGAACACTAGGAGCCTGGAGTAATTGGCTACAAAAAAAACAGAGCTGAAACACATCATTTTCTCTGCTGCTCCTGATTAGGCTCTAATTCAAATACCGATATTTCACTGCACGTCAAGGTGCTTTGGGAAAGGTCTCAGGCTTTCTCCACGGAGTAGAGGGTCTGCTACAAACTCTGATACAAACATTTAAGAAAAAAAATCTATATTTAATCCTATGCTACCACCAAGATAACATTTGTGGCAGTCTGGACAGTGCACAGAAAATTTTCCTTTTCATTCCACAATGGTGAGTCAGAGATCAGACACAAATGAAGGAAACCACCATTAAAAAAAAAAAAAACCAAACAGAAAAAGGGTAAAAAACAAGGTAGACTCTGGAATAGAAACCAGCTCCCAGGCCTGTCACAGCTGAGCAGTAATTAATCTGAGGAGCCTTTCATCTGCCTTGCAGGGAAGCTGGAAAGAACACCTACTGGCACTTTCCTGAAGAAATGGGCAACACAGAAGTGAAAGTCACTTCTTTTATTTTATTTGAAATAGGTTTTACTGTTGACTTCCTCTTGAATATCATGAATTTCACTTTGATTGCATGAGCTGATGTACAATATCATTCTTGTTGCAGTTGCTGGTATTGCTCACTATAATTGCCTGTTTTTCCTGAGATTGAATCAATTCTCTCATCTGTTTATATAATCACTATTTAATAGGCAGAGAAGATATTTTGAGGTAAATTTATATACTGCATGAAACAGAAAATTATGCACCTAACTGGGCAACTACTCACTTTATGCTTCATTAGAGTGGATAGCTTGAAGGCAAATTTTTTATATATCAATGCTCATACTACATTCGCACTTGAACACACTATCAAACTACTTACTAACACACATGGCAATCCACTTAGGTATATGAATTTAACAAGATATGGACCCCTGTTCAACACAGCACCTAAACATGTAATTAATCTGACATCTGCTCAACAAAACTAAGTAAATATATGCATAATTTGAAAAGCACTCTCATGCTGCAGAAGAGACGATAAAAATAACATAATTCTTAATTTTCTGAGTCAGGAAGCATTGCTGTTTTTAAGGTTGTTCACAGAATTGTTTTAAATAGAATAATACCTTAAATTAGGAAGATATCACAAGAAAACAAAAAAATGCAGACTTGTAAAATTATGTTAATTATATTTTGCTATGCTCAGTATAAATTGTGCATTTCTAGTTTAATAGCAAACACTTTTAGACCAAATAACACTCTTTTATTTTTGTTAAAATTCAGATCCATGAATCCATACTGCATCTCAGAAAATATGTAAAACCTCCTCAGCATGTCAATACAACATGATAAATCATTAATGACAAGCTTTAAGAAAATATTAACAAGAGAAGAGGGGTTTTAAATACTCCTACCAAGACATTTGGTACAGCTTATTTAAAAATATTCTATGGTTACTTTATATTGGTTCAAGTTTGGTTTCAAATTCAAGTATTTCTCAAGTATTAACATCTCAGTTATATTCCTTTCTTCTGATAGAAAGAATGTGTTAAAGCTATTAGAATATATGTAAAGAACCTTTAAAATTATACAGTGACAGTTAATGAGTGGTCATTGCATGTACCAAAAATTTTCTTCAGTTTTACGGTCTGTGAGTATTACTTATGCTCATGTTTGTATTTAAATAAAGCCAGGATTCAGAGAAGACAGTTTACACACCAAAAGATAAAGGGGGTCAAAAACACAGGTTCTGACCCTTACACGATATCAGCTTTAAGTGAACCCTACTGGTTGCTATTACTCATCTAATTTACAGATTCCTAAACTGAGTTAACTGATAATTAATTCAATCTTAAGAAAAATTTAATTAATATCACTCCACACAAGACTACACATAAATTCATAACTCTTACTGCACAGTTTTGGAGAGACGTGGGAGACATGGTTCATCATTGTATCATCCCCTGTATTTATCTACTGAAGTGTTTAGGAGATCTAGATGTATTTGGGTTTCATTGACCCAAGTTTAATCCTCACCTTCTGCATTTCCTAATCCTAATCCTTTTTTATTTTGTACAAAATACATGAGCATTTATTGCTATTCCAGATCTGAAATGAGTGCCCTAAACTAGCACCCTGAGGAGCTTCTCAGAACCTTATTCTCAAGTACGTGATACTTAAATAGTTCTTGACATTGAAATAGCTATTAATATTGCAACTGAGAGGTAATCCCCACTGCCCTGGTGATAACTTGTTGCTGTGTGAAACAAGTCTTTTGGTCTAGGGAGCTGGTCTGGTGTCCCCTTGCCATGCTCTAGCTACTCCAGATACAAAGAAGCTGATGGGAGTGTGCTGTAAGAGGGGGGAAGAGGAAATGAGACTCATGTCTTTCACTGTAGTGAGGTCTTGAATTGCTTAATGCAGGTGGTAAGACCACCATATATTAATCAGAAAGTAGGATTCTCCTGTGAGAGTTGGATTAGGTTGAACAAGAGAGTTTGACAGATGCCACCCAAAAAGGCTGATTATCCTGACAGTGAGGACACTCTTCTGGGAAGTGGGAAACATGAGTGTAAATTGCTTCAGGCAGAGGAGGGAATTGAATCTGAGTCCCAGACTGAGAACCAATAACAAAATACCTCAGTCTTTCAGCAATCCATTTTCTTTCCTCCTTCTGCAGACATTTAAAATATAGTTTGATGTTCAGTAAAATGCTGCATGAAGATTAGAAAGAAGTTTTCAACAGGAAGGAACTGCCAAAATTGTAAGCAGAGTTTTGGTGAAACTGATTGTTTCACAGCATTTCACTTCGGCAAAGGAGAAAAAATTTATTCCTCTCTCAACTTGAAGTGTAAGAGTTAACACATTTATAAAATCTATTCCAGCCACACTTCAAATATTTTATTCAGAAAGGTTACGCAGAAAAAGGAGGAAAAATACAGTTTAAAAACTAGAAACCGGAGAGCAAAGCACATTTCAGCACACTTCAGCCAGTGAAGTTAATCCCAGTGAAAAGATTTTTCATCTGCTCTGTGCATATATTATATACTTCAGGTGGGTATTTCCTCTTGTTTACAAGAAATACTTCTTCAGATTTTTGTAATGTTGACCTCGCAATTATAGCAGAATACCAGAACACTTCAGCACTAAAGAGGAGGATGGGAGTAACTCTCCAGCACTATTCCCCATCGTGTAATGGCCTGCTTTGGTTTTGGTCTCAAAATAAATTATCTTTGCAGGACTGTGAATCTTGAATGTAAATAGCTAATCATTACACTATTCCTTTTATCAAGCCAAGGTTGGCACTTACCTTCACTTCTCTATTAGTCGTAATAAATGTGGGGCTTAGAACAAGTAGCCTTTTAAATTTTTCTCTGTTATTTTTTTGTTCTTCTGGTTCTTTGTGGAGGTACTGATGAATCACAACCACACAGCTGCATTATAGCCATGCTAGAGATTAGGTCAGCTTGTTATTCTCTTGGCACACAAAATTTTGTAACAGTTTACCTTCATAAATTACAATACGAAAGAGAAAATAAAGCCAAATTGAAAATAAGAAAGCTATCAGTATTCGTTATGATCATGTGAGGAATATAATAAAGTCTTATTTACCAGGTTACAGTAATCAGTGTGTTACAAGGGGGCAGTATTATATTTTTTTCCCAAAAGAAAAATAAAGACTACCCTAATCTCATTTCACTGAAATTCCTAAAGAAAGGGAGCTCTGCCTTCCTGTGTCTCCCTCCCCCTCCATGATTTTACATATGAAATATCAGGAAAAATTAGACAAAACATGTGAGGCACATCTTTGTTCTCATCGTAGTTAAGTTTACAAGTCCCATTAACTTTGGTGGGAGCAGAAGTACATCAATTAAAATCAAACGCTATCTGCAAAATGATTTCTTATTTTTAACCAAGACATTTACTAAAGCCTGGTGATTTAACGGTATGTTCATCTAGGAAATGCAAAAAGCAGAAATACAAAAGCTTCATGGTGAACAGTAAAAATACTGCCTATCCATGTACATGCAGACTGGATTTTAAAACTGTGTTAATACACACAAATGCATTTCTGGCATCACAGTCAAGGCTGGATACAGAAGAGGTTTGGTAATTCATTCCATGTTATTCTTATAACAAATATGAACAGCAGAATTAGATTTGATCCAGAAAACATTCAGGCTTTAATAACACCTGTTATTTTCAGAGTGTCTAATATAAAGAGGGAAAAATGTTGCTCAAAATATTTTCATGTGGAGTTATTGAGTCAGTTATGTGAAATTTCTTGTCATCTTTGAACCTTTAAATTGCTGTTTGATGCACGAATAATGCAATACAAACTATCCATGAAACAATTGGGACATGCAATGTCAGTCAGCTTCACTACTTTGTTCCCTTCTCTTTTCCGACATCTTACTTTTAATAATAATGATGAGACTGGAAACCGGTTTTTTGCACATCATCCTTATTACTTCTGTCATAAAAATCAAATGAATTCATCCAAAAGATACTTCAAATTACTTAACTCTGTGGTCTTTAATCCATTTCACAAAAGACATCCCACAACACTATTTATTTTTGTTGTACATATTAGAGTATAAGTTATGCTCATGAGCTCCAGATTGTAGACATGCCATGATCTTTTTTTTACCTCTTCTGCTCTGCAGCTTTGGACAGACATTCTTTTCATTTCCTTATCTAGGTGTGAAATGAAGTCATCATTAGAGCAAAGACACTCAGTTCCAGAATTTTGTATCATATTTCAGTAATGGTGTTACACGTAGCAGTTCAGAGCACCTGTGCTGTGACATGCATGTGAAAGATGGCTAATGTATGGCATGGATGTAATATTGGTTCACAATGACAAAGTTAGTCTGTAGTACAGGTGTTAATGCCACGCTCAATGGATTGCAAGCCTCACAGTGGCTTTAAAGAAAGCATACAGGGAAGCGTGTATAGTTTTCATTAGGTCTAGTGCTAATTTCAGTTGACATATAATTGAAGCATGCATCACTTTAAATAAAATCGAAACATTACACATCATCACTAGTGCATTTTCAAATATAATTCTTATATGATACCAATAATAAGGCATAATTCAATTACTATTAAAGTAATTATTTGTGATCTTTTGGACTTCGAGAAGAAATTATTTCTCCACATGGGGGTTGCCTGCAGTGCAGTTAAACTGAAATATAAATGAAAAAAAATTATGCCACCTTTAATAATCAATTATCAGCCTCAAAGTGGAAAGAGAAATGTTCCTTTCCAGCAGCCGGAAGGCAGGTATTCACTTAGCTAATCCTTACAGAGTTTAATTTCCCTGGTTTACCTTCTGTTATTTCTTTTTATCTGCTTTATTCCCCTTTCTCCTTCCCAATATCCTGTATTCTCAATGTGGTACTCATGCCTCTGCCCTTTGTGAAGCTTCTGTTCCTCCCCTAGCAGAGAATTATGCCCAGTGAAGAGTGTGAAAATCAGTTTCACTTGTGTAAGTCTTTAAAAGAGCACTATTGTGTGATGTAGGATACAAAAACACAGACATTTATTGTGTCTGTTCTTTATAGAATTATCCAAACTTAAAGATCTGCAAAATGCAACACATTTTCAGATATTTTTATCAGTTTCTATCACAGGAAACCTACAATGGGTGTGAAGCTATGGACACCCTCCCCTGCATGCAATAGGCCTCAATAATGTCTATTTTTCCATTTAGCTTCCAGGCAACACCGAAGTTCACTTCTTGGAATAATTTTAATAAGAACAACCAGCAAATACTCCAACTTCTCATCAATTTCATGTTGCTAACCAGCATTTATGTGAAGTTTCCCTAGCAGCTCTTAAATGAACCCACTAAATTAGATATAACTGAAACAGCTGTAAAACACTATTAACACACACACAGCATTTAAATCTCTTAGCAATGAAAATCACAAAGACTTAAAGAAACAGTTCACTCATACGGAAATGAGATTGCCATGGCTGAACAGCAGAAGCAATGGAAGAATGTGGAGATGTCACTGGTGAGATACTGAAGAAGAAACTAATGTTAGAACCAGGAATATGCCTATTGGTGGCCATGTTGAGAAAAAATTTCTTTGTCTCCTTAAGTTTTGCAAGGAAAATTATGTCAGCTGGGAGTTTAAAATATAAAATTGTCTCTAAGAGGAAAGACTGGGAACGTAGGAAGTGGTTAGGGACAATTACAACTGCATTATATTATCTAACAGCTCACATAGACTTTTCAGACTGAGAAGTGACTTCTGGATGATGGTCTTGATAATATGATTTAGCCTTAGGTAGTCCTACAAGGAGCAAGGAGTTAGACTCAGTGATCCTTATGGGTCCTTTCTAACTTGAAATATTCTATGATTCTGTGAGTTTGCAATGAATGAATATAGAAGAGCTGCAGGAAGACCCAGATGCTACCAGGACAGCTGCTCCCTCATTTCATTCCAGCAGCAGCAGCAATTTCCGTCTGGTCCAGAAACCTCCTTAGCCCCAACAGCCAGTGCTGAGCTCCTTCATCTGTCTAGAAACTTGTATCTAGCTTTCCTCTGCAAAGAGCACTCATTCTGGTGAGATGCACAAATGCACAAGTCACTGGCTTCCTATGTGGAAGGCAAGACAGTTTTGTGGTTGTTTTTTTTTTTACCAAGAAAAAAAAAGAAGACAAGGCACAACTTTCACTACATAAAATTTCACTGTATAAAGTGTCTTCACAAGAACTGGCCTTGAAGGGAAGCCCTGAAACAGAGAGTGTCATCCTCAGGTATTGCAAGTTGTTTCTTCATATAATTCCTTTAATAAAAGGTCATCCAAATCCATCTCAAAAGTGGGTTACTTTTTTGCCCTCACTACACTTTTAGAAAATTATTCAAAAATTTCAATGACAGGCTATTTAGAAACCAACCTGCAAATGTATTCATGATCAGGTTTGAGTTGTTTGTTCTTGTTCCATCATAGTCCTTTAGTATATACACTTTTTATCTCATGTTTGCTTCCTCGAGGTGTTTATAGGGAGCTTTCAGCTGGGTGAATTCAGTCAAATATTTTTTGTCTCTGCCAATAAGATTAATACTTTATCACCATGATCATCCTAGGAGCCTTTTTTCTGCATTGGTTCCTGTATGAATTTATGTTTCTGGAGTACCAGCAATATCGTTAAATACTTCTCTACTTCTATAGCAAATAATTTGCTTGATATATCCTAGGACTCCATTAGCTTGGAAATACTCACCTGCTGCTGTAGGAAGCTATAGAAGAAATACTGACATTAATAATTCATATAGTCATTATAAATTTACTGACCATAATGGAATATTTTAGTATTAGTGCTGATGTTCAGATATTGAACCAAGTGCGTCTGTTAAAGTATCCATGAAATGAAAAATCATTCAGAAAATCAAGCATTCAGCCTCTCAAATGCTTCTCCAAACACTAACTTTGACCTTTATCCTCAGTTCTGCTCCCTGCTTATTTGGGATTGAGCATGTGATCTTGCTGTTCAACCCCTCTGATCTCTATGGGACAGATTTTACAGCAATGTAGTGCTTAACGTCAGTGTCGAGTCAAAGTCAGGCTTTCCTACTGAAACAGACAATGGCATTTTCTACTGGTCTTTATGGGACTGAGCAACTTTTCCCTTTGTAACGTCTTCATACTGGAAGCTCTGACAAAATTACGAAATGATAACAACAAGCAATTGGGCAATACTTCAAGAACACTTGAAGCAGTGGCAAGTTTTGAGGCCACATGGAGAACTTCTGTCTTTGTATTCCCAAAACGAGGGCAGATTTTGAGGTAGTGTTAGCTCTCATTACAATTTAAAGTCTAACTTTTGCCAAGCGGAACAGTTTCTTATGAGCCGTGTCAGACACTGGCATGCAGCATGCTCCAATGATGTCCACTCTGGCAAGCAAAACTGTAAAAACCTGGCTGTAGTTTACAACTAATGCTAAAAGAGAAATCTCTAGTCACAATTGCGCAGCTCTTTGTGCTCTTTTCACTTAAGTAACAAAGGATCAGAACCAATATATCAAACAAAACTAGTTCCTATGAAAATTAAACATCTATCATTTTAAAATATCCTGGTGTTAAAAAAAAAAATAAAAACTTGGTGTGCATGAAGGTCTCCTGGATCCTCAGTGGAAAAGTATTAAGCACATAATCCTTTGTGCTATTCTCAGCAAAGACAGGGGATTCCAGGCAAAGCTAGAAACAGAAGGATTAATATTGTAACACTTTGTAACTTGAGCTGTTGTAACTCAGTGACTAATTTGTACTTTAGCAATGACCAGCAAAACTGATGCAATAAGAAGGCTCCCTGTGAAAAAACATCCCAGGCCTCCATTTCATTGCAGCTCAGGTAATAGGAGTACTCAGTCTGTCAGTAAGGGACAAGTGGCCATAGTGGCGGCTACTGTAAGTTCTGTGGCTGGGCACTTGACTGAGGCAGACAGGAGGGTTCCCGGAGCCAGGGAAACCCAAGGAAGAGCAGCAAGACCTACCATGAGCTGGCAGCTCTCATGAGCAGGGCTGACATGGCTTGGGCGTTGCCAGGAGCAACTGCAGGAGATTTAAATGGCTCTTAGAGAACCCTGCGAACAAGGGGGGGCAAACGGGCAAGGTGCGGCAGTTTGTTCAGCAGTTTGTGCAGAAGAGCATGCAGGGAGAGCCCTGCAACCTGCCTGTAGGCCACAGCCCAGGGAAGAGCTCTAGGTCTCTGCCATAATGGTGGGCACTCGTCTCAGACTTAAAACCAGAGTTCCTAGGGAGGAAGCCTCTGTGATATCTGATGCTTCCACCCAGATGGAACTGATCAGGAAAGAGACTTCAGTACAGGTGGTAGGCTGCAGCGAGCGCCCAGATCTTTCTCCTGGAGCAAAGGTAAGTCCCTGCATAAGGTGTGCACAGGTCGAGGATCTCCTACATCAGGAGTTGCAGGAAACACTTAAAGGGTTACACTGTATTAGAGGAGCTGAGAAGGAGACAGAGAAATGGTTTCAGAATCATGGTCCTGAAGTGGACACCACTGAGAATGAACCACCTTGGACCCTGGTGACCTGCAAAAGCAAGACTCGGCTCCAGCCTCCACCCTCCAGCATCACAATCAAAATCAGATAGGAAATTTTAACAGCTATAGACACCCACAAGTACAGTCTGCAAGGAGAAACTATATCAGCAGCAGACAGTGGACATCATAAAAAGAAATTTCTAGTGCTCATGGTGGGTACCCCATGGTCTGCTAAGGAGTACTGAGGCACCCATCTGCCGACCTGACAGGGAGGCATGTGAGGTAAGGTGCCTTACAGGAGCTAAGGTCTGAGATGTCACTGAGAGGGTGCCACAACTTGTCAAGAGCACTGACTACTATCCACTGTTGCTTTTCATGTAGGAACGAATGCCATCGCAAAGCAGCAACCTGGGCAGAATAAAGGAAAACTTCAAAGTCCTTGGGGTGCAAGAAAAGACATTGGTGCCCAGATTATCTTTTTGGCAGCAGACTGGCCAACCTGCTGTGGAGGGCTTTAAACTGAAGGACCTGGGGGAGCAGGGTTCCAAAGTCACAATGCCCAAGCCACTGCATCCAAATGGGGAATAAGCCAGGCCAACCAGAGCAGTGACAAATGTTCCTTAGCTGCCTCCCAAGTTGAGAACCAGAAGGCCAATCACCTTAAGTGTAGCTAAGGCTATGCCGGATCCTCTTGCACCCCTCCAGGGAAACCTGCATGCTCAATTACCTCTCTGAAATGCTTGTACACCAATGCAGGTAGCATGGGGAGTAAACAGGAAGAACTAGAGATCTGTGAACGATCACAGGGCCATGATCTGATTGTAACGACAGACACATGGTGGGACAGCTCAAAAGACTGGAATGCTGTCATAGATGGTGATATACTTTTTAGGAAAGAAAGGCCAACAAGGTGAAGTGGTGGAGTTGCTCTTTATGTGAGGGAGCAACAGGAATGTATCAAGCTCTGCCTAAGGGCAGATGAACAATGAGTCAAGAACTGATGAGGAAGAATTAAGGGACAGGCTCTTATGGGTGACACTGTTGTGGGTGTTTACTACAGACCACCTGACCAGGAAGAGGAAGTTGATGAGGCCTTCTACAGATAGCTTAAAGTATCCTCATGACCACAGGCCCTGGTTCTCATGGGGGACTTCAACCACCCTGACATCTGCTGAAAAGACCACACAGCAAGGCACACACTCTAGGAGATTCCTGCAGAGCATTGACAGTAACATCTTGACAGAGGTGGTGGAGGAACCAACAAGGAGAGGTGTGCTGCTGAACTTTGTAACGACAAACAAAGAAGGACCGGTTGAAGATTTGAAGATTGGGGGCAGTCTTGATTGCAGTGACCAGGTGGAGTTTAGGATCCTGCATGGAAGAAGCAGGGAAACAAGTAGAATCACAAACTTGGACTTCAGGAGAGCTAACTTTGGCCTCTTAAAAGACCTACTTAGAGGAATCTCCTGGGTTTGGGCTCTAGCAGGAAGGGGAGTGCAAGAGAGCTGGTTGCTATTGAATCATCACTTCCTCCATGCTCAGGATCGATGCATCCCCATGAGTAAGAAATCTAGCAAAGGAGGCAGGGGGCCTGCATGAATGAGCAAGGAACTTCTAGCAAAACTCAAACAGAAGAGAAAGGTCTACAGAACGTGGAAAGAGGAACAGACCACATGGGAGGAATATAGCAATGATGCCAGAGTAAGCAGGGTTGCAACAAGGAAGGCTAAGGTCCACCTGGAACTAAATATAGCAAGGGATGTCAAACACAAGAAGGGCTTCTTCAAGTACATCTGCAGCAAACGGAAGACTAGGGAAAATGGGGCTGCGTTGCCGAATGAGGTGGGTGCCCTGGTGATGGAGGATACAGAGAAGGCAGTGGTACTGAATGCCTTCTTGGCTTCATTCTTTACTGCTAAGGCTGAACCTCAGGCATCCCGGTCTCTGGAGGTAAGAATAGAAGCCTGGAGAAAGGAAGAACTTACCTTGGTTGAGGGGGATAGGGTAAGAGATCATTTAAGCAAACTGGACACCCGTGAATTCATGGGCCCTGATGGGATGCACCCACGAGTGTTAAGGGAGCTGCCAGATGCCATTGCTGAGCCACTCTCCATCAGCTTTGAAAGGACATGGAGAACATGAGAAATTCCTGAGTACTAGAGCAAAGCCAGTGTCACTCCTGTCTTCAAAACGGGCAAGAAGAAGGATCCAGAAAACTACAGGCCAGTCCGCCTCACCTGCATCCCAGGAAAGGTGGTGGAACAGCTCATTCTGGATGTCTACATTAAGCAAGTAGAGGAAAAGAAGGTTATCAGGAGTATTCAACATTAATTCACCAAGGGGAAATCACGCTTGACCAATCTGATAGTTTTCTACGATGGCATGACTGGCTGGGTAGATGAGGGGAGAGCCGTGGATGTTATCTGCCTCGACTTCAGCAAGACTTCTGACACTGTCTCCCATAACTTCCTCATAGGTAAGGTCAGGATGTATGGGCTAGATGAGTGATCGGTGAGGTGGATTGAGAACTGGCTGAATGGCAGAACTCAGAGGGTTGTCATCAGTGGCACTGATTCTAGTTGGAGGCCGGTAACTAGTGGTGTTCCCCAGGGGTCAGTACTGGGCCTAGTCTTGTTTAACTTCTTCATCAATGACCTGGATGAAGAGTTAGAATGTACTCTCAGCAAGTTTGCTGACGAAACAAAACTGGGAGGAGTGGTGGGTACACTGGCAGGCTGTGCTACCATTCAGTGAGACCTGGATAGGCTGGAGAGTTGGGCAGAGAGGAACCTGATGAGGTTCAACAAGGGCAAGTGCAGGGTCCTGCACCTGGGAAGGAACAACCCCATACACCAGTACAGGCTCAGGGCGGACTTGCTGGAGAGCAGCTCTGCAGAGAGGGGCCTGGCTGTCCTGGTGGATGACAAGTTGACCATGAGCCAGCAGTGTGCCCTGGCTGCCAAGAAGGCCATTGGGATCCTGGGGTGCATTAGGAGGAGTGTGGCCAGTAGGTCGAGGGAGGTTCTCATTCCCCCTCTA
>Ga0065711_1046248_pt1 | contig 13006 bp, 15 predicted proteins | sample Hoacrofraction12_FD_59098 | JGI IMG/M metagenome (GOLD analysis project Ga0065711, IMG submission 59098) | Hoatzin crop microbial communities from Cojedes, Venezuela - Epithelial fraction 12 v2 (version 2) | ecosystem: Host-associated > Birds > Digestive system > Esophagus > Crop | place... | reverse complement strand
TTCCCTAGGAGGATATTATGGGAGACTGTGTCGAAATCCTTGCTGAAATCAAGGTAGACAACATCCACCGCTCTCCCTGGGTAGACACCCAGCCAGTCATTTCATTGTAGAAAGCTATTAGATTGGTCAGGCATGATTTCCCCTTGGTGAATCCATGCTGACTACTCCTGATAACCTTCTTTTCTTCCACTCGCTTCATGATGGCCTCAAGGATATGCTGCTCCATCACCTTTCCCGGGATGGAGGTGAGGCTGATCGGCCTGTAGTTCCCTGGGTCCTCCTTCTTGCCCTTTTTGAAGATTGGAGTGACATTGGCCTTTTTACAGTCCTCGGGCACTTCTCCTGTCCGCCAAGACCTCTCAAAGATGATGGAGAGTGGCTCAGCAATGACATCTGCCAGCTCTCTCAGCACTCATGGGTGCATTCCATCGGGGCCCATGGATTCGTGGACTTCCAGATCGCTTAAACGATCCCACACACAGTCCTCCTCGACCAAGGGAAAGTCGTCCTCTCTGTACGCTTCTTCTCTTACCTCCGGGTCCTGGGATTCTTGAGGGCCAGTCTTAGCAATGAGGACTGAAGCAAAGAAGGCATTCAGTAGCTCTGCCTTCTCTGCATCCTCCTTCACCAGGACACCCGCCTCATTCAGCAGCCGCCCCACATTGTCCTTAGCCTTCCTTTTGCTGCTGATGTAGTTGAAGAAGCCCTTCTTTTTGTTTTTGACATCCCTTGCCAGATTCAATTCCAGGTGGGCCTTGGCCTTCCTCGTTGCATCCCTGCACGCTCTGACCACATTCCTGTATTCTTCCCAAGTGGTCTGTCCCTCGTTCCACATTCCATTGAGTTTTCTCTTCTGCCTGATCTCCGCTAGAAGCTCCTTGTTTAACCATGCAGGTCTCCTGCTTCCTTTGCTAGATTTCTTTCTCAGGGGGATGCATTGCTCCTGAGCATAGAGGAAGTGTCGTTTAAAGAGGTTGTTCCTACCCAGGTGCAGGACCCTGCATTTGCCTTTGTTGAACCTCATCAGGTTCCTCTCTGCCCAAATTTGTTCAGGACATATCTTTGGCTCTGAGATCACGTATATGTCTGCACACAAACTGCTAAACTGTCTCCAGAACAAGGTGTGAGTATGAAGACTGTCTATTTAGAGCTGTCCTTAGCTTATGCTGAGTTTCATAGAATCACAGAACATGTCTAGTTTGAGGGGACATGTATGGATCATGGAGTCCAACCCCTTACTCCTCACACGACCGTTTAAAACTAAACCATATGACTGCGAGAATCATCCAGATGCACCTTGAACTTTGACAGATATGGTGCCTTGACCACTCCCTGATGAGCCTATTCCAGTAACTAATCATCCTCTCAGTGAAGAACCTTTTCCTTTAGGACAGCCAGGGAATCAGGCTGAGCCAGCATGGGTTCGTAAAAGGCAGGTCCTGCTTGACTAACCTGATCTCCTTCTATGACCAGGTGACCCGCCTAGAGGATGAGGGAAAGGCTGTGGATGTTGTTTACCTGGACTTTAGTAAAGCCGTTGACACTGTTCCCCATAGCATCCTCCTGGAGAAACTAGCTGCCCATGGTTTCGATGGGTGTAGTCTTCGCTGGATAAAAACTGGCTGAATGGCCAAGTGCAGAGAGTGGTGGTGAATGCAGTTAAATCCCTCTGGTGGCCGGTCACAAGTGGTGTTCCCCGTGGCTCAGTGTTTGGGTCCAGTCTTGTTTAATATCTTTATCAATGATCTGGATGAAGGGATTGAGTGCTCCCTCAGTAAGTCTGCAGATGACACCAAGCTGGGCGGGAGTGTCGATCTGCTTGAGGGTAGGAAGGCTCTGCAGAGGCATCTGGACAGACTGGATCTCTGAGGGAGATCAGGTTGTTCAAGCAGGACCTGCCTTTCATGAACCCATGCTGGCTGGGCCTGATCCTCTGGTTGTCATTCACATGCCCAGTGAGCGCACTCAGGGTGAATCACTCCATAATCTTGCCTGGCACTGAGGTCAGGCTGACAGGCCTGTAGTTCCCCAGATCGTCCTTCTGGCCCTTCTTGTAGATGGATGTTACAATGGCAATCCTCCGGTCATCTGGGACCTCCCCTGTTAGCCAGGACTGCTGATAGATGATGGACAGTGGCTTGGCCAGCTCCTCCTCCAGTTCCCTCAGCACTCTTGGTTGGATCCCATCCGACCCCATAGACTTGTAAGTGTCCAGGTAACATAGCAAGTCATTAACTACTTCCTCCTGGATTATGGGAGGTTTGTTCCGCTCTCCTTCCCTATCTTCCAGCACTGGGTTCTGACTACCCTGGGGATAACCAGTCTGACCATTCAAGACTGAGGCAAAGAAGGCATAAAGTACCTCAGACTTTTTCTCATCCTTGTTAGCAATGTTCCCCCTCGAATTCAATAAGGGATGGAGATTGTCCTTGGCTCTCTTTTTGTTGTTGATATATTTGTAAAACCTTTTTTTTGTTGTCCCTTACAACGTGTCCAGCCTGAGTTCTAGCTGGGCTTTTGCCTTTCTAATTTCCTCTCTGAATGACCTAACGAGACCCCTGTACTCCTCTTGAGTCGCCTGCCCTTTCTTCCATAGGTGGTAGACCCTCCTTTTTTTCATGAGTCCCAGCAAGAGCTCCCTGTTCAGCCAGGCTGGTCATCTTCCACATTGGTTCATCTTGCAGCACATGGGGACAGCCTGCTCCTGTGCCTTTAAGACTTCCTTCTTGAAGAATGTCCAGCCTTCCTGAACCCCCTTGCCCTTCAGGCCTCTCTCCCAGGGAACCCTCTCAACCGTCGTCCTGAAGGTGCACAAGTATATGGGAACTGATGAGGTGGATCCACGTGTCCTGAGGGAACTAGTGGATGAAGTTGCTAAGCCACTATCCATACTATCCATCATATTTCAGAAGCTGTGGCAGTCTGACGAAGTTTCTACTGAATGGAAAAGAGGAAACATAACCCCTGTTTTTAAAAAGGGTAAAAAGGAAGACCCAGGGAACTACAAGCCAGTCAGTCTCACCTCTGTGCCCGGCAAGATGATGGAGCAGATGCTCCTGGAAACTATGCTAGGGCACCGGGAAAATAAGGCGGTGATTGGTGACAGCCAACATGGCTTCACTAAGGGCACATGGTGCCTGAAAAATTAGGTGGCCTTCTATGATGGGGTTGCTGTAGTGGTGGATAAGAGAAGAGCAAGTGATGTCATCTACCTGGACTTTAGCGAAGCATTTGACACTGTCCCACACGACATTCTTGTCTGTAAATTGGAGAGACATGGATTTGATGGATGGACCACCTGGTGGATAAGGAACAGGTTGGATGGTTGCACTCAAAGCCTTGCGGTCAATGGCTCAATGTGTAAGTAGAGAGCAGTGGTGAGTGGTGTTCCTCAGGGGTCAGTACTGGGACTGGCACTGTTTGACAGCTTTGTCAGTGACATAGACAGTGGGATTGAGTGCACCCTCAGCAACTTTGCTGACGATGCCAAGCCGTGTGCTGCGGTTGGCATGCTAGAGGGAAGGGATTCCATCCAGAGGGTCCTTGACAGTCTTGAAAGTTGGGCCTGTGCAAACCTCATGAAGTTCAACAAGGCCAAGGGCAAGGATCTGCATGTGGGTTGGGGCAATCCCAAGCAGAAGTACAGTCTTGGAGGAGGACGTATTCAGAGCAGCCCTGAGGAGCAGGACTTGGGGATGCTGGTTGATGAGAAGCTCAACATGACCCAGCAGTGTGCGCTCACAGCCCAGAATGACAACGGTATCCTGGGCTGCATCAAAAGAAGCATGGCCAGTGGGTTGAGGGAGGTGATTCTACCCCTCTGCTCCGCTCTGGTGAGACTCCAACTAGAGTACTGCATCCAGCTCTGGAGCCTTCAGCACAGGAAAGACTTGGACCTTTTGGAGCAAGTCCAGTGGAGGGCCACAAACGTGATCTGAGGGCAGGAGCACCTTTCCTATGAGGAAAGGCTGAGACAGTTGGGGTTGTTCAACCTGCAGAAGAGAAGGTTCTGGGGAGACCTTATAGCAGCTTTGCAGTACCTGAAGGGGCCTACAAGAAAGCTGGAGAGGGACTTTTTACAAGGGCATGTACTGACAGGACAAGGGGAAATAGCTTTAAACTGAAAGAGGGTGGTTTTAGATTAGATGTAAGAAAGAAATTCTTTACTATGAGGGTGGTGAGATACTGGAAAATGTTGCCCAGAGACATTGTGGATGCCCCCTCCCTGGAAGTGTTCAAGGTCAGGTTGGAAGTGGCTTTGAGCAGCCCGATCTAGTGGAAGGCGTCCCTGCCCACGGCAGGGAGGCTGGAACTAGGTGATCTATATGATCCTTTCCAACCCAAATCATGCTGTGATTCTATGATTCGTTGCAGAGTTGATTATATGACTAATGTCAATAATGATATGCTTATATGTTTCTGTGTAAAATTTATTCATACAGATATATTGAAGTATCTGTCTAAATATCTACTGTTGAATTTAACTCATTTAGCTTTAGCTATTTATCAGCTAATCACTCCAGACTTCTTTTTATACTTAAGGTAGAAAAATAGTCACTTTCAGTGAATAATTGACAGTATCTACGTCAGACACCTATTTTATGAGAGAACACATGCTTGCTGCTCTCTATTGCCCTCTACTGACTATGAGTGAGTATATCCTGAAAATTCAGATGTAGACATGTACTTTACATTTTCCTATATTCTGCTATGTTTCAAATGACACATCACATAGTTTTAGGATAAATTTTTCTATGTAGTCCATTGATGGTATAAAAAAAAATGGAAAAGTCCAAAAATAGCACAATTTTTTTCATTAAATATCTGGTTCATTTCTGAATTACATTTGTTGCATGAAAAAGAGACATTACTTTTACAGGATTTCAGTCAATATTGCCAAATGAAATGAAGATTATGAGAACATTCTGTTCTGGATATATATCTAAAACTGATTTGGTTTATATAAATTTAGTCACTCGTATCACCTATTATCTAAAATTTTTTGAGAATATTACATTTACTGACCCTAAAAAAAAAAATTGTGATTAAAGACAGTACATATAGTGAAAAGTAATAAATTAAATAATGCCTTTCATAGAGATGTGCAGAAAATCAAAAGGTCACTGATTTGCAAACATTTTCAGCATATATAAACAAGTTCAGATTGTTTAAGATTTAGAATTTGCCAAGATCACAAACATATGAAAAACAATGAGATAGCATTCAGAGAAACCAATCAAAATGGTACCAAGTCACAGGGAGGGAGTGGGACACCCCAAAAAATTAATCATAAAAAAACCCTCAAAATCCCAACCAACCAACCAAACCCAACCAAAAAAACAAAGCACGTTGTAGTACCCCTAAAAATGTTGCAAGACACTTCAGAGAATGGTAGATAAACAGGTTAAAGCCTTTTCCAAATCAGAGGTATTTTCCTGAGCTGGGAATGTATTGTGTTATGAAGTCATACAGCACAGCATTTGCTACAGTTTGAGAGGATTAGTTAATAGAAATGTTCATGCTGAATTAGTGGATTAAAGACACTTTAGTTCTTGACACTAAATGCAAGCTTAATTCAGTCTAATGATGGTCAAAGGCAGCTTCTGACGTTCTTTCTTTTGGTGAAATGTCTTCATGGAGTTCATAACTTAAATGCCCTCAGAAATGGCTACCTCTACTGCATTGCAATAAAAATTACTAGAAGTTACACTGCTTTGATGAACAAACTATCAGGAAAAGGAATTCTGTGAGATTGCTGCATAAGAATTTTTACTTGTGTGAATGACGAGCTTAGTAGATAAGTATCTTTATTAGACAACTCATCATTGCAGGGTCTTCCTGGAAAACTCACTGCTTCATGAGAAAGATAAGAAAAAACTGTCAAAATTTGAATCTTAGAAAAAGGTATTAAAAAAATCAGTAAATCAATAAGATCTCCATTGGTAGTATATTACTATGTGCTTCTTGCACTGTTAGATATTAGATAAAATATCTAAATTAGTTTCCTGTACCCTAAAAAACACCTCAGCTCTTTGAGCATGACTTTTTGGTAAGTGTGCTAAAGTATTAGAGGAAAGATTGCTCACTGTTTTTTTCTACACGGTGTATATGATAAACGATTCTATAAAAAAACACCAGATCATAGAATTCATCATAAAGAATGCATTGCAGGTTTAAAATTTGCCATTGTTTTCTGAGAGAGTTATAATTTAACAAACAAATTGTATTTTAAATCTTCTTCAGGAAATGAAAAATCAGATTTGTAGCAGAGTACAGGAAAGCAGCCAGTTAGTATTTGGTTCAACAGAAAGGAAAAGCAGCTTATGAAATAATTTTCTGAAGGACAGTCTGATAGCCTTACATGTCAAAACATTTTGTTAATCTAACCTAAGGAAGCCCTTTCAGTCTGGATGACTGGGGAACTAGGACATGAGGCTTTGCCATGGCACACTGCAACAGGCAGTCTAATTCTTAGTGTTTCCGTAGGTTAGCTTTTCTAGCATTTCCTGTAGTGCTACTGTCTTTAACTGCTAAGAAACTTTTGTCTTTCAAATCATTCAAGATATGCAACTCAGGAAAGTTTTCCTTTTTTTTTTTTTTTTAATCACTAAGCCTCTCTACGCTTCCAAATGTCCCTAATCAAGTATTTTTAACCAAATGGCCCTTCTTCCAGAGTGCTATCCAGTGCCATTACTTTTAAGCATTTTGTCTTACTACTATCAAAATTAATAAAATAATAAAAGATGATACACCTACAGCACACTTTTGATAGAGTCCCTTCTAGTACTGCTAATATAATGTATTTAATAAGCACTACATTCACTGAAATCGAAAGAAATATACACGTATTTTTTCTGTTCTCTTGATTACTTTATAATATTGCAGGAAATATTCTTCATTCATTTAGCTAGCATCAGCAGGAAATCTAAGCAGATTAATGAGTCATTAATGGCATTGCAATAACTTGGAGCAGGTGCATCATTAAAATCAATGATTGAAATTATTTATGGACCTCTGGATAGGAATGTATGGATAATTTAAATAATACTGTCACATTTCATATACTAAATATGTAAAATATCTGGCACTGGTTGTCTAAGAAAGAGGTTAAAAGGTGGAGAAAGGAACAAAGCATTTACTATGCATCTCAGAAATTTTCAAAATTTCAGAGCTCTTCTTTTCAAAGTGAAGATTCATGAACTTATATTTACACCCATGGATACCTCTACACAGTTAAACAGGCTTAAGCATTCATCCCCTAATCATGCACAATGATTGAACATTAATTTGCTTCCTGATATCTGGGCTAACCTCCTTTTCCCAAAATAACTCTTTTAGACAAAACCTGAATGCATTTCTGGGGAGTCCAGTGGCTGCTCTGAAAAGGGGCAGAAACAGAACCACCTTCACCCTCCTCTGTCCTCCAACACTACTTAGGTTTTGCCTAAGTAGCTTTTTAAATTCTCTTTCCTCGTGACCACTTCACACCTCATGGCATAAAGCAACATGCACAATAATTTTTGAACTAAAACAATGGTTATTCTCACGGTCTTCCACAAAACCCTCAGATATTCTTTTGCATAATTTGAGTTGAAAATCACACTCAAACAAAATGGCAATGCACTCTGCTAGTGGGGTAAAACTTGGCACCATGAGAAGACCCAGAACCAAGTGCAGAGGACACTGAGGGGCAGCGGGAGGGTGAGCATAACACTAGAGGAAAAGGCAGATAAAAGAAAGTGTGTCTATAATATTTTAAAATTTATTATTATGAATCTTTTTTCTGAAACATATTATTTTCTTTCTTTTTATTTCCTCTGTAATAATTAAACCTGGAAAAATAATTTATTGATTAGATTGTTAAGATTTCAATTGAACTAAACCAAAATTCTTCATTTTATACGTAAGGTATATTTTCTTTCACCCAAATCAAAGTTTTGAGTAGCCGCTCCAAGGACCTCTTCAATTTAGTTATATGTACGCCACCATGATTGCTTTAAATATTCAAAAGCCAGAGGCTTCTCTTCATTCATTACCTAAAAAAAAAGAGAAATACAATGGGTAAGTGTAAAACCTTTTTCAAAAAAAACCATCAAAATCTCATGTTATTTAAAGTTCCTTGAAGAGTCCAGGTCCTATCATATAAACATTCTCAGCATTTTGTTATTAATAAGCCATATACAGAACTATTATAAATATTTTTCTGAAACTTTTTTTCAAATTTAAGCATAGTTTTGCTAAATTAAATCTTTTTCATAAACAAGACAAAGATTTTTATAATTAATTGATATTTCAGCATTACACTAATATTGATTCTTACAATGGTAAACTTTGATTCCAATTTTTATTGGTGAAAAACCCTACCCATAACATTCTTATGGACACTTAACTTGTCTTACAGAATTTATATACATTTAGTGTAATGTTTATTAGTTCCATCTAATGCTCTATAGCAAAATTTTCTGATACCAAGTAGATAATCATTAAAACAAGCGGAAAATAAATGTTTTTATATTTTCCAGTGTATGCATGTAGTGCTTTATTTAGATGTAAAAACCTTTTTCTCAATTTTATTTCAGGTAAATGAAAAAGGTAAGAATATCCCTGTCAATGAAATCGTAGTCGATCTGTTCTGTCAACATGGATTCGCCAAGGGGAAATCATGACTGACCAATCTGATAGCTTTCTACGATGGTGTGACTGGATGGGTAGATGAGGAGAGAGCAGTGGATGTTGTCTACTTCGACTTCAGCAAAGCTTTTGACACTGTCTCCCATAACATCCTCTTAGGGAAGCTCAGGAAATGTGGGCTGGATGAGTGGTCAGTGAGGTGTATTGAGAACTGGCTGAATGGAAGAACTCAGATGGCTGTCATGAGCGGTACTGAGTCTAGTTGGAGGCCTGTAACTAGTGTTGCTCCCCAGGGGTCAGTAGTCAGCCAAGTCTTCTTCAATTTCTTCATGAATGATCTGGATGAAGAGTTAGAGTGTACTCTAAACAAGTTTGCTGATGACACAAAATTGGGAGGAGTGGTGGATACACCAGAAGGCTGTGCTGCCATTCAGTGAGACCTCGACAGGCTGGAAAGTTGGGCAGAGAGGAAACTGATGAGTTTCAACAAGGGCAAGTGCAGGGTCCTGCACCTGGGGAGGAACAACCCCATGCACCAGTACAGGCTTGGGGCGGACCTCCTGGAGAGCAGCTGTGGGGAGAGGGACCTGGGAGTGCTGGTGGATGACAAGCTGACCATGAGTCAGCAGTGTTCCTTTGTTGTCAAGAAGGCCAATGGGATCCTGGGGTGCATTAAGAAGAGTGTGGCCAGCAGGTCGAGGGAGGTTCTTCTCCCCGTCTGGAGTACTGCATCCAGTTCTGGGCTCCCCACTTCAAGAAATATGAGGGGCTACTGGAGAGAGTCCAGTGGAGGGCTATGAGGATGATGAGGGGACTGGAGCATCTCTCCTATGAGGAGAGGCTGAGGGAGCTGGGCTTGTTTAGCTTGAAGAAGAGAAGGCTGCGAGGGGACCTTGTAAATGCTTACAAATTTCTGAAGGGTGGGTGTAAGGAGGATGGGGCCAAACTCTTTTCAGTAGTGCCCAGTGACAGGACAAGGGGCAATGGGCACAAACTGAAGCATAGCAAGTTCCAGCTGCACAGGAGGAAGAACTTCTTCCCTCTGAGGGTGATGGAGCACTGGAACAGGTTGCTCAGAGGAGCTGCAGATTCTCCTTCTCTGGAGATATTCAAGACCTGCCTGGACAAGGTCCTGTGTAGCCTGCTCTAGGTGACCGTTCTTCGGCAGGGTCGTTGGACTAGATGACCCACAGAGGTCCCTTCCAACCCTTACGATTCTGTGATTCTGTGATCATAATGGATAAATTAGCCCATAATAAGTTACAAATTATATATTGATTGTAAAGTGTGCATGAAAACGTATGTGTTGTCATAACTTTGTTTCTCTGTCCTTGGGTATATTATATTTTAGCAGAAAATTCAGGTGAAATTTCTTTTATTAAACTTTTTTTAAATATAGTTGCTATGGTGAGTTCGAAATCCATGAGGTTAATGTGTCCATAGATTTAATGAAACTTCCTTAACCGTGTGAGTCATTGTACGAAAGCAGCCTAAGTTTTCTGATTCATTCCGTTTCTGTTTCTCTAGTTCAGTAAAATGCAATAGTAATTTCCTTACATATTCCTAACCTATAATTGAAACAGATTTTAATCTATGGAAGAGATCAGAAATAAAAGGCACAGATGCACTTTATCACAGTAAAAATTGCTATGCACATTTTATCTTTGAAGTGTTAGGGGGTTTGAGCATGTAAGGAATTTATTTACCTTATCGTTTCACAGATATGAAATGTAGTAACAATTTAATAGCTGACCTTGCTGTCTCGCATCAAATATCGCGACTGTAGAGATATAGTTACAATATTCTTACACAAAAGGAATTTTCCAGCATAAACTCTTTGACTTACTGTGAATAATTCTTTATTTTGCTTCATACTCAGTAACAGGTGACTTAATGAGTAGTACCCTCTGCAGATTTTATCCAAATAAACAAAATAATCCAGCACAGGAGAATAACAAGGCATTGGTTACCTATGCTAGCCTTTTTTGACAATACAATCTGCTGCAAATACAAATCACAATCAGAAGATTCACAGCACAGAAGAACATTCATTTCAGAAAAGCATGGTGGCATTTTTTCTTTGTCTGAATCATGAAGCAGGGAATAATTTAGGTTTGCAAGCACTAGTCAACATCTTTGATACCTGCAAGCGAATATTTGACAATAAACCATTGAAGAAACCTGAAAATAACAGGTGGATAAATACTGTGGAGTGATGAACCTTTTGGAAGCAGTCTATTACCTCCTATAGAGTCTGCTAAATGATATGCCAGCATGTCTTCATAAAAGGCAGGTCCTGCTTGACCAGCTTGATCTCCTTCTATGACCAGGTGACCCACCTAGGGGATGAGGGAAAGGCTGTGGTGGTCGTCTACCCGGACTTTAGTAAGGCCTTTGACAGTGTCTCCCACAGTATCCTCCTGGAGAAATTATCTGCCCGTGGTTTGGATGGGTGTACTCTTCACTGGATAAAGAATTGGCTGAATGGCCAAGCGCAGAGAGTGGTAGTGAATGGAGTTAAATACAGCTGGCGGCCGGTCACAAGTGGTGTTCCCCAGGACTCAGTTTTGGGTCCAGTGTTGTTAAGCACCTTTATCAATGATCTGGATGAGGGGATTGAGTCCTCCTTCAGTAATTCTACAGATGACACCAAGCTGGGCGGGAGTGTCGATCTGCTTGAGGGTAGAAGGCTCTGGAGAGGGATCTGGACAGGCTGCATTGATGGGCCAAGGCCAACAGTATGAGGTTCAACAGGGCCAAAGGCCAGGTCCTGCACTTTGGTCATAACAACCTCATGCAACACTACAGGCTTGGGGAGTAGTGGCTGGAAAGACCTTGGGGTGTTGATCGACAGCCAGCTGAACCTGAGCCAGCACTGTGCCAAGGTGGCCAAGAAGACCAATGGCATCTTGACTTGTATCAGGAATAGCGCGTCCAGCAGGAGTAGGGAGGTCATCGTGCCCCTGTACTCGGCACTGGTGAGGCCACACCTGGAGTACAGTGTTCATTTTTGTGCCTCTCATTACAAGAAGCACATTGAGCTGCTGGAGAGTGCCCAGAGAAGGGCAACGATGTTTGTGAAGGGTCTAAAGAATAAGTCTTACGAGGAGTGGCTGAGGGAGCTGGGGCTGTTTAGTCTGGAGAAGAGGAGGCTGAGGGGGGACATTCTTGCTCTCTACAGCTACCTGAAAGGAGGTTGTAGTGAGGCAGGTGTTGGTGTCTTCTCCCAGGTAACTAGGGATAGGACGAGAGGCAATGGCCTAAAGTTGCATCAGTGGAGGTTTAGATTGGATATGTGAAAAAATTTCTTTACTGAAAGAGTGGTCAGGCATTGGAATAGGCTGCCCAGGGAAGTGGTGGGGTCACCATCCACAAAGGTGTTTAAAAAACATGCAGATGTGGCACTTTGGGATATGGTTTAGTAGGCATGGTGGTGTTGGGTTAACGGTTAGACTTGATGATCTTAGAGGTCTTTTCCAACCTTAATGATTCTATGATTCTATGATTCTACAGTTCTATGATTCTGTTGTGGAAGGTCTTGAGCTGACACTAGACACACTACTACAGAAAATGCTAGAAGCGGTTCTGGATAATAGAAAAGTCCATCCTAAAATAATTTACTGTCTATTTTGCAAACTTTTCATCCATGGAAAGTCAGGGTTACTAAGATCTGATGAAGGTTGTATAACTAGAGTGCTAATAGCTGAGCCTTTCTGCTTCTTCTGCAAAGTGCTTTCCAGGACCGTTTCAAATCAGCAAAGGCTCCAGCATGGTCTTTTATTCTCAGCTGTAAGCTTGGAGACTATTGCTTTGCACTAATATAGATTGTAATTATTTCCTAAATAAAGATTAAGTTGCAGAAATGTCATATGTATTTAAGCAGAAAGAGAGAAATTAAAATATATGCAAAATTAATCCCATAGGTTGAACTCCAAAGGCATATTAGACACAGCAAATATGTAAGTTGGCAGGTGTGGCTCAGATTGCATGGTTCATGTTCTATAACTTTTTTAGCTCTGTCTAAAATTTCTGAACTTTGAAACTGATTCAGCCATGCATTTTATTACTGAAATATCCGTGAAAAAATATACTGACTTTTTTTCAGAGCAGGCCAAATTATAAAATAAATTTATACAGATATTAACATCAAACAGTTGTTGAAATGTGATGGAATTTTCAGATTTTTTTCTGAAATGCTGAAGATATTTTTGTATGTCCTGGTTAAAACAAATCAAAACTAATCAAAAAACCCTATTTCACAGAATCACAGAATCACAGAATAGTAGAGGTTGGAAGGGACCTCTGTGGGTCATCTAGTCCAACCCTCCTGCTGAAGCAGGGTCACCTACAGCAGGCTGCACAGGACCTTGTCCAG
>Ga0065711_1046247_pt1 | contig 13007 bp, 8 predicted proteins | sample Hoacrofraction12_FD_59098 | JGI IMG/M metagenome (GOLD analysis project Ga0065711, IMG submission 59098) | Hoatzin crop microbial communities from Cojedes, Venezuela - Epithelial fraction 12 v2 (version 2) | ecosystem: Host-associated > Birds > Digestive system > Esophagus > Crop | place... | reverse complement strand
GGGGGGGGGGGGGGTGTTGCCAAAGCGTTTCCCGACAAGAGCCGGTTGATGGCTTGAATAGAGGGGTTAGAGAGGGAACGAGCGTGATCTGAGGAGGGGAGATTGATGTCTAGGCTTGCATTAGAAGAGTGCAAAAGACAGAGTTGACACATGCTGAAAAGGGGGGGGGGGCGTGGAGAAAATAGGCTGCAGCTTTATGTGGACCACCACAAGATGATCTAAAATGCCATTTAAAACCAGATGTAGCTAGCTAGATATTGTTACAGGTGTCGTGGAGTGATGTAACGACGAGATGAGAGAGATTGGAATTAGAAATCTGGCAGTCAGGTTTCAAAGTAATTTTCTGATGGCAAAATAAAATACAATTTCATTTTAACAAAACAGGTTTATGTAGTTTGAGTAATCTGTATAAAATTCGGGTTAATTGCTGACTTAAACACTGTTACTCTAATTTTGAGGATGAGGTCCACACCTGTTTGCTCATTCTTTTTTGCCTTGTAAAGCTAACTTGCCTCCATTTTATTTACAGGCAAAATTAGTACAGGCTGTAGTCAGAGTGTGAGAAGACATAGCGCTTCTGAAGCACGTTATGTTGGCATAATTACTGTAGTTGAACTGCTTTGAGTAAAGTGGTTGTTCACTTAAAACAGGTGATTGTCTTATCAAACGGTTAAATCCCAAATGCCTCATTATCTGCTTTAAAAAAATCAAAAACTCTAAGGGAAAAAATAGTCTACCAGATACTTCTTGTTTCTGTAATAAAGCACACTTTGCAGCTTACATTCTTAGGGAGTTATTCTTTTGTTTTCCTGCAGACTGAATCAGCTCTTGCGAAGAATTTCCAAGGGAAAAAAGTTTCCAGTGCTAACAACACTCCAATTCCAAGGCTGACATCAAACCCGTCAAGAGTTGATCGCTTAATTGTGGATCAGCTACGTGAACAAGCCAGAGTGAGTTGTAGGACTGTTTAAAAAAAGAAAAAAAAATTATTGAACTTATCACGCAGATCTTACAGTATAAGGTGTGTAAGATGATCAGAGCAGCTTTTCCCGAAATAGCTTTGTTCTGAAATGCTGTGCAGGGAGTGACATTTCAGCAGTCCCTGCTAGAATTTCTGCAGCTCCAGGTTCAGTGCCGCTGTTACCAGGGAACCCGCGGCGCAGCCGAGGCTGCCGTTTGCGTGCATGCGTGTCGGGAGGATGTGTTTTCTAGTGCAGAGCGTGCATGAGATGCCAGAATCCAGTCATCTGCCCAAACCGCTTGCGCAGCTCTAAGAAGTGCCTGACTTTTGAGCTCTTCTGGTTTGAGCAGCTCAGCAGAGAAATGTTTGCTATAGATTTGTGGGCGCTGTATTAGAGGAATTATTTGTGGGGAAAAAGCAAGTTTAATTAATGTTTGTAGGACTTTGATATATATTTGCTTGAGAGCCTTGTATTTTTTTCATGCAGAATGATCATTTGATCCAACTTCAGCCTGAATTTCTACATTATTAGTTTGCTGCTTAAACCAAACAGCCACCAGCTGTAGGGCAAGCGTGACTGGTGTCTTCTGAGCTGCCCGTGGCTCTGTGGCCAAGCGATGGTGCCAGTGTGCAGTCTCGTGCTCCTTTGAGGCAGCAGCCTGCGCAGAATTCTGCCAGGGAGACTAGAGGGAGGAGGCGAGCGCCAGCAGAGCTGAGCTGTGCCGCCAGCAGAATAGCGAGGGTCTGATCGGGGCTCTTCGGAGGCTCAGGCCACAGCCCGGGTGCTCGTGCTGCAGGAGGAGGAGAAACATGGGCTGAAACTTGCCCCCGTGAGGGGACGTGGGATTGAAGGCAGCAGCTCTGTTCTGAGAACTGGGGGTTCTTGGAGGACCCAGTGCTGCTGAGCTGAGCTGCTCCCAGGGCAGCTGTGGTAAGAAGCAGTCTTTCCTACCAGTCTGACACAGGTGAAATAAGCTGAGGAGCCATGTCTGCTCACTGCCTGCTGAAATCGGTCTTGTGAAACTGCCTGGTTTTGTCCATGCAGCTGAGCATAGTGAAAGATGTGTTGATAGCGTTAGTGTACATTTTTTTAAACTACTGTTTTATGAACCTCAGAAGAACAGTGTTAGGAGGAAATTTCCACTTTCAGAAGGTTTGCCTGTCCTTGTCCTTTAAAACTGCATCTAAAAAAGGGCTTAATCTTCTCTACCCATTTGAGGAACCAAGCTTCAGTGTATAGAACCTCAAGGACTTGTTAGGCAGCAACTGAAAAGTAGTGTTAAGAATGCTGAAAAGCACAGTGGGGCTGTTGAACCTGCGTTCTAACATAAAGCTTAGTAGTGACCAAAGAGAAGCACTGGTACAAAGGTCTAAGAGGAGGTTGAGCTGGCTGAACCTGGGATTAACTCTTCCTAGTGTGGAGCATCTAGTTAAATCCTTTTGGTGGTCACACACTGTACTTTTAGAGACTTCCACTTGCAGTTGCTTTCAGTTCCAGCACAAAGCATAGCTGATGGAGAGGTGACAGTAGCTTCCTTCCCTGTGTCATCAGTAGCTATTAAAACCACTTAATAGAGAACGAACTTTAAACCAGGATCTTCTCTCTGCAGACTGTGTCTCATCTCCCTTGTGCTGGGGAGATGTAAATCCACAGTTCCATTGGAACTGGAGAATGCCGTATCACGCCACTGTGGGATAATCTGAGGCTGGACACTCAGCTCGTCCTGTTGAAGCTCTTCTGTTCTGGACCAGTAATGGTTTTTGCCAGAGAGAGGAAATAGGAGCTTATTTCTAGCAGTGAGGGTATCGGTATGGGCTGGGGAAAGTATTATAGTTCCTGCTCCAACCACAGTGTTTTGTGGAGAACAGTCATCGAAGCTGGGCCGAAGTGTCAGTCCTCACCGCGTGGTGTCCGCTGCCTCCGACTGCAGGGTCCGTGGCTCTGCTGGCTGTGTTGCTGGCGCCCTGCCCCTGCGGCATCAGCGTCGCGGCTCGCCTGCCGCCTTTCCCAGGGGAGGGTCGGCATTACTCCGCAAGCCCTGGGACACTCAAAAGGGATCAGTTGTGCTTTGCAAGAGAAGGGCAGGTTTAGTTAACGCCTCCGAGTCGTGAGGGGAAGGAAGTGTCTCTTCGGAGTGCAGGATGAACCTCTGAAAAACCTGAGGGGAAGGGAAAGCGAGTGAGCTTTCCGTGGTTCCTGTTGGGTTGCTGGGGCAGCCCAGCTTTGCTGACACCTGTGGATTTTGCATTTAGACACCTGGCACTTCTCCCAGGCTTAGTGTAAAGAACGTAGGCGTTTCACTGTCAGCCATGGATCCCACTGGATGAGGCTGTGGTACCTGAAAACCAGGTCTTCAGAAAGTAAATGCTTTGGTGGATGTGGGTTTAAGTAAGACTGGGAAGTGGCTGTCAGGTTCATCTTACTTTGACTTGTTTACATAATCCTGCTATGCCACCCCTAAAACTCTGGCTTTTTCTTCAGAAACAAATGTTGTGACTTTCAAACAGTCGTGCCTGCTTGGGTTTCCTGTCCTAGTGACTGATTCCTCAGTTGTTCCTGTGAAGCTCTCCCTTTGCTTTTTTCAAACTCTCAGCTTCCTTACAAATACAAAATGTCACCTTTTGAGTGCGTCAGTTGTGCTGCTGTCACAGTAACTCCCGCAGTTGATTCCTGCCCACGTTTTTTCCACCCCCTACCACGCTTTCGCCAGATGTGAGGGAGAGCAGGACAAGTCTGCAGTGGGAGCTTGCTCCTTCCTGAATGCTGTGTCCTGAGCCCCGGCGAGGAGCAGGCTGCTCTGTTCTGCTGTTGTGGATGCAGTTCCCAAAATAACTGTCTTGGCCAGCAGCCTGCTCTGAGGATACTTGGGGCAGGTTGGGCGAGTTGTCCCGGTTCAGATGCCTTTGCTAGCCACCCTTTCTTGTGTTTTAAAACTCCATGCCAGTCCTTCACCTCGGGAAGCCTACAGTCGTTCTGTTGCAAGGAAACATCAAGAGCTTTGCACTGTGCTCCCAGATGCTCTGTTTCTTATTTTTAACCTGTGGATCACCATTAATCATCAGGCTTATTTATAGGTCATCAAGTGTCACCATTGCCCAATGAACATTACAATTTTGGAATCTGTAGTTTTGTCTCTTTCTGCAGACCAGTAACCAGGTTCTTCAGTGGTCTGTGAACCGCAGTTGAGGAGTCGCTCGCCGAGGGGAAATTCCTAGTAATGTGGCTGTTGTAAGATAAACAAGACAACAACGATGCAGATTTTCAATTGACCAAACAAAACCAAATTGTTTCTGAGTGCTTGTGCTGGGCACTCTCTGAGAGAGCTCATTCAATGCTGAGTGTCCATCCTGAAAGCCAGCCCGTGCGTGTGGTTCCACCGCAGCTTTAGCCAATCCAAACCGAAACTGCTGCTCTTCCATGCTGCCCGTTGCTTTGCGCTGGCACAGCCCGAGGAGATCAGCTGGGTGCAAACTGGCCAGTCTTTGTGGGATTGGTTTTCACCCAGAGAACTGATTCAGAGGAATGCACGTTGTCATGGAACCACCTCCTGCCACACGGTGTCTGGAAGCTGTATAGATCTGTTGTTAACCAGTAAGCTGGGTGTGCTGGTATTTGGGTGTTGTAGCTTTGCTGTTGTGCTGTGCACGCTCAGGTAGTCTCCAGCTTCCAGTGTGGAGAAGAAATAATCCTAGGTAAGAATTTAACTGTTTCAGCTGTAACTTCATGAAGTGTTCTCAAAAGAAAATGATGGTTATCATTAATTTGTTTTTCCTAATGTAGTTAATTTTCTTATAAGTCTAGATGAGTACAGTGTGAACTCCTGTAACATGTAAAATGTTTATTAGGTTGTGACTTTACTGGGAAAAATGGAGCGCCTTCGCAGTTCTCCCCTTCATGCTAACATTTCTGCTGCTCTTGATAAACATCTGGAGGTAATTCATGTAGTGCAGTCACGTAGAAAAGATGAGATTGTAAATGCTTCAAATCGACAGAGGCAAGGAGCTCCCAGATGCCAGGATGACAGAGGTATAACTACGCTTACGTACTTTTATAAGGTAGCAGAAAAAATCTACACATATTGCAAGTCTATACAAAAAATAAGTGTGAGGGGGTTTGTATCAAAGGTTTAATTTCTTTTTCAGTGTCTAAACCTCGGAGAGCGGCAGACTGTGTGGGCTTTAGATGACAGTTTTGAGAGGACACTAAAACTGGGGTTTAGAGATAGTGGGTTAAATCAATTTGGAGTGCATTTATTCAATTAATAAACTAGCAAGTAATGAAAAGGTAGTAGGGTTTGGGTTTTTTTGTAATGCAGCTTGGGATTGGAGATGGTATAAAGTTACTGCCTCTTCTTCTCCCTGTCGCTCATGTTCCTATTCCCGTCGCCCCTCTAGCCCTGTCTCTATTTCTGCATAGACCTTCCCTGGGGTCTCCGTGCTGACTCTGTGCAAAGAGACCAAGAGAGCCTTGTGTTATGAATGGATTTCCTCTTCAAGCACGTTCTGTTGGAGTTTGACATAAAATACAAATCATATTTGGGATGAATACACAAAAATACATTGGTCAGAATGTTTTCATTCTTAACGGTATCCAAAATAGACAGAATATTCAGCTTAATCTTTCACTAGTGCACAGGCAGTGTGGCAGGCTCCCTTCTCTCTTAGATGTGAGGCAGAATGAATTCCTGCTCCCTGTGATGCTCTGACCTGCTGCTTTGTGTCGGAAGCTTTCTGACGTTTGTGAGAGTCCTCTGTTCACTTTCTGCCCCTCTTTCCACGACTGACTTAGGTGGATGATTGCACTTCTTTGGGGGGTCCCATCATGCAGTTCCGTAACTCCCAAGCTTACTTCAAAAGATACACTACAGCAGTTTCTCTTTCCACCTGTTCACTGTCACGCTGGTTTCTCTTTACCGTGATTGAAGATTATGTGCCTTAAGTTGACGGAGTTTGGCTGTTGCAGCCCGTGAAAATAATTGGCGCTGGTGTTACTTGGCACTGCTTCTTAACCAGATCAGTGAGCTCTCTGGAACCCCGTAACCTGGAAGAGGGTAGCAGTCGGACCTCAAGACCTGCTCCCTGGTCCAGCTGCTTTGAGAAGAGAAAGAAGTCAGCTTTGCACAGTGGAATCTGGTTCCTTACCTAGAAGGGTTGCTCGTTCTTTGTCGACCTCTTGTCCTCTGTACTGGCTGTCTCCAAGGTGTGTTAGCCTGTTGTGGCAACTGGGGAGGATTTTTTAAACAATAGATTGCTGAATCACAGAATGCTTTGGGCTGGAAGGGACCTTTAGAGGCCATCTTGTCCATCCACCCAGCAGGGAGCCGGGGACATCTTCAGCTGGATCAGGGTGCTCAGAGCCCTGTCCAGCCTGACCTTCAGTTTGTCCAGGGATGGGGCATCTCCCACCTCTCTGGGCAACCTGTCCCAGGGTTTCACCACCCTCATGGTAAAAAATTTCTTCCTTATATCCAGTCTGAATCTCCCCTCTTAGTTTAAAACTGTTACCCCTTGTCCTGTCGCAACAGGCCCTGCTAAAGTTTGAATGTAGTAACTGTATTTGCTGCATGTCTGGAAAAGCCTTGAGGAAAGTGCCTGAAGCTGTGCATCTCGCCTCTTTGGCAGAGCTTTCTTGTTATTAGTTTTCTTCAGTTTGAGAAGAGGGCTTTCCCAGCCCAACCCTGTTCCCACAGCCCTGTTCTATTCCTTCTGATCTGATATTATCAGATTATATATTATCAGGTGGCATCTGTCTGTTGTCCTCTATTCCAGGAAGTTTGATTTTAGCAAAATTCATACATGAGCCATGGTGTTCTCTTCTCCCAGCTCCCCCGCTGTAGGTGCAAGACAGAGTTACTTCAGTGGGAAGCAGACGGATCTGAGCTGTCTCGTGTCGGTCGTGTTCACGCACAGTGCGGGTCTGATAAGTTCTCCTGTGACGCACTGAAGTTGTGGCACTGTACGAGGTACCCGGCACTTGTTTGATAATGGTTTTGACCACTTAATGAAGTTCTGGAAGAAATCACAATGATCAGAAAAAGGGTTTCACAGAGTGCCATCTGTCACCCAGAGCACCCGTCAAGCCTTTCAGAGCTGTCTGAGCATACCTCTGCTTTGAGATTGCCCTAGATTTCGTTTTGAAGACCTTTCAGAAGGCTGTAGATGTTACAGATCATCTTCTGAGGGGAGAAGAGATCTTTTAATGTCTGCAACTCTCAGGCACTGCATTCAGCCAAAGACTTTAACACAACTCTTCCTTACTACTGTGGGATTTTCCCTTCTTCCCTGGTAGTGCCCCAAGTGCCAAGCGTATCTTACAGCTTGGAGATGCACATTCACGTGAGTTTCACTTGTGTCCTAGCTGCCTCTAGGCAGTCCGGATGTACCCATCCCTGTGGTCTCTTCTTAATTCCACAAAGCTTGGTGTGGAAATTGGAATTTTGGAAATACAAAAATAATCACATCCTCCCACTCTGTCCTTCATTTCTCTGGAGTTACCCTTCCAAACACTACCTTCTAAAAATCTGTGGGCAGCTGACACTTGTGTTGGACAAGTGGATTTTCATGGTGATTCTTCACAGTTACCTGAATCAATTTTCTGTACCACTGCATCCAGCTGCTTTAGCAGTGGTCGCTGCAGGGGAGTCCATGGTCGCTCTGTGCAGAAGGAAGGAGGGCTGTCTCCAGGTGGGGTTCACAGACGCCAGCCCAGGGAGCGAGCGCCAGCCAAGCTGGTGAAGAGGGATGGGGGGGGGTATAGGTTAGGCCTTTAAATTCTGCCCCTTTCTGCGGCACCCCTCGTACCCCAGGAGGGGACTGCGTTCACCTGGAGCAGCGAATCCAGGAATACTGGTTGGAGGTAGGTGCTGGCTTTATCCAATAAAATGAAACTGCAGTCCAGTCATGCTTGCTGAGCACGAGCACTTGGAAGAGCAGACTTCCAGTCAAAGTCTCCCAGTGCTCCCAGTCCCCATGGCAGTGTTCGACCAGGGAGGCAGGCGCACACGGGCTCCCTGTGCAGCCCAGCGTGCAGTGCAGCGTGAGCCAGCCCCACGAGGAGTCAGTGTGCCCCTGCCCCAGAGTAACACGCACGTTCTGCCTGAAAACTCCAGTGTCTGGAAGAGGGCATTGAATGCTCTCGCAGCCAGGCTGGAATGGAAGTATTGTCTGTGCATTGAGTCATTGCTGTTGAATCAGTGGGCCACTGCACCACCTTGCTCTTTATTTTAAGGTGGTGGGGTTTGACACAGTTTTGCAGAACATGATCTTTAATAAGATGCCATAAACGAGCTATTCCTTCACCTCTCTGAGTAGTTTCTTAGGCGAGATGGGCAAAGGATCCCCTTTGTGGATCTGGACGGGTTGCTGTGAACATTCAGCCATGAGCTCATGCAGGAAGGGGTGAGATGCCTTTAGTGTGTGTGTGCACATGGAGTATTGTCAAAACGGGAGCTGACCGTCCAGCTTTGGGTGCTCCTGATGGCAGGTGACAGCCAAGTAGGCGCTTTAACACAACTAGTACCTGGCTTCCGCACACGCTTTGTATGAGGGCCTAAAACCCGCTGCTTGCTTAGATTCAGCTTTCACAACCTTACAGACACGGAGTCGGGCACTGAGAAGGGCCTAGAAAGCGTTGCTGGTTTTGGCGCCGGCAGAGTGAGTGAGTCCCCAGTAGTGCTCGCTGCTGAACTGCGCCATGAAGACTGAAGTGCCGTTTCCTCCCTGCAGATGTGTTTGCTCTCGCTTTGGCAATTAAAGAGATGAGCGCAGCGACACGTAAAGCACGAATGACGCTCTGGTGTGCGCTCCAGATGACCCTGCCGAAATCTGCAGCCGGCAAACCAGATCCAGAGAAGGCTCTTCGGGAGACTGAGGAAAAAGCGTGCGATGCACAAGCGGCTGCGGCATCCTGACTCAGAGGGCTGAAGTAAGCAGGCACCAGCGAAGTACCAGTTGCATGCAAAAACAGATCCCGCAGTGTGTATGTGAGAGGTGATACGCTAATTCTTTTTAATTATTTGTGAAGTTTGAACTACTGATATTCATATTTAAAGCTGTATCTTGACAGAAGTTGTATTTGCTTGAAGAGCTCTCGGGTTCTACTTAAACTGTTAACATTACAGGCAGCACCAGAATATTGTAAAGTTGAACTGGTGAATGTTAATTTTAAAAATAATCAGACTAATTAATTAACAGACAAGATATTATTTAACTTCTGCAGGTGAACCCTGGTGTACAACTCTTCTGATAACTTCTTTTAGTTTTGCTTTAGGAAATAGGTTTTAAAATAATGATTCTTAAAGACTGTAGTCTAACGGGGTGTCCAGTCAGTGTCAGATAAGATTGTGATGTAAAGATGGTTTCCTTATCAAACTAGTACCTGGAAACAGGAGGGGGAAAAGCTAAGAATACCCAATATTCATGTAAAATTAAATATTTAAAATATAAATATTTATGAATTTGAGATTTTAGATTCTAAGTTTGTGAAAGGAGAGGCACCGGGTTCTTCTAAATTACTGGTATGACAAAATTGCTGTTGTGAAACCATGCAATTTAGTAAATGTGTTCAAATCATTTGGGCATGCTCTCGGGCTACAAAGAACCTCTGTTTTAAAGTATTTAAACACAATCAAAATATGACCTGCACACAGGATTATCCTTTAAAAAGCTGTGCAGCAGCTGAAATAATGAGTCTTGTTTTTAATACCTTCACTTGACCATTTGAAGAGGTATCACAAAGTTCTGAAATTTAGGTTTTCTGCAAGTTACTCTTTGACTGTTTGGTTTGAAATTTTGTTGTCATCTTTTAGACTTCTTAGTTTACCTCTGGATTTTTGACAGCTACGAATACGTGGTGTTTCTCTGCATATCTTAATCTGTACGGAGTATAAGTAACTTATTCACTGGTACGAGACGTTGGTATTATGTGGCTCAGGAGACACGGGGTTTTAACACTTCCAGCATCGCGTTTATAATGTGTGGATTAAATTGATTCAGCTGTCCTTGCCTAGATACCCTGATATTTTAAATGTCTGTGGTCTTCCTCCTTCTGGGAATCCCGATATGCAAAAGGTGTGATCGCACCACATAAATTGTCACTGGATGATGTGGGAAAGAAAGCGGATGAGAATGCAGCGGGAAGCGGCGTAACCGCTTTGCTCACTGAAATGGCCAAAAGCACCGCCCGAGGGCGTGAGTCTGGGCAGAACCAAGCACGTCGCCGTTCCGCGAGCCGCTGCCCGAAGGTTCGTGAAGTTAAACCCAGGACCCGTTGATGTTAAAAGCAATGCTGTACTGACTGTAGTCTGGTGAGAAATAAACTGGCTCTTGTTGGAGAGTGTGGGTGCTGCGTTTGCCTTCCTAGCTGCGGCTCCTGGAATCATTAAGGTTGGAAAAGACCTCTAAGATCATCAAGAACTTGATCTGTTACTGGGGATTGCAATTTTTAGTTAATTACTGTGAAGTATGTTAAGAGGTGTAAAGCAATGGTGACACTGAAATGACTCTTGTAGAGAGCAATGACTGTAGCATTAGATAAACCAAGGGAAAATTGTACCGGTGCAGCGAAGCCAAAGCGGGGGACTGTTTGTTTTCCCCTGCAGGTTTCTCGTTAGTTCCACGCTCGGTACTATCGGGGAAAGCTCATGCAGTCACACCGGTATCTGCAGTGGGAATCTGGAGTCTGGCTGGAGTATTTCTTCTCCATCGTGCCAGTAACACGCTCCTGAGTATCCCGAATATCAGTCTGGCATCAGCGCTCGCGCTCCCGGGGCAGCAGCTGCTCTGGGCACTGAGCCAACGGCCAAGCCGCTCTGTGGGGCGAAGGCTGGCGGCCGAGGGGCAGCCTGAACCCTTGAGGCCCGGGTGATCTGGGGGCTTGGGCGGTTGCACAGGCCCAGAGTGCGGCTGCGGGCAGCCCCTGGCGAGGGGCTGCGGGCTGGCTGCGTTCTCCGCTCTGCCCCGGGACAGACGCTCCGCTCCGCGTTGTGACCGGGGGTTGAAGCTTGGCTGGCCGGTCTGGGGGAGGGCGTTCTGCGCTGCGCTGGTGCCTGCACCCCTAAATCCCCCCCCTCCTGTTGAGGGTGTGCACTGGGGCACGCGGGGGCTCGCCTTTGTTCGGTGGCTCTGGAGCTCGCCAGCGGGCAGAGGGGTTCCAGCTCCTGCCACGAGCAGGCGAAGGCAGCTGTTTTTGCGGGACCTTACACCCAGAGGTCTCCAGCAGTGAGCTGTGGTGCACCAGCATCCGCGCAGACGGGAAGCTCCAGCCCTCGGCTTGCGTTCTGCTTGGGAGCAGAGCTCTGGGGAAGTCCAGCAGCAGGGCACAGAGCTCTTGGTGCCCAGCTTAGGAAGGTGAGAAAAAACCCGAGCCTCCCAGCACCTGCCACTGCTGCCAGAGCAACCAAGGTGCTGGGGCAGCGTTAAATCACCCGGAGAGCCGGCGGCCTCCTCCAACCCCCGTGTGGGCAGGGGGCTTCAGGCAGGGGCGCTGAGCCCCGGCGCGGGGCCCTGTGTGCCAAGGCTCCCGGTCGCAGAAGCCCCCGCGGTGCTGGGGTTTGAGCAGCCCCCCTGCAGCAGCACACGCTGCGGGCAGAGCTGCGTGAAGCCCCCCGAACCGCGCGCAGCAGCCAGGAGCGCCCAGGCTGGGACGGGCAGCGAGCCCCAGGGACAGGCACAGCTCCATCACTGCCCGCGAGGCCCCGGGAAGAGGGGAAGCGAGGCACCGCACCTCGTTCCCCGAGGCTGCGGATAAACGCTGACGTGACAGCGCCAGCCAGCCCTCGGAAACACCGCTGCGGGGCAAGGGGACGCGCAGGGCACAGGACCGCTCGGAGGGGAGCGCCCACCATCGCTGACCGCGACGTTCACTCAGAGACAGGAACCCACTTCTTGGCCAGCCAGTTTTATTACTCGAGTCCAGAGATAAAGCAGGCAGATGCTCACGCGTGCAGCAGCTCGTTACACAGGAGGCGTTACCCCTTCCCCAGACCGGTGCTGAGGGCTCCCGAGCACCCCTCGCCCGTGACCACGGTGGCCAGAGCACAACAGGGCCGGGACGAGGCACGCCGGTTCCTCCCGCGCCCCCGAAAGCGCCGCCGGTTCTCCTTCAGCTCCGTTTACAGAAATCAGCGTTCTCCTCTCCGGCGGCGGGCGACAGAGTCACGAAAAAGGCTTGGAAACAGCAGGTAAGAAGCAGCCCTTCGGGCCGAGGGAAGCGTTCAGCCCCCACCAGCAGCTGCTGCTGGCGGCTGTGCCCGGGGAGAGCAACCGGCCTGCAACCCCACGCGCCCGACGCGCGTCCAGCCGCTCCGTGCTGGGCCTGCGCCGAAGCATTCGCCCCGGCAACCGCCGCAGAGGTAACAGTCAACGTTCACCCACGCGAAACACCGGGGAGCACCATTTTCCAGCCATTTTCCAGCCACTGGCACAAAGCCTGAAAACAGCGCGCGAGGCTCGACGGATCTGCTGCCGCTCCGGCTGCTGCCCAGACCAGCGCGGCGTTTCCTTCCCCACGAGCCCGCGGGCGATGCAGTCTCATCGCTGCGACTCATCTATATTTCATGGCCTTTCCTTTCTCCTGCTGCAGAGCAGCACTTCCCCTCGCCGCCGTCGGCTCCAAACCCTGCGCTCGCAGCTCGGCCAGAACGAAGTCGCAGCGTTGTTCTTGGCAGCATAAATACAGGTATTGGCAAATACATTTTTCAAGGCTCGTGTAAATCGCATTCGCCCTGCCGCAGCGCGTCCTTAATTAGACAACAGAAAGGGGCTCTGCCCTGTCTGCAGATCGCTACCGCGCTGCTGCTGCAAGCCAAGGCCGCCGGAGGACGCAGCCGGCGGGGAGCCCTCTCCTACATCTTGTCTGGCTTTGCTTGAAGTGGTTAAAAATCAAAATGAAGCAGTTCAAAACACGGACGTAATCACCTCACCGCTCTTTGGTACAGACACTGGCCACGACAACCGACTGCGACATCTGACACCACAAGCACACGGCACGCCTCGAGCTGAAGAGGTGCTTGAAATTTCTTTTCTGCTATATGAAAAAAAAAAAGGG
>Ga0065711_1046246_pt1 | contig 13007 bp, 9 predicted proteins | sample Hoacrofraction12_FD_59098 | JGI IMG/M metagenome (GOLD analysis project Ga0065711, IMG submission 59098) | Hoatzin crop microbial communities from Cojedes, Venezuela - Epithelial fraction 12 v2 (version 2) | ecosystem: Host-associated > Birds > Digestive system > Esophagus > Crop | place... | reverse complement strand
TGTCAGGAGGATGGGGCCAGACTCTTTTCAGTGGTGCCCAGCGACAGGACAAGGGGCAATGGGCACAAACTGAGGCACAGGAAGTTCCAGCTGAACATGAGGAAGAACTTCTTCACTCTGAGGGTGACAGAGCACTGGAATAGGCTGCCCAGAGGGGTTGTGGATTCTCCTTCTCTGGAGATATTCAAACCCCACCTGGACAAGGTCCTGTGCAGCCTGCTCTGGGTGACCCTGCTTTGGCACGGCGTTTGGACTAGATGACCCACAGAGGTCCCTTCCAACCCTGACCATTCTGTGATTCTGTGTTGCAAATCTCAGCAGTCTGGTACCTGATTTGGGATTTCTTTTTTTTTTTTTTAATTTTTTTTAAGAACACTGTGATAAAATTTTTGCCATACAGATACTTGGCTGAGCAGTTGAGACACTAAGCAAAAAACAAATCCCATGCCTAGCACCTCTGTTTCGAGGGAGATATCCAGACTTGGCATGGCTCCTATATCAGAGGCGGGCTTTTTACATCTTTTTTTCACTAACAGCATTCAAACCTGTTAGTTTTAAATGCTGCTCTCCAACTAGAAACTGGGAGTTGCATTGCTGTGCCCTCACGAGAGGAGGACTGAGGCATCTGCCTCCACCACAAGGAAGCAAATTGTCTGGCGGGTTGTGGGAGGAGTTGGCAGAAGGAACCCGGAAAGGGGTGCTGTATGCTGACACGAGGAGGGTGAGGACGTTTTGTGGGGACAGTGACCCTATAGTTACCATCTGTCCTAATGTGTGCAGCGCCGTGGTGCTTACACGGTACAGGGTGATCAATCAAGCACTGCTGTTTATCTGCTGTATTTTTTCTTCTGCGTAGTTCTGGATAACAGAGGAAGGTTTGGTTTTAGCTTACCTGAAAGCGGGTACCTCTTAAGGAAGTGGCATGCTTGAAACTTGCTTCAAACTATAAGCTGTGGTGCTGTAATTCCTTGAGAACAGCTCAAAGCAAAAGGCCTGCGATGGGAGCAGAGGAAGAGGGAATCCTGGGGCTCTGCCAGAACATCTTTTACTGCATTCCTTTCTATGGACAGAGGTGGTTTCTTTGTTGTTTTTTTTTTGTTTCCACCACCACGCTTCCCCATTCTGCCTGGCTCACCAGTTTTTGAGTTCAGCATAATAGTTGTCTGTGACTTCTGCTAATTCCATCTTTTATCTATATCTGGATGTTTTCCCTCGTTTTTGGCAGACTAAGATAAACTTATGTCTTGTCTTACTAATGAATATTTAGTGTAAACAACAGAAGGAATAGCTAACAGTGCTGGGAATGAAAGCCAATGGCAGGAATAGACTGTAAGCATTTCAGCACTTTGAAGCCAGCCTGTCTACTCCGTGCATCTGTTACTCCTGCAGCACTGACTGCTAAAGAGGAGGTATAGAGCTGCTTATTTTCCTGCATCTTGCTGTCATTGATGTGAACGCCAGCGTACAGGCAACAGGGTTAACCACTGCGCAGTAGGGCTTAGTAAGGGCTGTGCATAGTCCCAATGCAAGTGGTTTATTTGAGCTTTTAGTAATGGGAAAGTGTTTCAGATGTAGTATTTTGAATGTTTTTTGCAATTTCAACTGAATGTTGTAGGAGAGATGTGGAGTTTTTTTTTTAAGAAAGAAAAAGTCTAAGATGATCCCTTTCATCCCTCAAGCTGTGTAGTTACAGTATAGAGTAGCATTTTAGAAATAAAAAAAAGGTGTTTTAGAAACAGAAAAAGGAATCCACAACTTAGAACTCTAGACATGGTAATACTCCAGTTAAATCTCTTTTGTTAGTGGATTCAATGAAGTACTGATGCTGCTGTAACGTTTAAGGAGAAGGAGAAGGTATTGAACACTAGCAAACAGTTATCTTCTTCCTGCTGGTTTTAGAATACTGGAATCAATTGTGTGAATGAATTGGTTTTAAAACACCTAAGTAAAAATTGCTTGTCTTTAATCCAATTCCATTCTCTTGATTTTGCTGGTGTTGTCATCTCACAACCCCTTTTTCCCCCAAATAACTTCCTTTGCATTTAAAATTAATGGGCCTTTAAGTATTCCTTTATTTAAAAAAAAAAATGAGTATGTTTATGAAAACCTGAGGGCTACAGATTTGCTCTTCTTCCTCTAGAAAAAATGAAGAAATACAGGCAGTGTACAATGAGTACATTGAACTTTGATAACTGAAGCTACTGAAATTTCAGCCTAGTATACATGGAACAACAGTAACATGAAGTGCAAATGGCATTCTTTCCCCCACCTCCTGCGTCCACGTGCCTGTACTCAGAAAATACAGATTGGATTCAGTAGACTGTATGCAAAGAAAACTATGTCTTCCTCCTTAGGTGTATCTCTAACTTGTGTTAGTAGCACTGTAAGGGACTTGGAGTAGTTACCCACTCCATGCTTTGGGTAAGGCACAACCAGTAGTTATTTGCAGTTTCTGACAGTTGTTTGTTAGAAATGTTCTTGACAAACTTGGAAGCTGAGATCCTTTTTGGTTTTTTGTTCTCTTTCATTTTGTTTTCCTGCCAGTTTGTGACTTGGAATTGCACATAAGAAGGAAAATGTGAAAATCTGACAGTGCTGTGACAGATGTTTTTAGTGAAAATATCAACTGTGCTGAAGATAGGCTTATCCAATAAATAGAAATTGGTCATATATGTTCAGTTTTGATCCATGTTTACCTGTCACTGATTTTAATTCTAAGGATAATGCGCTTTCACAGGGAATCCAGTCCAGAAATGCAGGTTGAATTTGTAATTTTCAAGAAGGAAGATAGATTTGCTGTGGAACAGAAACGAGCTATAAGCATTTGCTGACTACTTCAGTGGAGGGAAAGGGAGGAAATATTGCCACCTGGTGAGAGATTTGCCTGATGTGGAGAAGAGTAAGTGACTGCAGCACAGTTGGAGAGGGGGATGATGAGACGTTCACAGTACGGTCAGGAGACCTCACAGGCCACATCTGTGGTTTTGGGGTAGAATGTATGTCTGAGATCTGCCCACAGCTACCTTCAGTATGGAACAGAAAAACGTGGAATGACATCCAGCTGGTAAAAATGGTAATGATCATGAAAGATTTTTACTGGAGGATTAGATTGATTAGTGCTGAATTGAGGTTTTTTGACTCTTTGTAACATCAGTGGAATGGAATTACAGCAGGATAAAAAGCTGCTTAATTCATCGCAGTTTAGAGGCAGAATTCATGCGTGCGCTGTAGGCCTGGCACAGTGTAATCAGGGGATCAGAAGCGGCAGAAAATAGGGAGATAAAGCTGACAAAGGAGAAAAAAAAAAGAAAAAAAAAAAGGTGAGGCCCAAGATCAGCTGGATTCGGGCTCTTTGCTCAGTATGTTCTCCAGTGGATCAAAGGATTTATGGTACTTGCTGCTTGTGTCTTGTAATCATCTACAGCTTACATTTGGGTAGAGAAATACAAGTACATTGCAACATTGCAGTTGGCTGTTGTCAAATCCCAGTTAAATACCCTGTCTGTATATTGGCTTCCTAGGTAGCAAAGGGCTTTGGTCAAAGCGAATTTGTATTTTTGTACCATATTTTGCAAACACTGCATTTTTTGCTCTTCTGAGATCCCTGGTTACTTTCAGAAAAGTTTCAAAACTGACAGCTGAAGTAAAATTGGCTGCTGAATTTTAGCCAGCAGCACTCCTGTGCATTTATTGAATTTAATTTTATTTCTTTCTCAGACGTTCAGAGGCAGCTGCCATTCTCCACTGCTGAAACTGAACTGAAGTCTGTGTTAAGCATGACTGGTTGTCTCTCTATGTAGTGCCTCATGCACTATGGTGGGTTTTGTGCCTTGAAATTTCAAACATGGCTTTGAGTTGAAAACAGAAGGTCTATGGTGAAGATATAATTATTAGATTAGATTGTGTTTTCAGTTAAAGATTTAACACCGCTCGATACGTAACAACTTGAACAGATGTTCTTGTCAGGGTGTGCGCTTTGTTTGCTGAGAGGGATCTGGTCATACAACTTCCCCAGAAGTAGTCTTCACTCTCTGGTTAGTCCTTGTGACTTGGAAAGTAGATGGGAAGTTTGTAAAGAAGAATTCTTGGTCATACTCAGTTAAAAAGCAGTGGGTTTGTGACCTTACCTGAAAAGGTACCAAAGGCAGCTTGCTGCTGGGTAGGTGAGCAGTGATGTAGTTTGGTGGGCACAGGGTTAAAATGAATCCACCGAAACATTCACGAATACTGCCGAATCCAAATGTATGGGTTATTGATGACTACTTATGCCAACCTTAAATCTCCCGGAAATATTTCAGTTACTTTTGTCCTGAAGCGAAGCACTGGTGGCAAAGTCTCCACCTTGTCACTCTGAATCCATGCAAATCACTGCTCTGTCTAGCAAAGAGGTATTTTTTATTGCAGGCACTGATGGTTTGTTTGTTTTTTTTTCTAAAGGACTATTGCAGACAAGGATAGAACACTTGTCACAACTGTAAAACGCCTTTATGTGTACAGCGAGCTGAGTTAAATTGCATCTATGGATCAGTGTTTTACAGCTTCAGATATGCTGTAAAGATAAAATACGTACTTAGTTTTGTGAATCAGATCCAAGATACTAAACTGTATAAAAGTTTCAGAGAAACAGCTATTTATAGATGTGGCTACGGAGTCTCTGAATCAGATGTGTCTTATTTTCCCATTCCAAAGTGTTAAATATTTAAAAAATGTACATAAAATATGGAAGCAAGATTTTGTACATCCACTTCCATCAAAGCTTAAAAAAGTTAATTGCTTTCTCCAGTCTCTTTTTTCTGTTTTGTTTTTTTTCTCTAACCATTGCATTTACTGTTCAGGAGCTTTGATTTTGAGTTGAAATGTCAAACAAAACTTCATGTTAGAAAACCAATGCAAGTTTTTTACATGAATTTTATCTTCCAAAACCTTTTGGGTTTTGTGGCAGCAGGGTGTCTTGCCATGTCTCTAGCTACATGGAGGCGGATGCCTACTTGATTTTTCCACGGGTGAGTGAGAATAAAAATTTCTAGAGAAAATGAGCTGTAGTTCAAGAAATGGTAAATCCGTTTCTATTACTGAATTAAGACCTGGCCCAGTGCAAGGCGCCTAGAAATGTGGCTTCTCTTCTTGGCAGACTGATGTGGTGATGGAGGCATACCAGGCAGTTTCAAGATGCTGTGGTGCCTCTTGCCTTGCCAAGGCAGCATTCCTAATGCTGCGTGACTTCCTCCCTGTGAGGAAGACTACCAATGAGTGAGAGGTGAGTTCCCCAAGCTTCTCGCATGTCCTTTCCATCCTGGACTTTTTCCTGTCTTTTGTAACATAGCTTTCTGTCCTCGGTCACTGTCTTTTTTTCCCGACCGCAGGCTGTTTAGCAGCGTTGGCTCAGGGCGGGCAGGGAATGATGATCCTGGCTCAGGAGATTGGCATCTACGTTGGCTGAAGTCCTGCATACATCCTAGTCTGATCCCTGATTCCGATGAGCACCGACTGCGAGCTGCGTAACGAAACAGAGAGGCTCTAATTACGTGATAGTCTGCTGGTGCTCAACTGTAAATGGCATCCTGACCCTTCAGCGGTGGAAGGCTGCTGCTTGGCGAAATTGGCCCCTGCAGCACCACCAGCGAACAGAGCTGTAACTTTTTAATGACTCCTTGAAGACAGGTCACGGTTTTATAATTATCTCCGTCTCTGAATATACGGGAGTATTATTCCATTCCTCTCTCAAAAGGCTTTACCCTGTTTTCTCCCAGCTTGTAGAAATTGCTTAATGGTTGGGATTTATTGTTGATGTTTATTTTAGTCATTGTAGAAATAAATGCTTATTACCCGTATTATTTATACGCTATTTAACTACCCATAAGTGAATTTGCAGCATTCAAGCTGATATTTATTAATGACAGGATGCACAGTCTGACCTACTTTTCTGTTCACTGCCAGCAGTGAATATAACCCTTTGGAAGAGAAATGAGAAAACTGCCAGAAAGACTGGTGTAAATGATTCCCGGAAGACTATGATCAAATGCTATTGAATAACATAGCAAAGCTGTATCACTGAATCTACTGAAAAATATACAATTTGGTTTAAATAAATAAGTCATGTGTGCTGTTCAGAAGGTGGGGAAATTAGCAAGCGTTTCCTTGATGAAATACAAAATTAGAGGGTTTTTTTCATGTTAGAAAATTATTTTCCATATGCTTAAATAGTGTGATTTTAGCATAATAAGAATCGTGTGGTTACCCTAAGAAGTTTTTGTATCATGGTCATTCTACAAATAGAGAAAGTTTAATTTTTAAGGGAGATTTAAGAGAGAGTTTGATTTGTAAGAGCTTCCCCCCCACCCTTTCTGCTTGTCAATTCTGCCACATTTGTGAAAAAAAACCCCAAACCAAACTAAAAAAAGCCCTTTATTTCCTCCCTGGTCCGTCCCAGGAGGAAGCAGTTCATGACCTGCTGTGCCACCTGGACACCCACACGTCCACGGGGCCAGATGGGATCCACCTAAGAGTGCTGAGGGAGCTGCCAGAGGAGCTGGCCAAGCCACTCTCCATCATCTATCAGCAGTCCTGGCTAACAGGGGAGGTCCAAGACAACTGGAGGATCGCCAGTGTAACACCCATCTACAGGAAGGACTGGAAGGAGGATCCCAGGAACTACAGGCCTGTCAGCCTGACCTCAGTGCTGGGCAAGATTATGGAGTGATTCATCCTGGGTGCGCTCACCAGGCACGTGAAGGACAACCAGGGGATCAGGCCCAGCCAGCATGGGTTCATGAAAGGCAGGTCCTGCTTGACCAACCTGATCTCCTTCTATGACCAGGTGACCTCCCTAGTGGACGAGGGAAAGGCTGTGGAAGTCATCTACCTGGACTTTAGTAAGTCCAGTGACACTGTTCCCCACAGCATCCTCCTAGAGAAGCTGGCGGCTCATGGCTTAGACAGGTGTACTCTTTGCTGGGTAAAAAACTGGCTGAGTGGCCAAGCCCGGAGAGTGGTGGTGAATGGGGCTAAATCCAGTTGGCAGCTGGTCACGAGTGGTGTTTCCCAGGGCTCAGTTCTGGGTCTGGTCTTGTTTAGCATCTTTATCAATGGTCTGGATGAGGGGATTGAGTGCTCCTTCAGTAAGCTGGCAGATGATACCAGGTTGGGTGGGAGTGTCAATCTGGTCAAGGGTAGGAAGGCTCTGCAGAGGGATCTGGACAGGCTGGATCGATGGGCCAAGGCCAACTGTATGAGGTGCAACAAGGCCAAGTGCCAGGTCCTGCATTTGGGTCACACCAACCCCATGCAACGCTACAGGCTTGGAGAGGACTGGCTGGAAATCTGCCCAGCAGAAAAGGACCTTGGGGTGTTGGTTGGCAACCGGCTGAACATGAGCCAGCAGTGTGCCCAGGTGACCAAGAAGGCCAACAGCATCCTGGCTTGTATCAGGAATGGTGTGGCCAGCAGGAGCAGGGAGGGGATGGTGCCCCTGTACTCGGCACTGGTGAGGCCGCACCTGGAGTACTGTGTTCAGTGTTGGGCCCCTCACTACAAGAAGGACACTGAGGGGCCGGAACATGTCCAGAGAAGGGCAACGAGGCTGGTGAGGGGTCTGGAGAACAAGTCATATGAGGAGTGGCTGAGGGAACTGAGGCTGTTCAGTCTGGAGAAGAGGAGGCTGAGGGGAGACCTTATTGCTCTCTACAGCTGCCTGAAAGGAGGGCGTAGTGAGGTGGCTGTTGGTCTCTTCTTCCAAGTTACTAATGATAGGACGAGAGGAAATGGCCTCAAGTTGCGTCAGGGGAGGTTCAGATTGGATATTAGGAAAAATTCCTTTACTGCAAGAGTGGTCAGACATTGGACCAGGCTGCCCAGGGAGGTGGTGGAGTCCCCATCCCTGGAGGTATTTAAAAAAGTGTAGATGTGGCACTTTGGGACATGGTTTAGCAGGCATGGTGGTGTTGGGTTGACGGTTGGACTTAATGATCTTAGAGGTCTTTTCCAACCTTAATGATTCTATGACTGTGTGGTCCTGTTCTATTGCAGATGCCTGTCCATTACTTTCCCACGCATTATACCTCCTGCAGGGAGCCTTCATCAAAGGTGATCTGAAAAGGTGTAAGCAGAAGGAGTAGTACTTCACTTTGTGGAAAGCAGTAGGTTGTTGGAGATCTCACGTATTCTTCTGTGTCACCATCTGAGGGGTGTTTATTTAGCAGTGCAGCCAGGCTTCTCGTAAACACCAGTTGCAGTAAGCGTGGAGAGAAAAAAGATGGTAAGGTTGAAGATGCTAGCGTCTCTCTTCAGCCTTGCCTCTTCTACCTTGGTCTCTTACAGTGGCTGCAACTCAGGAGTGCATGAAAGAACTCTGAGTTATACACAGGTGGTAAAAGAGATGAAAATGACAAGATGTATCAAAAAACCCCTGTTTCTCACTCTGCTGGGGTTATCTGGACATCTTGGGGCACTTGCGTTTTAGCCTTCATGGTCTGCAGCTCCTGACTGTCAGAAACATTTGGCTTCCATACTAGATGCAGAAGCTGAAGAGATGGTCCACTGAGCAGGTGCGGGCTCCAAAGAGTGAGGAGGGGGACAGAAATTTTGAAAAGCTGCAGCCTTGCAGCCAGGTAGAAATTACTAAATTTGGATTTATTAGTTATATTGGTCCTTAACTTTTCTACACGTCTGTAAGTAAAAAGTCTCAAATACAGTTAATACATTTTATCCAAGATAAGGGGGGGAAAAGATGACAACTGCTTTCATAGCAATGTTCTACGCCGTTCCCTTGTTAGGGGAGAAAAATACTACAAATCATTGTGAAAGGTTGGTTAAGTAGATTTTAGTTTGAAACCGGTGGTTCTGCAAGGTACTCTTGGCTGTGGCTGTTTAATTAGCAGAGAATAGCTATTCCAAGATGACCAGCAAAATTTCTGCACACCTTGCTGACCATAGCAAGTGGAGAAGAGCACCGTGACATTGTGATCATTTGAGAGTTTCTGATTGCTCCGAGAGATCTGTTGTGGGGTGGTTATTTTTTGTTAAATAGCATGACTGAGAGTGGAATATAGGTGTAAGAAAAAGATTTATTCTCTTTCATAAATGCAGTTACTGATACATGATACCTGTGTACTCCGCTCCATGCCTGACATACTTTCACCTCCCTCACTCTCTTATTATCCCCAAATCCTGTAATCTGTGGGCAATTTCTTGAAAAAATGTGACTTTTGTCTACTTTTTACACCTTGGAGATCTGAGGTATCGCTGAGTGTTGCTGGCAAACCCGCTTCTGGAGTCTGACACCTCCGCCTCAAGGACAGAACATACATAAACAGTAAAACCTGTACAACCACAGTTAAAGAAATAACTGTTCTTCAAGGGTGGCTTTTCTTGGGCTGAACCTGGGCAGCTTCAGGTAGATGGAGATGCTAGTTCCCAGGAACTGAGCCTGGAAATGGGAGCCAAAAAACCTGAGAAGCAATTGGCATAGTCTGCCTGTTCTTGTGATGAATGTAGACAGCACGATAGCTTGATAGTGTGTGGCTTTAAGCTTGTATTGTTTGATGGTTATTCTTCCATCTTTGGTTGAAAAATAGAAGTTTTTCATTTACTTATAAATATACATATATTTATAATATATTAAAAAATATTAAGTTACATCATTTGCTATTTAAACATAATTTTTACTCTTTCCTTTTTTTCTCATTTTTCAGTGACAATGACAAATATTGGAGAAAAAGGTAAGATTTTTATTAGCTGTTTGTAAGTGGAATTCATATGTCGGGGTAGTAGAGTAGTTTACTAGTAGAATTGAGATACAGGTCTAACCTGCTTTAAAGAAGTGTAGTTTTTTTGTGTTCCTCAGCTCCTTTTATTACCCTGCTGTTCCTGAATAGAATTCCAAATAGACATGAGAAAAATTAGAACTTTTTACTTTACTTACTGGCTTTCTGAAGTGTCAACTGAAATAATCCTTACATTCTGTTTTTAGAAATTTTTATTGATAACAAGGAAAGCTCTTGTCAAACCAGGACCTCTAAAGCTGAGCAAGGTGTTTGTGCAGAGTGCAGCATACTTAAATGGGAGGTGATTTTTTTCTGCAGTTTCTTTTTAGCCAGTGTCTTTGGAGAAACAGAATCCTTCAAATACGTAACCTTTTTAGAAGATAATAAAACTGCCTGGTCAGCTGTCATTAGAGTTCCTACCCTGAGGCTATAGTATGTTTAGATTGCTTTTCTGGATGTTATTTTAATACTGCAGCACAACACGGAAGTGTGGAGTGTGGGGCTGGGGAGCTTTTGGAGGAAGGGGTTGGGGATTAGGAGACGCACTGTGTGCTTTCTATGTTTGTGTAATTCCAGCAGGTTTTATTAAGTCATTGGTGACTCCCTCACTTAGAAGAAGTGTTTGCCAGTTAAGAAACAGTCACTTGAGGACCGTTTTTCAGTTCAGTGCGCTCTCCTGCCATAGGAGAGCATAAGCATATCTGCAAGCTTCAGCCCCTTGCAGACTCTGAAATAATTCCAGTTTCTTGCTGCTTCGTAGCTTGTGGTGGGGAGACGAGCATGCTGTTAGGCATTGCTCACAAAGCACATTAGAATTACCAGCAATACACATTGGGGAACATTAAATTTCCATATTTTTAGCTGCTCAAAGCCTTGGTGAGGATAGGGCATTTGGGCAAGGGATACACCATTTGGATTGTTTTCAGAAAAAGCGTAAACCAGAAGGATTCCTGCCCCGGGAGCTGCGGACAGCTCTTCTTTTTCTGCCTCAAGGGAACTGAGGTTCTTATGTTGGACTCCCAGCGTCCGCAGGCCCCATGAAGCAGCAGGGTAGCCCAAGGGTCACCATCGCCCTGCAGAGAAGCTGGCGGGTGGGTGAGCTGGGAGAAGGGGTGGCTGGGACCTGGCCGGGTTGGAGAACGGAGGTGCAAGAGCGAATGGGAAGAGCTCCAGTCTTGTGCAGACTTGAAAGGGGAGAAGTGAGATGATGTCTTCAGGTTAAAATTTTGTCCTCCTCCAGTAGCCTCTTTTTTTTTAATATATGAAAAAAGAATTTTGTTATCAATTGCAGTTACTGTTATATCAATTGCAGTTACTGTTATTCTCACAACAATAAAGTGTAGATGCAGCGTATGTAAGCGCATAGTGTACGGAACCGATGTAACTTTCCCTGCCTTGCCCTCGCTTTATGCTATGAATAAGCTGTTGTTTAAAGAAATACTGATTTTGTTTGAGTAAATCAGGTTTTTTTTTAAAGTTGATAGAAATGTTCTCATAAGAATGTGGACTGTTGCTGCCAGATGCTTGTGCAATAACAAGATGGTCGTTACTGTATTGTGCTTGATGTGGAGTCCAGTTCTATCACACTGATAAGATTTTTTTCTGTTTATAGACATGGCATATGGCTCTCTTCCCCTGTCATCCCAAAAGCTTTGTGCAGTGTTGCTTCGCAGATTTTTGTTAGCTTTTGTTTATTATTTTTTAACTGCCTAATGAATAAAAACAAATATTTACTGTGTTGCTGCTTTTTTGAGTAAACAAACTTCAACACTAGAAACATTTATTCAGTGTTACTTTTGAGGCAAAATTACAAAAAACAAGAACATGCTGGGCACTGTGTCTATTTATATGCACCATCATGCATGTGTTATGGAAAATTCCCTAGCACTGAATAGTATTACATATATAAAAAGACGGGCTAACCATACGAGGGCAATATTGGCAATATTTCAGATTGTGTAGTAAAAGTACACAAGTTTCCTTCTATGGTGTTTTTTGGATAATCTTCTGAATTTGTAGGAATTATATAAAGACTATTTGACCATGTAGCTTCCATATAACCTTGAGCTCTCTATGATCTGAGCTCGTCTGTACAGCAGGGAAATAATATTTTTTACTGTCGCTGTCCTTTATTTGCTGCTGCTCTGCACGAAGAAGAAAAATCCAAGGAAATACTGTTTGTTTGGGGTTTTTTGTGCGTTAGAGCAAGTTAATCAGGGGATAGAAGTTTTCAGTTTACTGTAGTGAATTGCTTAGTGCAGTGAGAGCTTTTAAATAGAAACACCTTCCATGGCAGGCTCATTGGAAAAGTTAATGTTACCTTCTGTATTCTAGTAAAACAGCTCAGCATGGTAAATGTTGGCTGGCATCTACTAAAAAATCTAAGAATAAATCACCGGCTGTGAAGAATACAAGGTAGTGAATGAATATTTGAATGTAAAGAACCTGCAAGTTTTCAAAAACCACCCTGCTGTCCTCCCTCCTAAAAATCTGGCAAAACAGATTAGCTGGTTATGGTTACTGCTCGGGTATGATAGCCACACAAAGACTCCCCTCACTCTAGCTGTTCTTTAGGGAGCTATGCTTCCTCTTGGGGAACTGGGGGTTTTTGTTTGCTTTATTTTGCATGGCTAGCAGTCTGCCTACACGATTTATAAAGCTAAAAAACAGAGGCGCATCAGCTAAATAGGATTTAACAAATGCATAAAGGGAGAGTGCTTGCTAAGTAATTCTGAGGCTCTAACAGGCTATTGACCATTCCCCTCAAACTTTTGTAATACACATGGCCCGTATCATGACTTTCCCCACACAGTCTGCATTTGTCTCATGTAAAGTTGCAGTGCAGTATTTTTGTTGCAAAGGTTTTGCAGGGCCTCTGTATTTACATCTGTTAGAGTAACAGTCTGTGATACGTACAGCATCCATTTGTAAGTACTATAATATCACTGGTCTGTTTGTATTAATTCTGTTCCTTTTTGATTTTAGTTGTGTGCCTGGTTGCTTACCACATATTTTTCATGCTGTTCGTCTGGTCATATTGGAAAACAATCTTTACGCTACCAATGAATCCTTCAAAAGAAGTAAGATAAACTTAACTTTTGTTTCTGAAATAGCCTGGTCAAATGCCTGATTTTGTAGTGTTTGGATAACGTAGACTCTGATCTCATGTAGTTTTACACTGTGTAAAAAAAAAAAAAAAAAAAAAAAAAAAAAAAAAAAAAAAAAACCAAAAAAAAAAAAAAAAAA
>Ga0065711_1046244_pt1 | contig 13008 bp, 9 predicted proteins | sample Hoacrofraction12_FD_59098 | JGI IMG/M metagenome (GOLD analysis project Ga0065711, IMG submission 59098) | Hoatzin crop microbial communities from Cojedes, Venezuela - Epithelial fraction 12 v2 (version 2) | ecosystem: Host-associated > Birds > Digestive system > Esophagus > Crop | place... | reverse complement strand
AATTGCTTTTTATCTGCAACATAAGCCAGCAAATGCTTAGGAAGAATTGAACAGCCAAGCCCGCATCTCAGACACCAGAGATTTATAGTCACCCTCCTGCCTGGTATCAAACCGTAGTCTTCAGACAGCACGGACAGCAGATGCAGACAACGTGCAAAGGACACTTTGCGGTGTCTTGGTGCTAAACAAGAGTTTTTCCCAGGATAGTTACTTTTTGTCTAGTTCGGTATCTTTGGACAGAAATCCTCCCAGCAGCCTAAGCTTTGTTGGGTTAACCCTGAGGCTCTGTGCCAGTTCCAGAGGTGGTTGTGGCACCGTGAGGTGGTACTTACTCGCAACCTCCAGCCTGGCGTGGCACGTGGCCACGCCTGCTCCGTTGACCGCAGATACTGTATACCAGCCCGCATCCTTCTTGTTTGCGTTATGGATCAGGAGGCAAATCCTTCCGGTATTGTCATGTAACAAGCTGAAAAACAAAGGTGTTTATGTGTAAGTGCTTGGAGGGGGAAGGAGTGAAGACATTGAAATTGGTCGGTTTGCATGCTGGGGAGCTGAGAAAGCCCTACAACAATTCTTGCAGGGCACTGCAAACTGTTTGGACGTAAGCACTGCGTTTGTGTTACGAGCCACCAGTAATTCACGTCACGATAGCATTCGGGTGGCATCAAGGCCCTCCTGTAGCCCCACGGCCTGATGAATACATTGCATGTTTCAATCCTAAAACAAAGCTTCTCTACGGGCTTGGAACTGCTGCTGGAATTCAGAGCGGCCTTTGGGCACAGAGTTTTCTTTCTGTGCCCTCAGAACAAGACGCTGCGCATCGTGCCTCTCCAGCACATGGGCCTGTTCACCATGTGTCATAAAAGAGTGGTAGATCTGGCCATCCAGCTTGTTGGTTTTAGAAACCAGCCAGTTCAAATCTGACTTAACAAATACTGGTTACTGTTTTCTAACACACCAATGGCCAACTCATTAATAGGGTACCTTATTCGGTCTGTATTATATTGTACCATTTCGTTGTTTCTTTTCCAGTAAATCCGGGGTGTTGGGACAGCAGAGATCTGGCATTCGAGTCTGGCTGTATCTCCTTCAAAAACCTTTTTGCTTTGTGGCTTGAAGATGAAAATGGGAGGTGTGTGATGTTCTTTTGCTAAATTAAAGAGGAAAGATAAAAAGGAGTTACTGTAAGTATTGCACATTAATATCAGGCTTGGTTTTTAAGATTTCAGAATGCTAAACTCAGGAGGGCACACGTTCCTCACTGCAACTCCTTAACCTACAAGCAATTCCCATGAGCAAGAGGGTATAGTAGACACAATCCACTTTAGGAGGAGAGTCAACCAACATATATTATCAATTCTGGGAGATTAGTAACTCCCAGACTCTGGACATCCCACTACATCTACGCATCCTGCTAGAAGTGCTTTGAAGATATATGGCATTCCAGATGTGTGTACTAAAATAGTCTTGGAAAAGGTAAGGTGTTTGTTGTAGTTTGAGCCTGAATATCTGGAGATCTGTCTCTGCTTCTTGATTGTTTTATGGCCCGAACACACAGAGGAAGGCATTAGATTACGGAGATTTTCCGTGTGTGGCCTGGTAAGTGTCAGTGCTCTCAGTCTTACCAATTACTTCCACTTTTACTGCAAAAGACGCTTCTCCTGCACGGTTGACAGCCACACATTCATATGTCCCTGCATCAGATGATTTGACTGCTTCAAAAATAAATGAGTGGAATCCCTTTTCTGACACTATCATTTTATGGAACTGATCTTGATGAACCATCCTTCCATTCTGATACCACATCACATCTGGAGTCGGCAGCCCACTAACCTGTGAGGAGAAGAAAGCAGTGAAGAGTTAAAACAGCTCTAAGATAATAAAAGCCCTGCAATGCTGTAGGAAGTTTGATGCCAATAGATGATCAAATCATGATCCTACTATAAAATTTTACAGTCTTGCCTTGTTTTGAATATTAATGTGGTGCTGCACAGCGAGGAAGGCTCGTGAAGTGCCATGGAGAGATGAGCTTTAGCTACAAGACAGTGGATGCTGTTCTTGCCACCCCCTGTTGTTCCCACCCTGTGAGGCAGTGTGGATTAGGCCAAAGATCCTTGTTGTGGGTTCATGGAGAGGGGGAACTCACCATTTTAATCCCACAGCTAGCTAGCACTGTCAGCAGTGCCAACATCCATATGGTTTTCACAGTGTATGTAAATAAACTGTCCTGCAGACAAGCTCCATGTTGTTCACAACAAGCAGAAGTTAAGCATTTTGCAGCAAAATAGCTAAAGGGCACACCAAAGTCTGGCAAGAGTTTACTTAAGAAAAATGAATTGGAAGCAATTAGAAAAACACCAAGCCAAACCACAACCAGCAAACAGCCTTTGCAGTAAAGTTGCATGTGCGTCAGACCACAGTTCTTCCTTACGCTAGGGTTGCCAGGCAGTTTCAGGCCATTCTGATGTTCTGTTTGTTCGTAATTAGGGCATTTCCTTGCCAGACTACCTGCTCCAGCAAGGGCACAGTTACCTCAGAGAGGACTCATTAAAGGCAGGCTAGTCCTAAACAGGCCTTGCTGAACATATATCCAGCATGCACCCACGGAAGTCAGTGGAGTCCCAGTGCAAAGCACAAGGTCATCTCCCAAAAATGCCTTCTTTCAGCAGGGTCTTAATATTCATTCATCCCAATGAGGTCTAGATGGTGTTCTGTGGTGGTCCGTATTTACCACTTTTCAGCTTTAACCATACTCTTATGCAGCTAATTCCATTTACGTTTTCCAAGGGAAAATGCTGAGACATTGAGCCATCTCCTGTTTCTTGGTTTACATTGCCTGGAGAGACCCTGCACCATCTGGCATTAGTGCTCTGGCTTACTAAAGTGCAAAGGTACTGTGGCTCAGAGACCTCTCTCGGTGCCATACACCCCTCAGAGCTAACGGAAAGTGAAAGGCTGGTATTACTTTAAAGTCGAGCCTGCAGAATCGTCCCTCCTCAATAATTATGTCTTCAGGCACTTGTGTAAAACGTGGCTGAAAAAACTTTTCCTGGATTGAGTCTTGTCCACGTTCATCTCCTCTTGAGGACGGTCTGCTCCTAAAAAGTGGACAGAAACAGTTACTTGTGAAAAAGTTACCACAGCAGAAGTGACATTAAAGCACGACTGCAGCTAGAGTCCCCCAACATGTTTAGGAATCCAGCACTACAGTTCTGATTTGTGTTTCAGCTGTACAGCAGGAGTTTGATCAGCCACTTATCTTGCTCAAGTTGTTCAATTCAACACAGCAGTGCAATACACAAAACCTTCCTCTTTGGCCTAATCTCCAAAAGAATTGACAAGAGCAAAGTAGGCTGTGTTGCATCGTGCTGTGTTTCATCATTTACACTGTCGGACCTTGCTTTGATTAGAGACAGATCTTCTAGAATATGAAGGGTATTTGCCCCAGGTACATGGAGTCTTCAAACCTTTAGTGTTCTGCTTTGAATTGACTGGGCTATAATAGGCATCATCAGCCATCCACAAATGGTAGCGTTTTAGAATGAATTTAGTGGTTACTACTTTAGAAAAAACTGGTAAGTAGTGAAGTAAAACTAAACGTTGTCTAGAAACATTTGCAGTAAGCTCTTGAAGAGTAGCATGGCACAAGTTTATGCATTACCTTACATGCGTTGTAGGAACCTGCAGCCTGATGTTTTCTGCATTCTGGTGCTTGGAAAGAGGAAGAGGAGAGGTGAGTTAACTTCGAGAGAAATTTTTATCTATAAACTGAATGAGAAGCCATTTTAAGTTAGTATACTGACAGCTGCTTCAAAGCAAACTGAATTACTTCAGAAGTCATTAGGACAAGAGGTCAAGAATCTTACACCAGGAGCTAATACACTCTGTTTTCACCCTAGGCTTTGCTGCAACAATAACGAGTCCTATTAATAGGATGGGACGACTTCTCATCGCTCTGCACAGGTGATAGGTGCAGCAGTTTTGTTTGGCACACGAGGCTTTTGGCCAGCCAATAACCTTTGTTAGAGGGGAGCAGTACTACTGGCAGTATCTAAAATGAGAGCTAAGGACAGAGTGTCCTTCCCTATAGCAGGAATAGAAGTGGAATCGCTGGCAAGAACGCTGCATTGTGCCCACTTAAATATGGTACCAATAGCAATGGACACATGCTGAGCTGGAAAATATTTTTCTTTCTAGATCACAGCACCAACTAAGCTCGCTGACAACTCCACAATCGCATGATTAAATCTGCTAAAGTACCCAGGATTGATTCCTGCTAGGAACTTGGATGTTTGGAAAATGCAAGCAGAGTTTATTACTGGTGACTCATTTGAGCAATGGAGTCAGACAGAGGACATTTCTGCCTGGAAATCTGTGGGGTGTTTGCACTGAGCCATTATGATGGTTGGTTCTGTGCTCTGTAGCCCAATCCTGTGGAGCGCTTAAGCCTGGGTTTAAACTCCAAGCACAGAAGCAGTCTTCAGTTCAGGGGAAGCATTACGTGAAGGAGGGTTTTGCTGGACTGAGCTCAATGCTGAGTCCCAAGGCAGTTGCTTGTATCTGCTCATTTGCGCGAGTTCTGGGCAATTATCACTTGTGAAATGATGCTGTAGGGATGAAGTTGCTGATAATTCTAATTATAGCTCTATTAGATGGACTGTGTACTTAAGTTCCTGAGGAATTAGGAGGCTGAATGAATCGCTGACTACAATATTTAAAAATAAGACTGAACAATGGCATTAAGATCTCCCAAGCATAAGCCAGTCTCTCCTTCCAATATTTCTTTTTCTGCAGCATTTCACATACCCCGAAAAGTTGTCAGTCATCCTGTTTTGACTGAATGTTTCCTCGTTCTCTGCAAAAGACAAGACTTCCCTTGCTCTCTGACATCCATAACGTTCCCTTCTTGCCTGCCCTTGTCAGGTGATTGCTGGGGAGAAATAGCTCAAATCGCATACTCCTCCTTTGCTGTGATCTGAAGTGTCTCTTGCATGGAAGCGTTTCGCTAACCGCCCTTCGGAAGGTGTGTGCCAGCCTGCCAGCTCTCTGCCTGCCTGCAGCAGGAGGGATGTTTTCTTTGGCTCCACAGGTACCCAGTGCCCCATCACACACACTTCCACTGACTTTGATCACAGGAGTGCCAAAGAGAGCTCTTAACTGGCCTGAATAACCAATGGGTGATGCAAGGCTCCAACTAAAGTGCTTTTGAAAATGCCAGTAGTAATAGTTTCTTGGCTATCATCATGCGGGCTGCTAAAATAACTGCTTTGCCTTCTTTTAATGATTGCAGGCCCCTGGAAGGGCTAAAACCCAGCCGCTCCCACCCCAAGACCCTGACCTCTTGTAGTCAATGTCACTTATTCCGAACAGGGACAGGTGTAAACCTCGCTGTCCTGGCCAACTCTGAACTGGGCTGTTCGGGAGCAGGTACCTGTGTCCCGGGCTGTGCTGCTCGCTGCCTGGCACAGGCAGGGTGGAACGCACTGCGCAGCAGCTGCTGTAATTCCTCCCTGGAGAGGTCATTCCTACAGATCTGGCCTGGCAAGCACACGGTGCTTAAATTCCCCACATATGCGACCACCACCCCAAAACGCCCCTCCAAATCCCTGCTAGAGAGAGCTCTGGCAGTGAGAGTGGTCCCGTCCCCTTCCTTCCCCTCCCCTGGCAGCAAACCAGCCCCATCTCTCAGCCCTGTTCAGGTACAAGGTCACAGTACCATCACCAGGAAATCAATGTTCTAGAGACAGATCCTCATTTACCTGTGCATTCTGCGTGCTGTCTTCACTGTCTGCTTCCAACACAGATGCAGCATTTGCTGGCCCGAGCAGCCTGCGAGCCATTCTTTCTTCATAAGTTAATCGCTTAAAGGAGAGTGGAGAGGAATTCTAGTCAGAAGTCCATTTACTATTTCAGATCAGCTTATAAGAGCACATTAATATGCCACAAATTCAGGGTGTTGCCAATGAGAGCAGCGGCTGAATAGAACCACCAAGTCTGTTCCAGAGGGTTTGCAGACTGTGATGCCGACTGAAGTCAGCCTCAATATATACAGCGCTGAAATGCATAAAAGATTAAACAGCCTGTTCATCAAAGCTTCTCTAATGCCATCTGTGGCCTTCCACTCCTCCTCTTTCTCTGCTGGGATTATTTATGGGTAACTGATGGCATTATCTCAGAAGCCAGAGTCCCAGGGTACCTTTCTGTTAGCACTGGGAAAACTTCCCAGGTCATTCAGCTGTGGATTTACTTCAGGAGCTAGAGGCATGATGGATGCTAGCGTCCCCTACTCCCAAAAAAGCCAGAGCCGCACCAGCAGCGGACACAGCCAGAGAGGAGCAGCACCGGTGCCCCTGAGAGCACGAGGGAAGTTTGTGCCAGCGCAGCAGCCACCTTGCGAAATGCTGTGCGCTGTCCTGAGAGGAGGCAGGGATGCGGTTCTGTCATGCAACAGTGAGTTCCTACAATATGGATGCAGCACATGGGGAAAACTATGAGCAGAGTTAAATTCAAGTTCTGTCAGTCGGGTTACTTGAGAAGAGTACATTAGTCCCCCGAGCACCAGAACACCTGACATTTCTCTTCCCACAACGTTTACCTTGGGTTTGGATTTTTCGACAAGCTCTGACTGAATTTCTACTGTGTACAGGACATGTATGTGGCTATTCCTGGGTAGATAAGGGTTTGGGGAGGCTTGTGGGACTTTTCTTTAGAAGAGAGCAAGAGATACCTTTTGCAAAACTTGTCAGAGCTTAATATCCCTGAGGTCGTTATGGCTGTATCGAGTGTGGCTGAGATTGGCCAGTTGGTTCAGACGGTGCTGGAGGACAAGGGGAGGAGGACACAGGGTGGCAATTGCATAAGCCTTATTTTTAGCCTGGCCTCCTATGGGAAGAAAAGCTGGCTTGCAATGGCAAGCTTCCTTACAGCAGACAGGACATTCCTGTTAGGGACACGTCAAGTCAGACCTAATATATATTTTTTTTTTCCTTCAATATTTAAAATTATATGTGTGACACAAACCTATTCCCACTGATGGTAATGGAACAACTCCTTTCTGCTTCAGGGCAAAGAAGATGGAATCTATAGACACTGGGCTTTTACCAGTCTGCCTCCTGCCAGCAGGAAGGTTCCCACGTGAGAGACCTGCTTGCTCTAGCTTGCTGTAATGTTCTTCCCTACTGGTAAGCAATTTTTCCTCCCAGATTTGGATTTCTTGGTAAAGGATTGCATTTTGTCCCTTTGCAAATTAAATAAGTAGGTACTGAGACTAAGAGACCTTCTTACAGGAGACAGACTTTATAATAAAAGCTCATGTAATTTCTTTGATATGTTGTTGTTCATATAAAAATACATCAAAGATGCTTAGCACATGTGGTGATGGCTTCTAGAATGAGCTTTCAAATTTTAGTACTTCTCCAAGTTTTTAATGTTTTGGGGTTGTTTATTAACCCCAGCACTGAAAGCCAGGGTGAAATTGTGTCTGGAGAACTGAGGGATTCTCCTTGGGTTTCTAGTTGTCTGTGGATGCGATGTCCAGCAGGAGAGTTTAAGTTTGTGCCATGGCTCTAAACGTGCTCCTTTCTCCTGACCCTATGCACAAATTCAAAGATGGCTTGAATGGCGTGTGCTGGACAAGAAGGTAGGGGAAGAAGGAAAGGCAACAGCAGCTCAAAGCCATCTCGCTGCGTCAGATGGCTTTCACAAGTCAATGCATTCCCTACTGAAGCCACAGGAGATGCAGATATTCAGTTGCCACATAGATGCTACAGACCGACTTAGAGCAACCATCTCTCTCGCCACACATCCAGGCCAGCTTTCATCGTGCACTAGCCATGTGCTGCTCCTCTACTGGGAAGGGCCTTCTCAGGGCTGAGCTGAACCTGGCCCACCAGTACAGCTATTTGCATTCTAATGCCAAAAATAACTGTGATGAGGGCATTGGGGAAACAAAGAGATTGGATGTAAATCTTTCAGAACCACATCTTTTACAGCAGCCCTGAGCCATGGTTAAAAATGGAGTTGCTGCTGGAAGAGATTTTTTTTTTTTTGCATTTCTAAGAGAAAAATTCAGCCACCTCATATTAAAAGAATATTCTGGTCTTAAATGGCTCAAAGAACTCTTGCTGGGATCTGCTGAGGTTCTGAGTAAAGCTGTTTGGGCGGTGTTGCTCCTGCATTTCCTTCTGCGTTCAGCTCAATTTGGAGGCTCCAGCCTCTGGGGCACTAGGACCAGTCTCTGCATCCCTGTTTGCACTACCAAGAGTCAAAGCAAACTGTTTCTTTAATCAGCAGATTTCCCTTACCTGGTTGCCATTCTGGAGAAGGTTGTCTTTGCATCGGAGTTTCTTTTCCAAGTCCTGAATGAGGGCCTCCTTTGTTCCTCGAATTTCTTGGTCTGATGTCTTCTGCATAGAGTTGATACTAGCTTGTTTGTTATACATTGGTTGTGAGTAACTACTCATGCAGGAAGAGAAAACAAAGTTATTCCTGTAGGCCTGCTTGGCTGTTTGCTACAGCTTCATAGAATACACACAGAAATGTGAACCTGCTACCTGGGAACTGTGGTTCAAGTGAGCCCATTTGGGAGACAGATAAGGTTTCGATACTGAATTATGCCACCTAGCCTAAGGGGAAGCCTCATGGTCTAGCCAAGTCACCGAGCGTCCTCCCACAACACTCGCAGCGGTTTGCTGTGGGTCGCTCTTCAGCACCCCTACACCCTGCAGTGGCCCCTGCCTGGGCTCGGGTGTGTGCGGGAAGGCTAGCAGTGACTTGAGGAAGCACTGACTCCGCTGAGCAATGCGAGTCTGTCCAGGAGCAAGTTCTTCATCAAAAACTGCATCCCTTTGCAATTTCAATTGTCAAAAAGGCCCTGGGTGCTGCAAATCCACAGCAAGGTCACAGACTCATTGATTAGGTATGAACAAAGCTTATTAGTTGTCCTCTTCTTCCTGGCCCCAGAAGGTGACTTCATACAGCGTTTCTGCCCAGATGTCCAACAGCCAAGCTTACCCCAAGCTAGGTTGGGTCCTTAGGAGCCCTTGCTGCAACCTCCCACATAGCCTGATCCTGCAACCCATAGTCAAGAGACGCAATCAAGTCTTGGAGTTAGAGAGTAGATTTGATCCTGAAAGCTGCTTGAAAAGAGGAGCATCCCTCAAAATGGGTTGCCAAGGTCTGCTAGAGCTCACAGCACTCTGCAGGCAGGATCTAACCCGATCCGTTACATGCAGCGGGGCCTTGTGTGCTGCAGTTGTGGTCAGCAATTATTTCTATTCAAATTTTCTTCCTCCTGTCATTCGGGAATTTGTACTGCTGATTAGAATAGGGCAGAAGTGTTACAATCCTGGTACGTATTCCCAGCACTGCTTGGACTTAATAACTTGCCCAAGTTATAACTTAAAAACTTTAATAAATTGCCCAACAGATTAACATGTCTCATGTCCCTGTTTCCCCATTTGTAGCATGATTAGGAAAATAATTCCTGAGCTCACAGGACATTGCATTTAAGAGCAGCTTATATGAACAGTATAGTGAGGCACTGAAGCCCTTTGCTATCGGCACAAACAGCCCCACACCACATACACAGACCCCAGCGGTCACTCCAGACGCACACCTAACCCCCCCCCCTACTCCTGCAGTACTTTCAAGAAAGCTCCTGAGTGCCCTAGCGAGCCCACTCTTTCTTACCTTTCCGCTTCCCACAGTGCTGCGATTCAAAAAAAAAAAAACCACCCCAGAAACGTTCACATTTTCTGAATACAAACTGGTGCTTAAACCTGAATTTATATCCAAGCCAGCAGGACCCCCCCCACCCCTATCACCTTTCTGATACCCTTAGTTGAGTGTTTACTGTGTATTCCACACCGACTTTGCCCAGGACCTCCAGCTAATATTGGCAGGAATACAAGTTGGTGAGAATGCAAGACCCATCTCTCTGAGATCCCGCTGACCTTGGGAGATATTTGGATTGCAGCCCAAAGGCAAAATGATATAATACATATTCAGGAAAGAATTTAGTCTTTGGTCTGAAGGGGTAAAATTTTCAAGTGGCTGCCTTTCTGTTAGCACGTATGATTGATGGTAACTGTATTCTAGGTGAGTGTAGAGTCCCACCATGATGTGGAACCTGAAAATACTGCTGAGACTTACTAGGAATCTTGACATTGTTTATATGTGGGAAATACTACTGCCTTCTCCCTTGCCTCCCTGTCCATAAACTATGTTTATTGAGAGAAATTAACTGGAGATGGGTGTCCATCTTCTGTTCTGAATACCCCTAAATAAGAGATTTCCATCAAATCAAACTAAACTGCTCAACCTGACTCCAGAAAACCCGTGCAGCAGCCCGTGCCATGACTTCTGCCCAGTTTCGTTCCTGGTGGAGACCCCTCACTCCCACCCAGACACCAAGGGCGAACGCTCAGCCTCCTAACCCAATTCATGCAGAGTCCTGCCTCGACCATCCGAAGTCAGTGGGAGCTGTGCCCTTGGCTTCGGCCAAGCTGGCGTTCCGCCGGGCGGCTGGACTTGGGACGGTCAGCGCACGGGAGAGGCCAGGCCAGAGGAAAGCGAGGGGAGGTTAGAAGCCTGTGTATACTTACTGAGGTTCCATGGGAGAAGGAGTTTGGCTGTTATAGTCGGGCTGCGAGGGTAGTGCTGAGCACAGGAATGCGGCGGGGGGGTGGTTAGGCATGGATATAAGCCGTTGCCCAGATGATGAGCTAGCAGGAGACTGCGCAGATGCAGGTGTGACGGGGTATGTGGATTCCTTAGGGGCACTACAGGAAGGCGAGGAGAGCGTGATTGAAGAGCTCAGCGATGACGAGGAGGAGAATTTCTGCCCACTTGGGTTACGAGGCTGTATTAGGATGGAGGACTGTTTGATTTGTCTGCTTGGCTCTGTAGAGGCTGCGGGTCCCGGAGGCTGCTGTTGCCCTTGACACACATTCTTAGACTGGATAAAGTGTTTTGGACGTTCGTAGTTAAACATGGTTGGTTGGCACATAGAGGAAACGGACGGGAAATTAGGGACACTCATAGGAGAGGATTCACGGCTGTCCTGGGTTTTTGTTGGTGGTAACTGGCTTTGGATAGGTGGCTGGTAAAAACTAGGTGGAAGCCCACGAAAGCTTTCTTGGCTGGGCTCCTGGATAGAATGGAACCCTTGCCTTGCAGAATAGAGGCTTTCCTGGTGTGGATTTTCCCTTAAGGAAGACAATATAGACAAAATAAATTGTACATCACCATTTGAATCACAAAAATACTGCGTGGTGAGCAGTCATTACCAATCCAAAGAATATGAAGTTCAGGCAACCGATATTTAAAGCTTGAGTTTAAAATAAAGAGATTCAAGATCGATTAGAACTATTCCAGAACTGTATGAACATTTCGGATTACAATAACAAGTCACACACTCTGCCTGGCTCAGGTACAGTGCTCACCATAGCTACCTTACCTGCAAGAGCCAAGTAAATTCTAAAAGAAATAGCAACTGGGTTATTGAGACGACCCACCACCTGCCTAAGCGTACAGATAATGCTAGATACTACTGGTAAGCAGGGTAATTCGCCACACATCATCTTAACTCAAGATCTCTGGATCCTGCAGGTTTGTGCCCTGTCAAAATACTAAATGTGCCATTACCCGGAGAACTGGCTATTTGTGCCGAGAAATTCCTTACACTGTAGGGAAGCATGAAACAGGTTCCACTTACTTTTAAGCCTAAAACAAAACCTTTGAAACAAAGTATCCTGATTTCTTCTCTAATGGCTTTTGAATTCAGAGCTGTTTATATCCGTTTGAGCTTTGGGATTGGAATGCCAAGGACCGTGCTTCTCCGTTTGAAGTTATTTCCTGAGGTTTGCTGTTACAGCTAATAATTGCCCAAATGACATAGCTACGGGATGAAGTCCTACAGTTATTTTACAGGTCCTTGATACCTAAACATGAGCTTTCCATCAACTTACCAAAGAGGAAAGTTTAATTAGAGCAAACCGAGCAAGCTGGTTAAAACTGACAAACAGCTTCAGCTCCAAGATAAATAAGTAACACCCCCCCACCCCCAAATAAACATCAAGCTACTAATAAAAAATGAGAATATAAATCCACAGTTACATGTGCTGGAAAAAATGGTAATCTTGCCCCACTGAGCTCAGCTGTTCCGCTGCTATATATACACCGTATATTGTATTCCTCTCGCCGGAGAGCCCCGAGCAGGGCTCCCCCAGGTCACACATTCCCATGGGGGGAGATCAGCTGAAGGCATCGCTGTCCTTTCAAAGATTCAGAGCTCTCCTTTCCTAACGGTAATTAGCAATGTTAGCTGTAAATTAACTGGCAGTAAACACAGGTTTTCTAGTAAAAATTCCCTAGCCTCCCCCTTGTCACGCTCTTGGAATCTGAAGCTGGCTCGGATTTTTGGAGCGCGTCCACACTCTGTTCGCATTCACTGGCGCGGAAAACTCACTGAATCTTGGTTTTGTACCGTTTTTGTATCACCGCCTGTGTAGGGATTCGCTCGATTTACCTACGGGCTGTGGACAGAAACCGGCATTTACTTGGGTTTTTAGAATATCTGCACTTAAACAAGTTGTGCTGCACAGATTCACTTGTCGCAGCGTGACAGCTGCCTCAAGCGTTCCACCTTGATTTGGGTGAAAAAATTAACATAAACCCCAAGAGACTTTCGACCTTACAAGGTGAAAACAAGAAGTAGTAGCAGAGACACTTATTTTTTTTAAAGAAAACCGTATTTTGTTTCCTTCATTGCCTCCCACACTGCCTTTGACACAACCGCACCTTAAAGGCTCCCTTTCACCTCAGCGTCGCGATATCTCACGCCAGCTCCAGGAGTTAAAACGAAAAACCGACGTGGAAAGATAACCCCCCCTCTCAGACCCCGGCCCCGGCCTCACCTGTCGCCCCCCGACCCCGGCCTCACCTGCCGCCCGGGCGCTGCCCCGCGCCTCAGCCGCCGCCGGGGGGCGGCCCGACCGGTGCCGCCTT
>Ga0065711_1046243_pt1 | contig 13008 bp, 8 predicted proteins | sample Hoacrofraction12_FD_59098 | JGI IMG/M metagenome (GOLD analysis project Ga0065711, IMG submission 59098) | Hoatzin crop microbial communities from Cojedes, Venezuela - Epithelial fraction 12 v2 (version 2) | ecosystem: Host-associated > Birds > Digestive system > Esophagus > Crop | place... | reverse complement strand
CATTGGCTTTCTTGGCAGCCAGGGCACACTGCTGGCTCATGGTCAACCTGTCATCCACCAGGACACCCAGGTCCCTCTCCACAGAGCTGCTCTCCAGCAGGTCCACCCCAAACCTGTACTGATGCATGGGGTTGTTCCTCCGCAGGTGCAGGACCCTGCATTTGGCTTTGTTGAACCTCATCAGGTTCCTCTCTGCCCAACTTTCCAGCCTATCCAGGTCACGCTGAATGGCAGCACAGCCTTCCGGTGTGTCTACCACGCCTCCCAGTTTGGTGTCATCAAGAAGCACTCTCTTTATGCATGTCTGTACCTTTTCCTGTTTTGCTGCTTGTTGCTCAAAAAAAGATATCCAGCAGAAGGAGGACACAATTTTCTTTACCTGAACACCCTATTACTCGGCTCTAGCAAAGTAAAGCAACCTTTAAACGGATGTAAATGATCTGTTGCATATTGTCACTCACTTGGACATTTTGTATTGCTAGAGGAGAACCAAGAGGGCTCAGATACCTGTAGACTTACTACTAATTTGTCTTTATTTTGAGCTGAGTTAATGACTTAATTCATGGTGTTCCAACTCACTGTTCCAATCCTGTGTCCAACATGGATTCACTGGGTGGCCTTGCGCCTCACTTCATCATTGTTTCCTTGTAGTTAAAGTCAGGAGAATAATATTTACTTGCTTTCCAGAGCTGTTGTGAAGGACTTTGGGCTGCTCAGAGGTAAAGGAACATAAATGGGCAAATATTACTCTGTAAATGCTGACTTAATCGTAGGGCTGATTCTCCTCCTCTGCTGAAGTGCTGCAGAAAAAAGAGGATGTAGAAAAGTTTTCTTCCACCTGCAAGAAGCAGCCAATATAACTCCGTAACGACCTGGAAAGTTGAAACCTTTCCCACTGTATCTAAGAAGGCTTGTTCAGTCTCTGGTCAAGTAGTGTGTGTGCTGCTGTCATCATTAAAGGTGGTGTTTAGATGATCAACAGATGAGGATTTCATTGTCAGGCAGCAAGAAACCCTATGCTAAAGATGGAGTTTCCGACCTTTGAGCCTCTTTACTAATTTTTCCTGTCAAGCTTTGTTGTGGCGATCATGGTGTACAGTGTACAGACTGTTGCAGAGCTGATGATACATCTTGTGAGAAGAAGCATTTGTTGCCGAGGGGAAGAAGTTAGACACAGGACATGAAGTTATAAGTGGTCTCCTAACTTACTAAACCCAGTCTCTGTAGACATTCTTACTATCAACTTTGATTTTTCTGGATTCATCATATCAGTTAGGTATCTAGTCCCTGATGCTTTTAGGTGGCAGTTCCATAGCTTCACATGTAGTAGAAACTTTCCTCGAATTTCAAAGCTGAAGATATTAATGTCCAGTTTAAATCTTCATTTTAGGTCATTCTAACTCTTTGGCTTACTTACCTTTTCATTCCTAGATAACAAATGCATTTCCTCTCCATGTTTGCTTACCAGAATAAAAAAGGCAAACTTTTTTGTTTCTTGAATGCTCTGTTTTCTGTATTGTCCCAGTAGTGTTTCTTATTTCCTTGGAGATTAATCACTAGATATGATAGATACGTGTTTTTTTCCTTTGTTATTTCTTGTTTTATAGCCAGTTCATACAGGCAGTGTGGTTATTTTTTTGATGGGTAAATAGACTCTGATCTTTCTTAGTGTCTGCCATTTTCAACTATCAGGTCAGAGCATAATGTTTTACTGTTACTACTTAGATCAATAATTTCATAATTCATGCTCTCTATTACCAGCTTCCTGAGATTATCCATTTCTTCTTTTTTTCACTTTCCTGTTTTGCTGGTTATTACTGACCTTGCAGTTCTTGTACTGATTTCGATCTTCTTCAACTTACCATTGCTCACTGAGCAGTACAGAAGTTATTTACTCAAGTCAGTATCCAGATATACTCTATTTCTTCCATCTAAAGTATCTGTATTATCAGTAGTAGGAAAGATCAGCTTAAAATGATAAAAGCTTTTATATACTTTTGTTGCATTGTAACCCATTTTTCATTTATCTCTGTCCTTTCTGACCTCAATTCAAGATGTAACAAGGCAAAGTTACGCCTGGGATATAAATTTGCTTGCAAACTTCAGATGATTCTTCATTTTCCAATTCAAGTTTAATTGAAACTAGCTGCGGTTTTGTTGCAGAGACTGCTTTTCATTCAAGGAATTGCTCTCTCTTAAGAGTAATAAAGTTTTTTCTTTCTCCAGCAGAGGAAGACAGTGTTTTTGATGAATCTGATATTCATGATACACCAACTGGACCTTGCAGTAAAGAATCTCAAACTTTCTTTGCAAGACTGAAAAGAATTGGTGGCAGCAAAATGGTGAAATATCAACCAGTTGAGATGAATGCTCAGAGAAGTATGAATTGTTTTGTCTGTATAAACTCATGCAGAAATACAATTTCCTACTCTTAGTTTCAAGCTACCACCTTTCTTTGTAGAGTTTGTTATGCTACCTGATTTGAATACAAGAACTCTCTGACTTTTGAGAGCAGGTACTCCTTATTTCCCTGAATGGATTCTCTTACAGGAGTCTCAAAGTAGGCACTCCAAAATAAAAATAATCTAAAATCAGCTGTTGTTTGCTGAAACTTTAAGCTCTTTTGAATGTAAAAATGTTTAAGAGGATTTGTTGCAATTTTCTTCCACCATTGGGCCGAAGAGTTTTACTCAAATTTATTTTTTCCCAGAAATTAGTTTTGTTTTTTTTTTTTTTTTATGAGGTGGGACTCTAGGGTAAATGAATTTGTTGCTGCTGCTGCAAAAATGGTTTTCCACTGGTAAAAAGAGTCTTTTGGTGGCTTCAAAAAATAGGAAGGATTTTGTTTTCAAATTTAGGTTTCTGAAATGAATACCCTAAAAAAAAAAAAAAAAAAAAAAATTGAAGAGATTTCCACCACAACCCACCTGCCTTTTTTTTTTTTTTCAGGTGTTTGCATGGGGGAGGGAGGACTGGATGTAACTAGAGCAAACATATACTTTAACTTTTCTCACTGCTTTTTGTTGAATGGTGATTGATATGTGGTGCATTTTGAAATCCAGGGGTAATGATCAGGAATATTCTGTGTAAAAATACGTCTTTTATAATAACAACAGTGATAACCTTATAAAATGTTCCCAATGAATGTGTTCACACAGTAAAATACCAATGCAGTGATAGTACTAGCAAGTATAACTATGCTCACTTTACTCCTCCTGAGGACGAGGAGGTATGACTGTGTGGTGTGACAGTTACTAGACTCTGCTGTGGTCTAGGATCGCTGGGGCAAAAATTCTCTGAACGCCTGTCTGTTCTCAGGCTCATGCTGCCACATCCTCACTGCTATTGCTACCCTTGCTTCTTGAATTAGAAGCATTCATTTTAAGCGCGCTTTGGTGCAGTAAATAACATGTAGGTGTGCTCTAATATACACTGATGTCCAAATGATGTCCAAATTTATTTTGAAACCTGTTCAGATTGGTCTGTGTAGCTCATTTCCTATTTCATCTCTTGTGCTTAATGTAGCTATCCCAAGTGTCTGTAGATATTGCTTGCCTGTACTAGCTTCCATTCAATGCATAATATTAAAAAGCCTATCTTCGTCTGTCCAGGATGAGTAGAATTTGGATAGAATTTAGATAGACCCTGTTATCCAAATAATAGTTCTTTTTGGTTTTGTTTGTAAAAATCTAACACGTGGCTCTAAGGTTAAAAACAAAATTTAGACAATTTTGACGAACACTGGGTTTGTATTTGAAATGCCAGTCCTATGTTGAATTGTGAGATAAAGATGAAGATATCTGCTAGAAGTCTCCAACTGAGGTAGTATTAGCTCTTTCTGTTTTAATCAGGTGAAATAGAGCTGGCTGAATATAGAGAGACGGGGGCCTTGCAAGACAGTATTCTACGCTGTGTGAGAGAAGAAAGCATTCAGAAAAAAAAACTGCGCTCTCTAAAACAAAAATCTCTTGATATAGGGAATGCAGACTCCCTGTTGTTTTCATTAGATGAACATCGCAGGAAGTCCTGCATAGACCGGTGTGACTTAGAAAAACCACCTGTGCCTGCTGCTTACGCCGTACACAGGCAGAGTGATTATGGACAATCTCGGCAGAATTCTTCCACTAAAGCTGAAAATACAGAAACACAAGAGAATCTTCCTCGTACAGAGAGTTTCCAGGAAACAAGACGACCTGTCATACCAGAAGTTAGGTTAAACTGCATGGAAACCTATGAAGTGAAAGTGGACTCTCCAGTTAAACCTGCTGGTCCCAAGGAAGATTTAGATCTGATAGATTTGTCCTCCGACTCAACATCAGGTCCTGAAAAGCATTCATTACTCTCCACCTCAGACAGTGACTCTTTAGTCTTTGAACCACTCCCTCCACTTAGAATAGTGGAGAGTGATGAAGAAGAAGAAACAACAAAGCAGCTGAATGACGAGGTCTCTGGCAAAACTGCTGTGTCATCTCCTTCAACTCCTATCAATGTCTCTGCACTCAGTCTCAGCACAACTCCTCTGGTTCAGTTCAGCATTGAAGATTGCTCCAAAGACTTTAGTTCTAAGGCTGTAAGCGACAGTGCTTCAGCAGGAATAGAGGTGATCCTTCCCACTTCTCCGAAAGATCAAAAGGACTCTTCCGAATTAGTTAAGCCAGAAGAACTTCAGGACGTGTCCTGTGGGAACCCACTAACACTGAAACAGAAAAGGGACCTGCTGCAGAAGTCATTTGCCCTTCCAGAAATGTCCCTTGATGATAACTCTGAGCTCAGCGTGGAGGAAATTAGACCTAGTGGAACAATTCCAAGCCCAAATATAAAGACAGTCCTTATTAAAGTCCCTGAAGATTCTGAAAACCAAACAGAACGTGATAAACTTGATGCAAACGCAGAGTCTGACACTGAACAAAACATGGAGCAGAAACAAGACGAGGAGACTGAGGAGTCAGAATTTAAGATTCAGATTGTTCCTCGCCAGAGGAAGCAGAGGAAGATTGCTGTGAGCGCTATTCAGAGAGAATACCTGGACATTTCCTTTAACATCCTTGACAAGCTGGGAGAGCAGAAGGAGGCAGGTGAGCTCAATCACTGACCTGGTCAAAAGGCTTATTACTGTGTGAAGGTTTTAGTAACAGACCAGCATAGGGAGAGATGTGTATATGTATGGGGAGTGATATGTATACGTAGCATCTGATGTGGTCTGAGCTAGCTGAATGCTTTCAGGTGTTTGTTTCTCACAAGGAATGTGCTAACCACGCAGGTGTAGTGCATGTGTGAGGGCCCATTTGAAAAGGAGGTGGAGCTCGCTCACAAAAATATTGGTTCCGATACCGAAGTTGGAGGGTGAAACTCCATGGCTTCTTTATGCAGGGAGTAAAAAAATATTGTCGTAATTCTGTGGCCTTTGTCCTGCTAATCTGCTGGTTCTCTTTTGTGTGTAGTGATTTTTGATCTTTTATTTCTTCTGCAAGCATAAGGCAATGGAAAGCAGACTGGATCCTGAAGTGTAAGGCTGAACAAACTGTAGACTTAAGAACGAAGAGCACTCGGAATTAACTGCAGTTTGCATTTAGGATCCAATAAACACACATGTTTTGTTTTTATACACTAAAACCTTTTTATAGCCTTCTTTGTATTGGGTATCCACAAAGTTTACATGGCTTGTGTTTGTTAAGGATTTAAAGTTCAAGTGTGGGGAAAGCCATACAGTATTTCTCTGTATCCCGAGTTTTTTCAGGTCCTTTCAATACAGGGTTTTGTTACTAAGTTTTTCAGGTGGAGAGGAAGTGTATTTTAGCTGTTCCTCAGTTTCCGATTGGATGCATCAAACAGTTTTAAAAAATGCATGCTGCTGCCTCTTTACTTCTGTGACTGTTTTTTTTCCAGGATTTTTCAGTTATCAGAATTTTACCAGTCTTTTTTTAACATATTAATTAAAGAGCGAAAGAATCCTTCAAGCCTCAGTTCTTTGCCAGTGAAGTAGGGGAAATATTCATTCATTCCTGACCTCACTTCTTTCTTAAATGCTTCAGAGAGAACCATAGTATAATTTCCTATTATGATACTCTTTTACAAGGAGAAATCATTCAGTGTGATCATAGTTACGCTGTTCCCTTTATGTTTCAGGCCCCATGCATGGTTCCAGTAAGCTGAAGAACTGCTGGAGCTTTGTAAAATCAAAAGACAGCCGAGTGCTTTAGGTTCTTGGAGAAGAATGGTTATGAAAGAATTGTACAATTAGACTTCAGATGCTTTTTTTGACTATTAGTAAGGGCCAGTTTTCATGCAGTAATTTACACTTCCATCACTGAAACTGATTGGAAGGGCTGTCCCAGTTCTGAAACACCACGTGGAACCTAGGATTATAGCATCTCTGATGGGCATTTGGCTGTGTGCATCCAAGTATGTCATCCAAGGGAGCATAAAACATTCACAATGACTCATTAAGTGCTCACTTATGTTACAGGTTGATACAGGCAATTCTGATAACTAGGTAATTTTGTGACTTGGGTAATTTAATGTACCTGTTATGTTCTGTTTTGCTTTCTTTATCCTGATTGATTAGTTTATTTGAGAACATACGTGTAGTAATTAATTTAAGTAGGCTGAATATTGCCATCATAATAGCTGATAATTATTTCAAAGTCTTATTCAAGCTTTGTCAGCCAATTGTACTTCCATATGTTTTGGAAAGGCTTCTGATATAACTGACCTGTGAATTAAGTATCCAAATGTGTTGTTTCTTCAAGTGCATGATGCTGGGCTACAGAGTTTCCTGCCTGAGACTTCTTACAGCATAGATACACATTAATTTTTATAGGATATGCTAAAACCAGCCAACAACACTTGAAAATTTCTTTACTTTATTCTTCCCATATTGGCAGTATCAGTTATCATAAAATAAAAATGTTAGTTTTAGTGGATTTTTTTCTTTTTAATGATAGAATCTTAAATTCTTTGTATCTTTAGGATCAACTGCTAGATCAGCAGCCTTTTGAATGAAAACTGATAACATGTTGCAGATAAGGCTTTTAAAAGATGCTAAGCTGTCACTTAAACTAGCTTTATATCAGTGGTACTTCTCTTATTTCCAGGTTGGTGGTTCTAATAATTGTTCTGTGAGTGGGATCAAAATCAAACTATGTGCATTTATTAGTTATGAGGTCTAAAGAGCATAGGTAGAAATCTCCTTTAAAAAGTAATTTTAAGCAGTAGATCCCTGTGCCTTTGTAAAAATTCGTATATCACACACACTGAATCCTTTTAAAACTGCTGGGAATGCCAGATGTTGAATGGATGGCTGAAAAGATGTGAAAAAGGCATCCAGGGAGAAAGTGGATGGAAAATATTTATAGATTCTAAATACTGAGAGTTTAAGCACAGTTTTCATATGCAGATCCTGCTGCCAAAGGACTTTCAACACTGGAAATGCCAAGAGAGTCGTCATCTGCACCAACCCTTGAAGCAGGTGTCCCAGAGACAAGTAGTCACTCTTCCATATCGAGTAAGTTTCCCTCTGGTTTGAGGATTAAATCTAAGTCGCTGTATTTTTGTCAGATGTGTGTCATGTATGCTAAACGCCTTCACCTGAGTTTCACGGATTCTTGGAAGTAGAGCTGTGTTGGATATCATTATATCTGTTAAATCTCTGATGGTCAGCAGGATTTTAGCAGTTAGTGGCCGCAAGATTTTCTGTTGTGACATGGCAAATTTGACTAATGTGATTTTCTTGAATTCCAGTAGGTAGCAGCTAAAAGCAATACTTCACTAAAGCTGAATGTTTATTTTCTGGTGAGAGAAAGCATTGTCAACTGTCAGTGCGCGGAAGCAGAGGGTGAGAGCTCTGCAGGGCTGTTACTGTGGTCTTCAGTACATTTCTTGCGGTACCTTAGGAAAAAAACTCGCTTGCAATGTTTGTAAAATGACTTGAAATGACACTTCCTCAGCCGCTTGCTGAAATGCGGTAACTATTTATCTGAGACTCCCATACCCATATCAATGGAAAGTGAACTGGATTGGTTTAAGTAGATGTTGACACATGGCTTAACAGAGCACATGTAGGTAACATTGGAAAGTGGAGGCATCTTAGAACACTAACAAAATCCAGAATGGCGTGTCCATCTAGGTAACGTTAAGTAACACATCTGAAGGCTGATGGAGCGGGACTGACTAGAAGAAAAGGGAGGGGGAATGATGACCTGCTTTGATACCAGTGAGCTGCTAGGTCAGCTCAACTGTCTTGCTGAACTGCAATTGCAGATTGCTGTAGAGAAGTCAAATTTTAATTTCGGAAATGCAGCATCTGCTGATTTGATTGGAAGAGTTGTCTGTCCTATGAAAGGAAGATGATGATGTGTAGACGTGCTAGATGAGTACTCCAAGTTGGAGGTTTCCTCTCCAGTTTTACCACGTGTCTTGTCATGTGCATCTTACAGTCAGAATAGATTTGTAGGCCACCTAATGATACCGATATCATTTACTAAAGCAGCTAAAGAGGTCCCACGTAAGACCTATCTTGGTCTGGTTTCACCGAGTGCTGGGTGTTCCTGTAAATTCCAGTATATGGAGTCAGGAATAGTATTTGTATGATACTGAGCCTATGTTCCTTTGTAAATATTCCTTTCCTCTTTCTGTGTGCCTCAGTTTCCAGCTGCAAAAAGGGACTTGAATACTTCCATTGTGTCTCTTGTCCATTTAGACTGAAATATTTTTGACCTTCTACTATGTGTCTTTACAGTCATTGCGTAACAAGCCCTCATCAGGACTGTGAGCACAAGGCACTTCCGTAACACGAATAGATAACATTACTTGTACAGCCAGTGCCTGGCTGCAGAAAGCATGCATCATTAACTGTGATAGGAAGATTTTGCCTTTGGACTTCTCTTCTTGAGTAGCGAATTCCACAGCAATGGAGGGGTGATTGACCAGATCACTAGCTGACGTATGAAAGGCTCACCAGCTACCATGTGGAGGTTATTGATCTTCTCTTGATTGTTAGGTTTCTTCTAGAAAAACTTATCAAGGAAGACTTCCCTCCCTGTGCCACTAGTCAGTCATAGGCATGAGAAGTCACATGTTGGTCCACAGCGGTCAGCCTGGCTTCAACACTGTTCAGTGGCTGGCAGCTCTCTGGGTGTTTTGGTTTCTTTAGATTTTTTTTTTTTTCTTGATTTACCAATATTTGAAATCATGGCTGTCTTTGAGAAACAAGGTAAATAACCCCTGGAAATCCAAACCTGCCCAACAGTAGCCTGATTATGTGAAATATGCATGAAATTTCTTTAATTACAATAGCAAAAGCTGTTAGGAAAATTCAGAGAGATAATTTTCTATATTTTGACAGTCATCTGCACTGCAAGCAGTCTTGTCAGTTCTAATGTTAATTGCTGTTCTTTCGTCAGGAAATTCTATGCTTAAGGCATCTATTTAAAATCCTTGCCCTGGAAACGATGGAAATTCTATTTTTCTCCTAATATGGTGTGAAAGGCAGCTGCAATATAGCTTTTAAAAGTGAAACATGGAATGGTCTCTTGGTCTGGTTCAGTTATACAAGGACTGCTTTGCAGCAATGCTGGAGAAGTTTGTACTTGGACCAAAAATAGAGTTTAAATGCACTTTGATACACTGAAAGGATATAATGAAGGAAAGCATAAAATACTTCACCTAATAAAATAATTTCAGTTTGCAGATTCCCACTGAGGTTATCACTGTGTTTATTATTACTGAGGGCCTGTATTTGCTTTGTTAGGGAGTACTCTGCTTTCTCTGAATTTGAAACTCTCAGATAGAAATTGAGTAGAGCTAGTTTAGGAGAAGGCAGTCAACTCCTCAGGGCTTTCTGAAAGTTGTAGTTTATCCCTGGTCCGTACTTCTTTATCACAGTAAATAATGTGCAATGCTGGGTTTATTTTCAGAGCTTAGCTGGGTACTATTTGGATTTTTAGAACGGAACTACCTGATACCATGTTAATACTCTTTTTTACAATGTTGAATATATAGTTGCAGATGTAAATAATCATTAGAAGAAGATTTTGTTTTGCTGCCGTTGCTTTAAGGCCATGTAGAGGAAAACACTTGAGCGTATACTTAAGGCAACATTTTAAAAGCTTTCCTGCCTGGAGATGTGTGTCAGCAATCTCTCACATGCATTGTTCAAGCAGGGCTTAAAACTCTGTCTCCATACTGTGAACAATGATTTTGGTTTCAGTGGTGGAAATATATTGCTAAGGTTCAGTTGCCAAAGCAAATGTGTTATGTTGGTTCAATTTGAATTTTCTTACGAATGCAGAAAAAAGTGAGGAAGTCAGGAGTTGGAGATGATCTGTTTTTAGCTCCGTTGAAGCACTGAGAAAATACATGACCAAAAATGTCTTAAATTTTATATCCACAATTGTGGTGGTGGTTTGTTTTTTTGTATGTTATCCAGCGAGACACATCTCTTAAAGCAAACAGTAACGTCCATTTAAAGAAGTATTGTAAATAGTCGGATGAGGAAAAATCTAATGCTTGTTGCTTGATAGCTCCATGTAATAAGGATGGCAATGAAGTTACAAAAGGGACCCATCTTCAAAGGCATGCTGGCTTCACAATTCAGAATAATCTGTAGGTCGTATGCCTGAGTGGTGGGTATTTAGGAGGCCTGTTCAGGCTGTGTCACTCGTAAAGGGTTCTGGTGGTATAGTCAGTGAATTTGTTTTCCTACAGTGAGCGTGGACAGAGCAGTCCTCCTGACTTTGCTGGGAGGAGGCTGAGTTTCCTTCCTCGATACATTATATGAGAGTGAGATTCAAGTATACCTTTATCACCTGTCAGCATGGGAATTTTGGGGTAGTAGCTTGCATTTCACAGATATCAAGTGTTGTGAAGAGCTTTCGTGATATATGGAGACAAAAAGGCAGTGACAGTTGACACAGTGGATGAGATCCTGAAGTCATTTATGACTGCTGTAGTTGGGGCCAGAATTGTTCCCTATGTAGTTGTGTGAAAAGTGCATATTGACTTGAGCAAGATCTTTAAAGCAAGCAGTCATTGTCCTTTCAGTATTTATTTTACGCTGGCTTGTAAGATCAGGAAAAAAAGAGTAGTTTTACGTGTTGTCTGAGCCCCTGAAATCCTTTTGCATTTCTGACTTGCAGCTCAGTTCAGACAAATGAAAAGAGGCTCTTTGGGAGCTCTGACAATGAACCAGCTAATGAAGAGGCAGCTGGAACACCAGTCTAGTGCTCCCCACAATATCAGCACTTGGGATACTGGTGAGCTGCATTTATTGTTCTTTATTTCTGTTTCCTAAATCAATTACCTTCTGTATAAATCCATTAAAAAAAGTATTCTACCATTGCAGAGAAGTAATCAATCTGAAGTCTAAAGTGAAACTTCATAGTGAGTACCAGATTCTCACCTGGTATGAATTGGAATAGTTACGTGTTTGGGAGGCAGTCCCTCCGGTACAGTGGTGTCCCCACAGTTTTGTGTGTTCCTTGAAATATTTCCTGGCTTCATGGAATGAAGTGGAGCTATCACTGTTGATTTCATTAGGTGTAGGATTTCACCCCTGGTGCATGGAATCATTTATTTGCATATATGTTTACAATGGTGTTGGTACCCCAAGGAGTTGTGCCTTACACCAGCCAGTTTTATTTCTCTTTAGAGAAGGTTCTGCCAGCTCATGCTGAACACCTGAAGTTTCTGTTCACTCACTGACCGTTTTTTCTCCCTTTAAGATGAACACAACACAACGAAAACTGAATTAAGCACACAATTTCCTCATTACTCAAGTGCTTTAATTGTTTTTTTTGTTCTATAAAAGATTTTCTGTTATCACCAAATTCATAGCAGATGCCACTAACAGTGATTTTCTGGTTTATCATAAATGCTAGCTATTTTATTGCCCATCCTGATGTTAGTGACACTATGGAATCATGCTGCTTAGGAATTTGTCAGCAGATCCAGATGCATCCAGAGAAAGGAATGCTTAAAACAGTATATGGAACTTAGCATGAATGTCTCACTACCAGTTTTGGATAGCCAAGTTAAAATTTTTGCTTAATTCTGTCTTCAGCGTTAGGTTCTGTCAAACTAAATCTTGTAGCTGAAGAGTGGCTAAAGGTATGGTATATAGTTCAGAATTATCCTTTCTACTCCAGTCTGCTGAGTAGCATGCTCAGCGTGAGATTCTTAAATCATAAAGGTCAAAAGTTGTCAATGACAACAATGGTTTTTTTGTCCTATCAGCAGGTAAGTTTACTGAAGGGACAGCTGGTATCACCTGGTTTCTCAGGCAGAAACCACTTAGGAACTCTGTCTTGTTAATCTTGTTCCAAGTCCACTACCTTTCTTTACACCATCTATGACTTTTCCATTAAAGAGTCATTCCAGCTAAAGACCTCCAAGCATGGAGATACAAAGTAAAATGTTCTTTTCCAGAAAGCTCTGCGTCTCTGAGTCTCTTTCTCAACCACTAGCTTCAAAGTGAAGTTATTATTTGGACAGAATACAGTTGTTGGGTTGTTTTTTTTTTTCCAGGACAAATGCTCAGTGTGACTATTTGTCACTTCAATGTCACACCACAGTTTTAAGACTTGTTATACTCGGGTATAACAACTAGGAAATAGTCTTATCCCACATAAGTGTATGATGTGTGCTTGGTTCATGCATGCTTTATTTATTTATTTATTGCATTGGTTGATATCTTGTGTCTCTTTTCTTTCTTATTTTATTTCAAACCACTTTTTTCCCAAGCTTGCTCTCTGTGAAATAAAATCATTTTGTGTCTAGCTTCTGTCAGCACAAACTATACCTAACTTCTAGTCTCTTGATATTTCTAAACACTGGTTTTCTCTTTTTGTGACTCATGTTTTCCATATCTTGTTGAATCTTTATGGATAGCACTTCCTTTCTTGTTTAATGACACTTACTTTTTTAAAATGCCTTCTTCGGTGTTAGGTTATCTGTGTCCTTTTTTGCGTTGTGGACTTCTTTAGTCGTGTCGTCCCGTCCCGTCCCCCCCCC
>Ga0065711_1046241_pt1 | contig 13009 bp, 6 predicted proteins | sample Hoacrofraction12_FD_59098 | JGI IMG/M metagenome (GOLD analysis project Ga0065711, IMG submission 59098) | Hoatzin crop microbial communities from Cojedes, Venezuela - Epithelial fraction 12 v2 (version 2) | ecosystem: Host-associated > Birds > Digestive system > Esophagus > Crop | place... | reverse complement strand
CCCCCCCAATCTCATCTGTTGTATATTTCCTTTGTCAGGATTTAATGAGCTGATTCCTACAAGCCAAAGACATTGGCCTCTAAAACAACCAAAGAGCATTCACACACCAATAAATTTCTTCCATAACCTCTTGGGAATCATCCTATGGATGCTTGGAATCGCTAGTTAATTGTTATGGACTCTGTGATAGCTGAAGCGTATTCCACACAGATCTCTAAAAGTACTTAAACTATACTGGATACAATGTATTCAAAAAAACAACCAAAACCCAACCCCAAAAGACCCTTTATTTAACAATGTGAGAAACAGGAAAAAAAAAAAAATGCTCAGTTTTCCACATTTCTCTAAACGTTGTCTGGATTTATGCACATTTAGGATCTGTGGGATCCACTGGAGCATTTATCATCCTTGCACAATGCTTAGAGTGTCTGATGTTTCACAGAATCTCTCTTTCTCTGCTGCAGTATTGTTAGTCTCACTGTTAACCTCAACATCTACACACACCGTCTACCCTGCACTTGGGAAGTCTTTAGATTTTGCTTTACAATATTTTACTTAATTTTTTTCGGCTCATGAGATTTCTAATCCACCAACTCTAGTCTTTCATAAGGTATTTTCTGAGTTAATTTTCAGAAAGTCAAACAGAATTTTCACGGCATTTAACATTCTTCAACCTAGGCAGAGAAGGGCTTCCCGTCCCAGGGTAAAGCCCTGCCCATAAGCACTATTAATTGAGTTCTTTCCCCTTCCCTTACCCTTTTGCCTTTTCCTTTCTCTTTTCTCAGAGTTCACAAAAAAATATTTTATAAATATCATTTTATGGAAAGAAGCTGGAGAAATTTTGGCTTCAGTTGTTTTTTGTATACAGAATATTCATTTTCTGAGCAGACTGGAACCCACGTGCCCACACCTCCTCACTCGAGAAGTAGGCAAAGCTCTTCTCCCAAGAGAGGGTGTTGAGCAGGCTCATCTAAATGTGACAGGAGGAAAATGGACAAGGAGCAGAATTTACTACCATTCAAAAGAAGAAGAAATAGAATCTAGTATTTTAAGGTACAGAAGAAATTCTGTGCCCTAAGCTGATTATAGGGAAGTATGCCTACAGCCTGCCTATAACATCAAGTTTCTTGTAAACCGTCATGCAATTTTACTTGGACTTCATCTGAGTCATCCTTGATTTTCACTGGCATTGCCTTCACCTTAGCCTTAGAGAAACCTGTCCACAGATTTTTCTCAGTACACACAGCATTTCTTGATGCAGAATTTCCATGAACTTGAATATATATGCACATACTAGCAGAAGACTAACTAGATATGACATGTCATGTCAATGTAATTGACTATTATTATCAGCCCTTGCTATTCAGACCATCATGAGAGTCGAGGAGCTCTTCAAACAGAATGTCTTACTGTGACCAAGGGTTGATCCATGTCGCAGGTATAACTCCTTGTGCTGGATCTAATTGTCTCTGGGGTAAGAAGAGAGAAATATTTTTCTTCTACAAGATCACAATATCATCCTCTATTTAATAGCTACTTACAACCTACCGGTGCTACAGTACTAGTGGAACTATTGACAAAAGTAGAACAGCCTGTATGCAGTGAGTTCTGCTTACACTGATCAGAAATGTCTCGGTGTTTTCGGCTTTCTCATGTTCATTGTTGTGTATGCTTGTTATCCCATTTTTGCTTTACTCTAGCTGTTTAAAGGCTGTCTTATTATGACACGCAAATGCAGCTTCCAGCAGAATGACTCCTGGCTGTGAAGTACAAGACCATACTACAAAGCACTTAATAAAGACATCACTAACAATGACAACAACAATCACAACAAAATCAACGTCAACAACCGGTTATTATTTAACAATGGCAATGAATATTATTAATGGTCATGTTATTGTTATTACTACCAGTACTACCAGTCTGCACTTCGGACAGTTTTCCTCAGATTTCTGGAAACGAGTAGGGACTTTGAAGCTCAGAGCTGTGCTTTGGTTGAATGCACTTTTTTTCTAGTAAAAAGTGAGAGGTTGGGACAGCCAATACACCAGATCTGTTACTGTTGAAAACTATCAAAACTCACTTTCAGGTCAACAAAGTGACAGAAAGTCTAACGGAATACTTTTTTAGGTCCCTGCATGAGATATTTTGTCCAGGATTGATGATTTGCTGTTGTGGCCAAGATTAACTTCGCAAAGTAGAGAGAAAAAAGTGACTAGAAACAAACCTACAGATTAGGAAACTGGACTGCCCCATAAAAGGGACGAACCAAAAAAGGAATCCACTTTGCAGAAGGGAGCTGCCTAAACTCATCTGCAGGAAATGTCAGAGAAAGTGAGGATGAGTTATATGCTTAATTCCAGAAGAGAAGGATATGCTTCTCTCTGTGTGGGATCTGCAGCTAGAAAATCTCTCCTAGAGTCAAGCAACCAACTTACTCCTCTTTTTTTTTTTTTTTTTTTTTTATCTAGAATAATAGTGATGATGTTTTTCCCTTCAGAACTTATTCAGTTGTTGGAATACTGTGGAGTGTGAGCAGACTAGGTTTAATTGTCTAATCTACAGCAACAATTTAAACCTGTGCTGATAGAAATGCACAGTGCCTGGACTTTATGGGAAGGCCTCTTGCTTTTCAAGATAGGAACTCTTCATTCATCCCTTGTGAAGTGCTACAAATATGCAAAATACTTAAATTTTTGTGGAAACAGAGCAAGGCTGAGAACAACCATATAGTTCATCTTTTGGCACTCATTTGAGAGACTCAAGTTCAAACCACCATTGTAACCTCCACTTAAAATTTAGTAGAACACTGAACACTTTGAAGTCAGAATGATTTAAATCTATTTTCTGCATTGCTTCTCTGCCTCATCAGTTTCTTCTCACTGTTTTGTGAGAACTAGGGTCTTTGCCTGGGACTTCCAGTAAGGTACCCTAAGAAATGCCCCACTTGTGCATTACACAAGATTGGCTTATACACAGGACTGAGACAGACCCTGAGATACTCAACAGTGTGCCAGTTTGTTTAGTGATGTGCAGATATAGCCACTGAAATCTAAGCATTTGGACCAAGACTCACAGAGGTTTCTAAGCTCCTGAATCTGAAGCACTGACCATTTCTATTAGTCTCAGTTAATTAAAAGGTGGCAGGATAAATCCCTTTGGGGATCAACTTTCTAGCAGCTACAGACTTTTACAGGCTTAGGCGCTGGCTGACTAAGGTCTTAGAAATGCTACTGGCACCTGAATTTTAGAAACCCTTAGGTGTTTGAAGTAAAGAGCTTAATTCAGTCTTGTCAATCTAGCTCCTTCTGTCTATCTTTAATCTCATTTCATCCTGTCAGAGCTGAAGTTTCCTCAAGGATAGATTTACCTTTGTGCTCAGTCTGCTTTTGCTGGTAATAGTTATGTGGTGTTTGAGGACATACAGCTGGTGATGAGAGATGTGCTGTTTATGTTGACTAAGATTCTTTGGGTGATACACTTGGAAAAATTTTTATTTTACTAACTATTGTGTTATTATTAGTCTTCGTTAATGTGGCTTTATTATCAGACAAATATGACTTCATTCTTTGGTTAAATTACAAGTCTGGATAGTAAAAGAGCTCTTCGGATCTAATAGATTGAGGATTGTGTAAGATATTTGTTTTAGAACTTCATGTTATTTTGATTAAAAAATAAGCACTGTACAGTATCATCCAGGTACATGCTAAACAAATTAAGAAGTAGTTTGCTAACATATTTCAAACAGTATTTTGGGATGAGCAGTCATTATCAAATAGAGATGGTCCTAGTGGACGTACACTTGGATTGATATGTAGAACTAATGTTTTCACCTGTGTGCAGTTGTAAAACTGCAATTCACAACACATGTGGCTGACACACAGACTGCAGAGTGGCAAACTAACCAGGACAAATTAATTCTACAGAGGAAACAGAGCTTCTCAACAAGCCAGGCCCCCTCATGATAAAGTGCAAACTATGTACTGCAGAATTAGTAATGCTGTCCATGCCTACAGAGTAAGACATCGTCACCTGGAAGTTAAGACTTCTAAAACACTTTGAGTCACTACAAATTAGTACCTGAACACGAATCTCCATGCAACACAGTGGCAGAAAAATCTCACTTTTGGACTGGGATTGGAGGAATGATTTTGTCACTGTGTGATGTGTTGCTGGGACTAACTTGAGTAAACTATGTATATGGTTCTGTTTTAACTGCTGAGATTGACTTCATAAAATATAGGCATGGTTCTGTTGTATATCTTCTTTTACAAAAAGATATTGGGAAATCTGAAAGCACAAGGAAAAGAGCTATTGCAATTATTCAAGAGCTGAAGAAAAGGCCTTACCAAGAGACTTAAAGGAATCAGTGTAACTTATAAAAAAATTTAAAAAAAGATTGAAAGGTGACATAATTATACTTTGTAAGTATCTTCCCAGGCAGAAAATATTGAGTTTTAATGTATTCTTTAATCTACTGGAGAAAGACGTAATAAATCCCCTTAATATATACGGCAATCACTTCACCCACCAGTGAAACACATATACTTCTGAATGAGAGTGTGGAAGTTAGCAGTGTTCAAGAGCAATAGAGAATAATTAAGGATAGAAATAAAGCAGGATGTTATGGGCAATTAAAACTACAGGAGTAGTTTTGCTAGGGAGGATATAATTTTTCCAAATAGATTTTCTCAGAACACAAGGCCACAAATTCCTATCCTTTGTAAAGTCACTTTATAAAGTATCACAGCTTCTTTAATGACTGAAGTGATCAGACTTCCATTTTTCTGCACCATCCAAAGTGTATGCTTGCAAATGAGGTGTATTAAGTGTCACAACGAGAAAACAGAACAGTATCTTTTTCTCACATAGGTTTCTCTCAAGCTGTGCTCAGCTCCCAAGGCACCCATATTCTGTTCATACAACTGTGTAGCCACATCAGTAATGACTTCTCATGGTTGTGACAGGTTTTGCACAGAGGAAACTATTCCCAGTGGTACATTGCATCTCATTGTGTATGAACACCATGTCATCACATGCTCTTGGGGTGTGAAAAAAATATGAGTAGCTGCTCATATCTGTCATTTGCTGGAACAAAGACTAAGCTGACAACTGATGTAGTGGCTCGTGTTAATTTGACAATGTTCACTTGAGACTAAATCCAGAGCATTTATCTGTTATCTAAGCCAAACTCCTGTCACACAGATGAACAGGTAGGGCATTCATTGTTTTTGTGTCACTTTGTCCCCTAAGCGTTGAAAGGACAAAAGAGCAGGAACTGTTTTATATCCAATTTCTGCTTCAAGCAATGTTCTGAGTTTGGCTGCAGTTGCCTGGGAAGCAGAGAGTTTGCTTTTCTAATAGAAAATCGTTTTGTGATGAAGTTTAGAAAGTGACAAAAGATCTTGATGCCCACACACAGTGATCGCTATCACCGAATTAAAGCACCATCCCTGGGGAGAGGAGAATGTGGAGCAAACAGCTATACAGGCAAAATCACGAAAGACAGAGAGCAGAGAAGCAAAGTTTATAGAGAGACAGAGTGGAAAGGGAGGCTTGGACACTGTCAAAGAAGGCCTTTACATCTATCTCAGACTCATGCAGAAGTGACACCCACCTAGTCTGAGCTCCCAATTCTAGCAAAAGAATGGTACTACAAACTAATTAATTCTCATAATCTTTCCCTACAGAGAAAAAAGTTTGAAGAGAAACGAAAAAATTTCTCTTCCCAGTAGTCCCATAATCAATGTGTACACAATGGTTTTATGCCAAGATTTCTCTAAATCACACAAACACTTAAAATGTTTCCATCTTTACTCTCCGTAAAGCAGACCTTTCATATCTCCAATGCCATCTTTTCAAAGTCTTAGTAAGAACATAAATTAATGAAATAAACCACAAGTATCTTGTGAATTTGTCATTTACATGTAGTTTTTTGATTGCTAAAAATTTTCTCTAGCATTTTTTAGTGTTTGTTGCTGATTTTTTTCCCCTGCAGTTCTGATAATTAGAATGCACTTTAAGAAAAGCTGAGGGTTTGTGGACAGCAAGACTCCTGAGACTGGGGCTTTTGAAAATTCACCACAGTTATGAAACACATACGAATAAAATCATGCCAACACAGAATGAATAAAGCAAGGAAGTAATCCTCATGCTTGTGTCCCAGATACCTAGGATACCTATAAGCTTTTTCTTGTAGGCTCTGCATTTACAACCAGAAATTTTACTGACACCTTTGAAATAACAGATTTCTGATTTGTTTGTCTCAAGGTTGATGCAAGGATTTTCTCAACAAACCAACCTTGACTCGGGAACTGACTTTGGACAAGAAATAAACATTAAAGATGTATGAGGAAAACACATCAGAAAATCTTGAGATTTAGTGGAAAAATAACTTTGGTGATGTAGAGAAAAGTCTTACCTGATCTCTCTGGTTTTGTTGGGTATTTTCTCTACCCTAAATTCTTTCTGGTTTTGGCCAAAGATTTTTTGACTTCTCATTTAACTCAGTTTATTGCTTTCTTGTTCTTAACATCCCTAGATTTCAGCAAACTGTGTCCCACAGTGTTATCAAACTTTGTATGCTTGTATGCTATCTTTTGTACTCCTTATCAAGAACTAATCACAAGCTACAAGCAGTGTTTTTTGTTTCTAAGTTATTGTAAGGAATAGTTATGAAGCTTCATGTCGTAAAACGCTGATATACCTGGGCTCATAAACTGATGCAAATCTTTCTTTGATTACCCTGCTGTGAGGAAAATGTGCGTTCAGATTCCACAAACAGGCTTATTTACAGACAGAAACTTTTCTTTGGCAGAAGCCTTGGTTTGAGATGGGCCTTCGGTTCTTCCACTGCCCATATCACTGAGTCTGCTGCAATACGTCCTTGGTTGTACAACTTGAGTAGTTTGTGGCAGGGTCTTACAAACCTCTGAAAAAAATTGCTGAACAGAGACCATACAGATACACTGCGAAGCCAAATCAGAGTGTCATTGGACATTTTATGTGGGAGACAGCAAATGTTTAAAGCATGCTATTGTTTCCTTACTCTGCATCTTCTTTCTTGATCATTGCATTTCCGTAGTATACAGTAAATTTATTTCTACCTTGAAGCGAGACACTGCTGACAAACTCCAGGCATTTTCATTGTTCAGAGAAAACCAATCCCAAGACAAGGTTACCATTCGTCTCTCAGCATGCTAGTCAACCCAAAAAGGTGCCTCTAAAGAGTCAAGAGTACTCTCCTTCTCTATCTCGCAAGGGCCCATTTGATTTCTGACCACTTATGACTATTCTTAGGAAAAGCAATCTCTAATTACAAGGACCAGAAGGGGATTATGCCAGGAGACGGCCTGTGCCCCATAAAGTGAAGAAAACTAGCTTTCCTCATCACTTTCAAATCCTCATGTTTTGAGTGTCATCTTATTTTGTCTCTACTCCTAGAAGAAGGTAGGCTGGAACTTTAGAATGGGAAGGAAACTGTTGTATGTGCACATCTGTTAATCAATCTTTTCACATAAGGTACCTCCTGCTTTCTTCCATCCAAGGGCTGGAGCACCTCTCCTATGAGGAAAGGCTGAGCAAGTTGTGGCTGTTCAGCCTGGAAAACAGAAGGCTATGGGAAGACCTTATAGCAGCTTTTCAGTACCTGAAGGGACCTGCAGATGAGATGGGGAAAATATTTTCAGTAGAGCTTGTTGCAATAGAACAAGGAGCAATAGCTTTAAACTAAGAGAGGGTAGATTTAGACTAGATATAAGGAAGAAATTTTTTACCAGCGAGGGTGGTGAAACACTGGCACAGGTTGCCCAGAGAGGTAGTGGAAGCCTCATCCCTGGAAACATTCAAAGTCAGGTAGGATGGGTCTCTGAGCAGCGTGGTCTGGTTGCAGATGTCCCTGCTAACTGCAGGGGGGTTGGACTAGATGACCTCTAAAGGTCCCTTCCAACCCAAAGCATTCTATGATTCTATGATTCTATGTTCAAGCAAAGGTGCACGTCACTCGGTGCTCACAAGGGAATGGGCCTGTCACTGCTACTACTGCTCACCCACTGCAACACAGGGGGATTCAGGAAACTAAAATTTGCTTTTGCTGCCTTAATTTCATGTTATAATGCTATAATGTCTGTAAAGTTCAGGGAGATTTGTAAAATGGTTTTCTCGGGCATTATGTTTCAAAATCTTTGTGAATGTTTCTTCAGCTGCCATGTGTTTTTCAGAGATATGAGCATTCAAAGCACACTGGACAGTTCAGCTTAAGAACCAGAGATCATAGAAATCATCTGATTTATTTAGAGCAGCTAGGAGAAAGCAATTTCAAAATACGGGAGTTATATTTTGCCTGTATGAAACCGGCTGTTACAGCTTATCTCTTATTTATTATTAATTCTATTAGTAATAAAATCAAATATGTACATGCTAAATGGGAAAACATAGTCTAAAAGTTCTGCAGACACAAGTTCAGGTGGCTTCATTCCACCCTGTAGGTGAAGAAGGCCATGCTGGCTGAGACCTGATAAAAATGTTTATCTTTCTGCTCTCTGAATATACAACACTCCACTGAGTTAAAAAAAAAAAAATCAAATTAGGATCATTTTACAGAGCTTTTGAAAATGCTGTTGGTGCTAGTTTTTCTATTTTTCTACTTTTAAAGCCTTGCTTACCATTTATCTCAGTGTACACGGGACACAGGGTAGAGGGAGGCAAATAAACTTCTAAACTAACCTAAATGATCTTCTATACTTAAAATGTCATATTATTAAAGTCTGATGTTGTGAGACTTTCTGAGAGGCAAGCTGACCTTTCTGAGAAATGAAGAAGGTCCCTTTTGTGGTACTGTGGAGTTCCCACTGCAGAGTTTCAAGAAAACATACATTATTGCTATGATGAGCTTCATGTATTGGAAAGCAGTTACTGAGTCAGGATGAAATCCTGCTAGATCCTGTGTCTATGGCAATTTTAATTTTGAAAGAAAATTTCTAGCAGCTAAAGAAGAAAAAAAAAGAAAATTATTTATTATCGTGTAATTTGAGACAGAGCAACAAAACTGGAAAGAACTGAGGATAATGGTAATAGGACAAGAAACAAAGGGAATGCAACGGTGTGCATAATGGAATGATTTGTGGAAAAATGTTAAAAACCATTTTTTTAATAATACCGTATGCATGAATCAAGATTACGGAAAAAATCTCTTACAGTTGCTGCTGATCAGCTATCCAAACATTAGCAGTCAGTGGTTTCTTCTGGGCACAGCAGCCGGTAAAAAACCATTTGAGAAATGCCAGTCTTTTATGAACACTTTGATAAGGTATGGCCAGTATTACACATATTCAATATGATTATGCAGGATCTGTAGGATAGACAAGGCCATATGGAAGAGCACTATTTACACATGAGTTTCACAGGTCACCCACTTGCTTCCACTTGAGTAAAGTTTTAGAGTGAAATTTTACATGGCAGGTGTCTACCTCTAAGTGACTTGTTTTATTTACCTCTGGCAAAGATATTATTCATTTTGAACCAGTCTGGAGAGAATGAAGCAGGTAGAAAGGAACAAACGAAGATCATATGAGAAGCTGGTGGTGGTGGGAAAGGAAGCTGAGTGACAGGAGGAGACACTGGGGCATGGTGAGAACACCAGGAGTGGTGACCAAGGAAGCTGGGCTGACGTGAGGTGCTTCAGCAGTGTGGGATTGGGCAGGCCAGGATCAAGGAACTAGGGACAGAGAAGGGAGTCAACAGTGACTGAAGAGCTAAGTTAACACACATGTACACAAAATGCCTCTCTGAGTGCTGACACCCAGTGGTAGGACACTTAGGCATCAGACTTTCTGATGTGTTTCAGTAAACTACTACATTTCACATTGACTGCTGTCTAGGAAGCTGTTAACATAGGACTCTTCTATAGATAATTTAATAAAAGTGTGATGTTTAACAAATATGTGACTGAAACCAATGAAGGAGCCATTGAACCAGAATGGGATAAGGTTGTCATATATAGATACTACAGAAAAAGGGGAGGCACTTCACTTCTGTGATAGAAATGCTTAAATTCCCCTTTAGGTGGAGAAGGCAAATGTGATGTATTGTGGAGCCACAGCTGTACTCACAGTCATGCCAATGTGACAAATTCCCTGGGGGAACCATTTTGCTGCAAAAAATCTCCTGAATATCTTCCTGCATATATCAAAGTGAACTGTTAGCCATTTTTTCTTCTGACTTTTCTCATACTAGCTCTCTCTATGGTCTCTGAAACTTCCTTAACATATTCTGTTATACATTTAATACCCTGCAGAATATGCCTAAATTACCGTGAAGTCACATATTCATAGATTCGTAAGTTCGTAGATTATTACCCTTTGTGAGAGTCTTTCTCTTGCTTTTGTCCAAATACTTTGAAATCATCCTTGATGTAAGCCAGGTTAAATGCAAGCAGAAGCTGTTAGTTACAACATACAAAATAGGAAATAGTTACAAATATTTATGAAACTTCAATGTGGAAATTAAAAATGAATTTTACTTAATTTGTGCTAGGATTAACCAGAAAGGGTTCTTGGGCTTTTTTCAGTCGCAGTTGCCTTCCCTGACACCTGCCTGTGAGGTGTTACTTTTCAGGATATGCTCATCACAGAATATTACCGTGACCAATAACTGAATTTTTAAAAAACCCACACACCTCTCCCGAACAAACTTGTTTTTTAAAAAGCCCAGGGAATTCTACACACACGCAAACCCTTGAACTGTAGTTGGCGGCATAAGCACTCTGAATTTAGTAACTGCTGAATAAGAAGACAGAATAAGAAGAAGGAAAGTTGTTCTCCAAGCTGTGTAGTGCTATAAAGGAAAGCATTTTATTTCTTTGTCAGAATTCCTGCATGATAAACTAATCACTACAGCCACAGTTACCAAAGGAAATCAGTAAATGATTGATTCATCTTCCTTAAATGTAGATGTCTGAAGTGTCGGTACTCGATGGAGGGAGGCAAGCATTTCTAGAGGGTGATTCCTCAGATTCCTTTTAGGAGGACTTTGAACAGCATGAATCACCCTCTGGAAGTTCTTATCACTCCTGACTATAGCGGACTAATTTAGACTGAACTTTTGGACCTCTGTCTTTGCCATCCCAAAGAGCAAGATTCATTTTACCAAACCTTGATCTACAAGCTAGGTGGGTTTTCTCAGCCAGCCAGCTAGGCTTCCTCTGCTGCCAGTGCAGAGGCACCTCCAGAAGTCAGTTCATCCCCTTTGAAAGCTTTTTTCTAACCAATGGAGGCAATGGCTCTCTTGATCTGCCTGTTGCTCCACTAATAAGAGAAAGCAGTGTAGACAGTTAGTCTAGATTAAATGCCTTAATATTAAATAGCAAAACTGAAATTAATTTAAACCCACACATGTGGTATTGAAGCTTAAGATTTGGATATTGATTTGGTGAAATTTTGAACACTACTAGCTGCTGATTCAATCAACAAGAGCCACACTCCTTGCAGGAGAAATGTCAGAGAATACTCAGAACTATGAAAAGCAAGCAAAGAGATAATGCAAAGTGGATCTGCTAAAATTAATGGATAATCATTAGGATCGATATTACCATGCTTCAGGTCAGTACTTCTGAAATGGGATAATGTCAGCCTTTCACTTTGCAGATTTTTTGTGAAAATAAAGCAACTGATGTCTGAACAGTCTAATAACACGTGCCACAGAATCGCTCCTATTGTTAGAGCAAGATTTTAATATTATGTAGTAAACAAGCCCTGAGAGAAATACAAGATATGAAACAGTCATTCACTGAGAGCAATGAGCATACCAGATGAGATCATTATCCTTTGGGCAAAATATTGAGCGATCTGACTCTTAAAGGAGATAGCTTGAAAGCAGAACTTCACTTGCAGATCTACCTAAATTTGGATTTCTGTGCTTTCTCTTGCTTCATCTGGTAATCTTAATAAAGTTTAAATATTACTTTGGTGTGTATTATGTCACACATTTACACATTAATTTGCAAAAGGCATATATATGTATGCATATATCTATTTATACATAAATGCATATATATATATTTTATACATGTATATAAATATGTATACATATACATTTGCATCTGAAGCTGTGCTGACATTTGGAAGGTTAGCTTAAGACAGTGGAGATGATTTAATGTACAGCTGGAAGGTGGCATGGTAAAGGTGAGTGATAAATCATGTCTGGCATTAGCTATAACTTCCTGGCAGCTGGAATATCTAAATAAAAATATGGCTTAACATGACATTATTCAAATTATAGAAAAAGTTTTAATATTCATGATTAAAGAATAAGCATAAAATTGATTGCTGTATTAATAGTTGATATGAGTGTTTCATAAAAGAAACTATAATTCAAGGTAATTTCAGACCTGTACTAGATTTCAGATTTGATATTTCTGTTGTTAATCATCCTTATAGTTTATATTTGTATAGATATTTATATTGTGCATTCTTGTGTGGTGCCTAAGTACTTACCCAATAAATAACACAATAAGATCCATTCAGCAGAGAGCCGTGGAAAAAAAGAATCACTATCATGCAAGGAGATTCAACATGTTAAAACAGGCCACCTCCTGAAAGTCAATACTATATTCAAAAGACAGCATTCTTTTCAGAAAACAATTGCAGAGGAGCTGGGCATATTTTTATTTAAAAAGCTGTTTGTAACTTCAAAACAACTTGTTGCCAAATGGCTAGTTAAAATCAACTTGTGTTTCTGCCACAAGAAAAACACGCTCTCTTCTCTACAACTGTGTGAATGTCTGGTATAGGCAAAGTAACTGCCTGCCTTGGAAAAGCACAACTGGGGCTAGACTCTTTTCAGTGGTGCCCAGTGACGGGACAAGGAGCAACGGGCACAAACTGAAGCATAGGAAGTTTCCAGCTGAACATGAGGAAGAACTTCTTCCCTCTGAGGGTGACGAAGCCCTGGAACAGGCTGCCCAGGGAGGTTGTGGAGTCTCCTTCTCTGGAGATATTCAAGACCCGCCTGG
>Ga0065711_1009917_pt1 | contig 13009 bp, 7 predicted proteins | sample Hoacrofraction12_FD_59098 | JGI IMG/M metagenome (GOLD analysis project Ga0065711, IMG submission 59098) | Hoatzin crop microbial communities from Cojedes, Venezuela - Epithelial fraction 12 v2 (version 2) | ecosystem: Host-associated > Birds > Digestive system > Esophagus > Crop | place... | reverse complement strand
GCTTTCTTGGCAGCCAGGGCACACTGCTGGCTCATGGTTAACCTGTCGTCCACCAGGACACCCAGGTCCCTCTCCACAGAGCTGCACTCCAGCAGGTCCGTCCCAAGCCTATGATTTATTGAGCTGCAAAACTTAACAGACTTTAGACGAGAAACAGCCTCAGCAACGCATCTGACAACATGTCTTTACTTTTCTGAAACTAGAAAGTCTGAAAGTAAGGTACTCGTGAAGTAGTACTACAGTAGTGAAGATGTAGGAAGGAAATGGATTTTGGCAGTAAAACTGCAACAAAGGGAGATGCACAAGGCAGGAGACAGACACCTTTCTCTGGACTGTCTGTATAGACATCTGTGAAATGAAACATCTGAATAGGACATTTTTACAAAATTATAGCTCTATAAATCGAATGAGGAACAGGAACCGCATAGATCTGACAGATATTCCATTATAAACTTTAGCATTGCTCTTTCATAACATCTGTTCCTTCTCATCCTTCCAAAAAACAGTTTCCTGTCCACTTCAGTTTTTCATACTCAGTCACAGCTGGGGAATCAAAAAAAATTTTAAAATACATATATCTGATTAAAAATTAACATAGAGATCTTCTACATGAGGACACAATATTTGGATATTTTGAGAAGTTCCATTTTCACCCATTAAAGTATGTTGTAAGAACTGAAAAATATTATTCTTGTGGGTATGTGTTATTCTCTGTGGGTTTTGAATCTCAAGAGAAATTTGAGCGTAGAAATCCCGAAAGACTCAGTCTTAAATATTTCTGAAGAATGAACTCTTACATAATATTTCTGAATATTAAATCACAGTGCTTCTTTTCTGTTATGTAGAGCCCTTCTAAAAGACAAAATTAAATTAGTGGAAGATCACATTTCCTACACATATATTTTGTTGCTGTTGCTTATCATGACACAGACTTCTCTTTGATTCAAGACTAGCTCATGTAAGGTTGACTAAGTATGGTATGCAGCACCCTGGATTTTTTTCGCACCCTGTAAAACAAGCCTTTTATGATAATTAGAATAGACTGCCTTCTAAAAGTGTATAGTACTTAAAATACCTCGGGGATTTGTTTTTCCTTTTATAATACAAGATTGTAAATGAAAAATTCTTTGAAATAATAAACTAGCACTTTACTGAAACTGAGAATTAAAGATCAAAATTCTTAAGCTTGTAACTACTGAGCAGAAAAGTTCCAGAGGAACTAACAAATATTTTACATTTTATAAAATGTTATCAAACTTCCTTTTATTCACACGCAACTACAGTCAACTTGCTTTGAGTTATTATTCCATTTCTTTTCTATCCAATCTAGGTATATAATCAGGAAGAAAACTTCCCTTCAGTTTGAAAAGCTTTCAAAACAATAACACAGCTGGTTATTTTGCTTGCTAGGCTCAAAATCAATCACATTTCTTTTTAAACTTGTACCTATATCTCAATGTTCTTGTACTTATACTGTTTACAACTCCACTCAAACCTCTTTCCCAATTCTCAATTTCATCACTGCGTCAAAAATCAGACATTAAATTGTAATACTTTTCAGTCAGTCCTAAATAATGATGAATTCAGAATCGTGATCTAGACACAAACAACTCCCTAGTTCCTAATGGTTTCGTATAATCCATTCTTCTCCAGAAGAACCAAAGAACTAATTTCCTTACATTGTATCATTTAAGCGTAGTTATATGTACAGTTACCTAAATTTCACTAATTCTGGAAGAAAAAAACCCCAAAAATTAATATTGGTATAAATGGTACAGTTCCCCCACATTTAAATTATAACTGAGTAGTTTTGCCTCCGTACCATGATACAGTCATATTCCACTCTTTCAAACTATTCATAACAAGTTTATATATTGTCAGTCTGAATTTGAAGAAAGAATTGACATATAAAACTACGTGTTCTTGGGAATAAATGACAAGCATTATTATAGACAAACCAATTTTTCTTCTTAATTTACGCATAAATTGACTATACCTAAACTTAAGTCCCTTGTACCAAATAATTTGATATTAATATATTCAGTCCAGTTCCACAAAAAGCTCTTGACAACACGTTTTTCCGGTTATTGTTAGCAAGACAGTCAAAAACTTGAAAAAATATATCAGTCCAGGGGTTTAATAACACTTTAAAATACCAGATTATGAAAAAATATCACACCCAATAAGCAAATGGAAATTCTCTGCAAAACCTCAAAAAAACACAATATTTCAAAAAAAAGTCACAAATGCAGCTTTTGCTGGTCTTTACAACTCCTACAAAAAAAGTTTGACATTCCCTTTTTTCTGTGATGTCCTGCCTCACAAAAGCTGTCTGTTACTTCCCAGCCATATCCTTATCTCAAATTCACATCTCTACTTAATTTTCTACAGACTATAGCAGAACTTCCCAGTACTGTAAACTAAATGGTTATAAGGGTAGAATTAGGGTCTCACCCACTCACCGCTCCCTATTACCTGACAATTTCTTTTGCTTAGCATCTGATCCTTACCCTTTCTTCTGCCTACCTTGTTTACTTTATACAGTGCTGTGGAACGTCTCTGTCTTGCTGAGGCTGGGCTCAGTGTTCCTCCTTAAAAAAGCTCCATCCCAGCATTAACATGCCTAACCAGAAATGATGTTTCAGTGAAGGAATGAGTGCTCCTATTAAAACACAGGGAAGACTGAGTAATTCCATCCAAATGGTCGTCACCTCCCCCGTTCCTCTCTCGTCGCCCCAAAAAAGCTGGTCATAATTGATGTTAAACCTGATTTCACACGATATTTCAATGTGATTTTTTTTTAACAGTTTTTCCACACATTCTACTGCTCTTTACTTTCCCTATAACTCAAAAATGCATCCAGCTTCTTTTATACGCTTATCTAGCTCCCATAGTATTTCCATTTTTCCAGGTATTCATTCAATTTCCAAACGTTATTTCATCTCCCAAAATTTCTCATACTAATTTGCCCTTATGTTTGTCAATGTCACTAGATATTTCAATTGCTTTAAATTTTGTTTAAAACATGTTTATATTCTGTCATTTGACTTTGGCTGGCAAGTTCGTATGTCTAATTCAAGCATGTAAATTCCTTCTATATCTTCAGTTAAAAAAACCCAAATGGCTATTCCATCAGGTGATTCAGAGCATACATGTTACCAGCTTCTTACTTTCATTTCACTTACTGCCATTTGAAACAACTTTCTTTCTAAGACATCTCTGAAATTGCTTTTCATGTTTCCTCAGTCCTGGTGATTAGCAGACATCCTCACTGTCATGCTAAGTTTGAGCAACTGAGAATAAACATCAGAAGAACGCTTGCTTTAATATAAAATGGCATGACCTATCTCCTAAACATACTTGTGGTGGTCACAGGTATCCAAAACAGGAATAATGTTTCAGGCATGTGATGCCCAAAGCAAGCTAACAGTGTTTACATCTTAGCAAGCTATTCAAAATCTATTTAGTCGTATAATTTTTTTAAGAGTTCTGTGATTTCTATGAGAAATCATTTCAAAAACCTTTAAGAAGCATAAAGCATATCTAGCAAAACGCTGTCTTGATACAGCTTGGTTGTTACATATAGGCTACTAGAATTCAGCTCCCAGGTGGCAAAACCGTTTTGTTTTGCAACTTTCATAAAGTAATTTCTCATAAAAATCTGAACTGGTAGTTAAAAAGCAGTTTGTATCTTCAAGGATTCTTGAATTTATCCTATGCCTCCATAAAAATGTTAATTAACAGTACACTAAGGATCTTCAATTTTTCCTAAATATGTACTATGGTTTTTCAGACAAAAAGAACGATAATCGTCTTTTTATGATGTTTCATGTTTTTGTGTCAACTTCATGGCCAAGTGGTATGTATTTCTATATATCTCAGTCACTGCCTGACAACAGACACGCTGAGCACAGATATACCAGGTGCACTAGGGCACCCCACAGCACCAGCTTATGGCTTCTCCATAGCATTTCTTTTACAGGGGCTGCAATAGCACCACCTCGTACCCTCAGATTAGGATACCAGCTCGTTTCTCCTTCACACAGAGTTGCAGCAGAATACAGACATAAAGTCCTTAAGACATGGAGAAAATCCAGCTGTTAATACCAGTTCTCATTAAAAGTTGTTACATAATTTTCAGACTTCTTTCACAGTTTCTGTTGCCAAAATGAATGCAGAAGTGACATAAAGTGTCTTTTATATTCTAACTTCCCCCTTTTAACATACTGTGTTGACAATCCTCTTATATCTGAGGACAAACACACTAATTCTTCTTAAAAGTCCACACATACGATACTGTTTGCAGTTCACTGCAGCACAGCAGAATATTATGCATACCACATATATTACTTTGGTTTTGAGGTCCAAACTTTTCTAATCCCTGTGAAGCTGCAGTGGTATGTTCCAATGAACAGTTCTGACCTACTAGAAAATTAGCTCTCTGGGATATTCTCTATCAAAATTAAGCGATGATGAATAAAAACACATGTTTATTTCTTTCAGTAATGCAAATGGGTTGCCTAACTCAGTGCTACCAACAGTATTACAATGCACATCATAACTTTGTCCACTCATTATTCTGAGAAAAGAGAAGAACAAAAATATGTAAATAATGATGCAATTTCAGTCTGTAAAAGGAAAAGCTGCTGTGTGCTTTGTGCTATAAGTGAGTGCAGTTGCCAACTGATAGAAAAGAAAGCTGCTCTGGATGGACAGAGGGTTGTTCGACACAGCTCCTGGGTTTGTAGGAATAGTTCTGTCACTGCATTCAAGGTTGGAGAGGAGGAAAAGCGAGACAGAAAATTTATGTTTGTTGGGCAACGAGGGCACAAAGAAATATAAAGACAACTAACAACAGTCTGAGTCCCATGCATAAGCAAACAAAATGACAAAAAATTACTTCATTCTTAGAAGAAACAAAAGTTAGCATTTTTCACATAAAGAATTACATATAAAAGCAGTGCAAATACTTAAATATGTCAAGATAATATACCTGCTGTTAATTAATTGTATTAAAAGAAACTAGGGGCCAAACATATTTTGAATAATTAGGAGAGTATATGGCTTATGAAATTCACAAATCAAAATGTTTAAATATTAAAATGACCACAGTGCACTTTCTTCTCACACATCATACTGTGGATTGTCAAAACAAATGTCATAGTCTCACGGTCAAGCAGTAGGTGCCAGCTAGTCACCTGCTTCACAGTCAGTTTCTCTTCCCTAACCACTAAGGAAAAAAACACCTGATGCTGGACCCTGGCCACCTCAAGACTATCTTCCTTCTCCTTACAATCAGCTTTTCTAAAGTAGACTTTCATCAAAGCAAGGGCTCATGTCATTATTTTGACTCAAATCTGTCACTGTCATTACGCTTAGGCTTTCACTGAAATCAGAAGCTGCTAAGTCTTAGGTACGAATACCAAAGGGTATTCTCATTCTTTCCTCCAGTGGCTGCAAATTCTACTTCTCTGCCTCTGGCCTGCAACCAGTCAGGCTTCTTCCTCCCCACTCTGCTCAAGCTGAGCACAGCTTCCTGTGTCACCGTACATAGCAGATATGTTACAGAACTGTAGCACGGCAATGGAAAAACTAGAGTCCCTCCCACCCCACCATAAGTCCTTCCCCAAAGAACTGTCATAAGAAATTATGAAATCACCTAAAGCAAAACCTCATCCACAAAAGTAAACTTCTCCATACCTCTCTATCCCCATCCACAGTTACAAAACAGTGTTAGAAATCCATGTTCTCCTTTCCTTGTCTCCCTTATTTCCATTTTGGAATCTGTTCTTGCCTTCATTTCTGTTAGTTCTATGTAGCTTGCAAACACACCAAATGTATTTGAAAACAAAATACCTGTACCTGTAGGCGTTACCCAGGACAGTAAGTAAAATGTGTCCTTTCTGACTGTAACCTGTACTCTCTGCCCTTGTCACACTCCACACAGTAGCAGTGTCGTCAATATCTCTAGTCAGACTTCTCCATCCTTTACCCAAAGCCACTACACTTTTTAGGGTTACAGTTTGATGGTTTGGGGTTTTTTTTAATAACCATAGAACTGGCCTTAAAAATGGCTTCACTTAAAACTTTTGAAGTGCTTAGTAGCATCCTAAACAGTTATTTTAAAAGAAACTTGTACACTGTGCCAACTGTAAGCCTACCTAGAGAAGGAAGAGGTGAGTTCTTACAAAACTCTTTTTGGTCTCACATACTCTTTCATACATTCTGCATGACAGCACATTCAGGAAAATGGTTTTGTAAAATTTTGTAAAATTATCCCCTAATGTACCGAAATTTGACATTTGTTTCAACTCTGTATACATAATTGCATAAAATTACTCATCTTAAATCCTATGCCTCAAAACTTTGCTGGTAAGATCTCAAACATGAACCTGCAGAAAATTAGTACTTCAGAAAGCAAGCTGATGCAGATAAGCATGAACATCTCTTGCCATTGATGATGGGTAACAACTGTACGCAGGACTATTTTTTAAGTCTTTGAAAACAACTTATTTTTGCAAAATTTATCCTTGTTTGGTAAAAAAACAAATACATTGCATGAGAGAAGGGACTTACTGTAGTGCATGGCACGGATGATTTTACTTTTGGTGTGAGATTAGGGAGTTTAATCCCCTCACACCACTTCCAAGAACTCATTCTCAGTTTGGAATAGTTGTAACCTTGTACTTTTCGAATGCACACACCATTATCAATGCTTTCAGTTAGTAAAAGTTAAATATATTAGTAGGTTTTAAAGTTATTTTTTAATTAATTAAAAAAGAGCAAGTCAGGTAATTTCTAAATCAAGGTGTCTCTGAAAAAGTTACATACGAATTTAACCAAACTATCTCCAAGAAGTCTGCAGCCTTTTATACAAGAGATCAGGTACCATGACCAAATGGATCCCTGGTGATATAGTTTACTACTCCAAGAAAAACATCAATATAAAATTCAATAATGGTCCTGATAGGACTTGAATTTTTAAATAGCAGTATTGTTCCCAAATCCAGGAGATCTGAAACGAGTGAAGGCTCACAAAACTAATTCAGCCTTCTTGCAGGTAAAACCAAAATAAATTAAACGCCATGAAATTCCTAACCACGGCATGCAAATAAACTTCTTCTCAGAAGTCAGAGATATTACCTACACAAGTAAGCCAGGAAAACACCGTAACTACACAAAATACAATTCTTCTATAGGGTTTTTCTTCTCAGCATTGCAACATACATGGCTGTTTACGCTGACCTTGTAAAACGTACAGATCAATATCCAGCATCACTACAAAACTTTCGCACAAATGTTTTACAAAGTTTATCATTAAAATGAGCAAGTACATTTCAAGTATTGAGCTTGCACCCGACTTTGTATGAACAAAAATGTGACACAGCATTTTCTTGTACGCCTAAGCAAATAAACTTTCCAACCTCGTTGGAGCTCATCCCATTTGGGAGGGGGAGTCTTTATCCCCCAGACTGCATAAATGGTTTATTTCTTTCTGAATTGTTACACACAGCATGAAAACAGGCTTGACCACCATGACACAATAAGTTGATAACAGAGCATTACTTGTCTGCAAAGGTGCTGCGAAGGGCCCCCCCCTCCCCGAAAAGCACACCTGAAAGAAAATAATTTCATTCTGTGAGCTGCTTCTCTCCTGCAAGGCACAGGAGCCAGGGAAGTCTGATCTAAACAACAACGTGGCCTTCGTTACTGCAAATTTATTGGTAAGTGCTCTTTCGCTTGCTCTTATTAGGAAAAAAAAAAAAGAGAGAACCTAAAACTTGCCACTCACAGAGTCTTGGGCTCAGAAGCTGCCCTGCTTACACTGATGCCTCTCATGCCTGCTTTTTTAATTTTTATTCCATCTCACCCAGCAGATCTGAGGTTTTCCTATTTTACAGGTCACCTAGGTCTAATAAAAATCAGTTTTAAAGATTATAAAAGCTTTGGTGTTTTGGAAAGGGGTAGGGCTCGGTTATTGTGCCTGCAAGATTATCTCAAGCCCTACTTCCGATATCAGTTTGCTCAGCAAAATGGATTCGGGCAGAAAATCGATACAGCAGCAGCAACTTTCAAAATTACTCAGTCTGATCTCGAAAAGCATGGGCTCCCAGAAGAGACAAACCCCCCAAACATTACGTACCATGTATTGTTCTAGGGAATCAAAACAAGCATAGAAAAAAGAAAATCAATTGTCTTTGAGCCACGTATAATTTTGCAGTATCAAATATGTGCAAATATTTGTGGCAAACACTATTGTTTTCATAGCAGATCGGTCAGCTGAAAGCATTTGGAGCTGGTGGGTTAGAAATTTGGCTGTTTATTGCTGTAGGCTTTACGAGGACTACCCAGCATGAATACAAACGGTTTGAACAGGAGACTATGTGCCTTTTTCTCCCGAGTCCTGCACTGCATCATAATCCCCAAGTGACGTCAAGTCTGGGGGATAAATCCGTCCTCTGGTGCTGAAATGGGAAGAATTGAAGAGAGAAGACACACTTCTGGCTTCTAGGCAGCACCTCATTTCTCCGCAGCTTTGGAGGACTTGAGAAAATTTGTTATGTATGCACAGGGCTCGTTACATGAACAGGCAGAGCTACTATAGGAAATCTCCTTGCTCTCACTGATGAATATACAAAGACAGCAGGACTATTCTGCCATTTTTCCCGCTGTTCCCATGCTGCAAGGCAGCTGTTAGGTGATGACGGTGAAAGACCATGTAACTGCAGCAGCGCAAGGCCAGGGATGTGTCATAATCCCATCGGATTGCCATCTTTAGCACCTTTGGATACTGTGCATCGTCTCATGAAGGTGAACAGAAATCATTATGATCTGCATGTTAGAATCATGGACTAACCATATTACTCTGTATGTCACAGTAAGCCTTCAAACTGTGTACAATGGTCAGAGTAAAACTGAAATACAATTTAATGTAACACTGGGTTTCTTAAGGTGTTAAGCCTAGTTCAGCAAATCTGTTCTTACTTTCAAAGCAATCAGTAATACAGCATAAAGATGACATTAGAAAGCTTTAACTACTCTATTTTCTAAATCTTTCATGCAGTTCGATAAAATAGCATTAACATTCTCAGCAATTAAGGAGTGTCACAAATCTCCCGATTTGTTTGATGAAATGATTTTCTTTTTGTGGAGTGGAGGAGAGAAGAAGGTGAAGGCAAAATAAAACATTAGAAAAATTTATTGCAGGAGAAAGCACCTTGCTATACACATGATTATCTTTTTAAGGAAAGGATGAAACAAAACCCAACCAAACCACACCATTTGTCATACCATCAAACGCATGCTGCAAAGCCTTCAGACTACCCGATGAGGCAGACCCTTGACTAGGTGGGATGCAGTGCAGATGCTTGCAGAAGCCAGATATGCCACCTGCTAGCATTCTCAGCTCTAATGGCTCTTTCTTCCTAGAGCTACACCAAAGAGTAGGTTTTTGACAGCTTAGGTGAGGAGTACTGGTGTCTCTGCACGCGAATATAAACCACCCAGAGAAAAGCAAGATGAGCCTAGTGAGCAGGCCTAGAGTTATCACAGAGATTTCAATGTTCTGTTCGTGTCCCACTAATTCTGATTGTATCCTTTACCCCTTTCAACACGCTTGAAAGAAGGGGATGAAAGAATGAAGGGGATGAGAGAATACCAACAGAGAGAGGCCAGAAAATATTTTCAGAGGCTACAGATCCATTAACAAAGATTGAACAGAATTTTTAACTGGATCATAGACAAAGCAACAAAAAAACCACAGTTCTTTAAAGAGAAAGATATGCGTGAATGAGATGACTTTTATAATGAGAAAGGCAGCAAAGTCACCACATTCTACCAGATCAAACAAAAAACAAATTGACAGTATGGAAGCCTCACAAGAGAGCTATGTCCTGTGGAACTGCCAGTATCATTTAAGGCCAGGAAGGCTTGAGAGAAGCAGGCCAAAGTAAAATTGTATATCCCTACTGTCCTCGTTTGGGTTAAAACAGAACCGACTCTCTTTTAGTGAATCTTTCTTACACCTAAGTTCTTCTAAGTGACTGCATTTTTCTGAAGCTGGCTGCGTATTTTACAGACAGTGTCCGCTCCAAAGCTGATGACACCGTCTGCCACTCAGCTTATTGCTGTCCTGCTTTAAAGGGTGACACCTACAGAGATGGGACACAGAAAGAAAATTCTACTGAGTGAGAGGATGACCACTTTGAATGAAAAGTAATTCAAAAGGAAAATTTTGTGATGAAATGGTTTTTTAACACATGATAAGAATAATTTGAAATTTGGCAGAGGAAATACAAATGGAAGGAGCAGCCTCAATATTTTTTGTCACAAAGCAGTGTTAGCTCATGCAGTAGTAGTCCTCTGACATGCTGTTATCAGTTAATCCAAGGTACACAATGGGCACACATCTTGTCTCATTTAATACTGCACTGTTAAAAGAAAGAACAGGCAGTTATTGATAGTAACATACCACATTTCTGTCTGATATTTTAGAGGCTTTTACATGTGATCAGGTGTGATATACAAGCTGATCCCACGTTATCTGGTTAAACATAATAGAGTTTATTCAAAGAAAAGCCTCACCAAACCCAAACTGTGAAACAAATGAGACAAAACTCAGAGATATTTCTATTTCGCTAATCATGTTCATTCCAGGCATTCAGCCATTTCAGAATTTTGGTTTTATCAAAATATGAAGCCATAAAATGGTTTAAAACCATAAAATTCAGGTTCGTGAAACATCTGGAGGAACTGTTATCCAAAACGTAAATCAAGGCTAGAGAAAGTAGCATGCAGTTAGTAAGCATTAGCATGAATGATAAGAATCTAAAAGACAGAAACAATGAACCTCTGCTGCAGACTAGAACTTCTCAGGTTTCATGAATTCAATAATTTAACTAAGCAGTAGCCTTTGCTATTAATCTAAAAAACAAGTCAGGCTTATTTAGTGTATTTNCTNTGNGGNTGGTGAGGCCCTGGCCCAGGTTGCCCAGAGAAGCTGTGGCTGCCCCCTCCCTGGCAGTGTTCAAGGCCAGGCTGGACGGGGCTTGGAGCACCCTGGTCTGGAGGAAGGTGTCCCTGCCCATGGCAGGGGGTTGGAACTGGATAATCTATAAGGTCCTTTCCAACTCAAACCATTTGGTGATTCTATGATCTCCAGAATTCTCTGAGGCAGGATAAGGTGGGTCACCTAAGGTGCCTCCTTCAGCCACTGACAGATGGTGGCCAAGAAGCCACCTGGGCTGTATCAAGAGCAATTTCTCAGCTCCCCTCTAAATCCATGCCTGCTCAGAGTGCTTTGGGGTTTAAAGGCAAAAAGCTTGTTCTGAAAGCGGCGATGCAGGAGCCCAGCACACGATCGTTCCCTACCTCTGATCATCTAACGAGACACACTCAATTCTGATGGTTTTTTGTCCATGTCCAAGGCATTAGTCCACATCAACAATAGTGAGAAGTCACGGACTTTGTGCACCTGAACCACTCATGCAAACTTTAGGAAGGGCATTTTGAGCTGTAACGAAGACAAGCACGACACTACATTATTTTCTAGCAACATAAATCCATGAAAGCTGGAGGTGGACTTTCCCTTTGGCCCTTGAAAGCCTGATCTGAGCAAGAGAAAGCTCACATCTGTCTTACAAATGGACTCTGGAAGCAGCTGGACCCACAGGCTGGAAGAGATGGCTCATTTCTCAGGGGGCTTTCCCACCTCCAGAGCTCTGTGGAGACAGCTGGGCTTGCTGTGGTGACAGATTAAAACCACCTCCATGCAAACCTGCTCATAGTTGTTGCAAAAATCTTAGGAAAGAGCCTAGAAATCTGTTCCAGTGTGGAAAGACGTTCAAGCCACCACCCCACTGCGATGCCACATGCTGGGGTGGACCAGGAGCACTGGGTGAGTCCTCCCCCTTCTCGAACTGATGATGGAGCCTCATGAAATCCCACATACCAGGAGCTCACCCCGAGGTGTGACCCCATCACCGGACAGCCCTGCTGCTCCTCCTGTCCTGCTCCAGTTTCTGGTCACAGGTAGGAGCCGCTCAAACCAGGACAGCCGCATAAAGAGGACGGATGGTCTCTCCACCAAAGACCCATCAAAACAGATCTTAAGGTTTATTGAAGGGTGGTAGGAAAGCTAAAAACCACAGCACGTGAAGGGAAGGGGATGGGGAGGAGGATCGGAAGAGCACAAAGAAGACACTGTTGTTACTGCGCAGGTCAGCCCACGGGCTGTCCCACACCCCCGCCTTGCCACCAAGGCCACATTGCAGACCCCAACCCCAATACCGGAGCGAAATTTTGGCTACCTGTAGTGGAGGAGTTGACCTTCCGCACTGTAATCCCGATAAATGTCATATTCTTTCTCAAACACTCCGGCAGGCGACGAACTGCAATACAGTAACAGTGAACAAGGAGTTACCAACGGTGACCACCACGCGCACGCGCCCTTCCTAAAGTCTCCTTCACTTCAGGGTTAATGAAGATGGACCCACAAAGATGGGCTCCTGGTCCCCACCAGCCTGGGAGCTGCACTTGGGACCTGCCCCTACCTCCTCGCACCAAGCTTTGAGTCATTAATCAGTTGTTTAGCAGATAATGACCAAGCCCTCCACGGCTGTGGTCTCCAGCTTCATTCCAAACCCTGAAAACTCCGTATTCTCCCTTAAACTCCGCTTATTTGTGAAGAATGGCTGGAGACATGCCTGGACAGATCCTAAGGATCTCATGGCTTTGTCCAACCCCTGGTGCTTTCCAAGCGCAGCCCTTCCTGGTGCCTTGAGCATCACTCACAGAATCACAGAATCACAGAATAGTAGGGGTTGGAAGGGACCTCTGTGGGTCATCTAGTCCAACCCTCCTGCTGAAGCAGGGTCACCTAGAGCAGGCTGCAGAGGACCTTGTCCAGGCGGGTCTTGAATATCTCCAGAGAAGGAGACTCCACAACCTCCCTGGGCAGTCTGTTCCAGTGCTCCGTCACCCTCAGAGGGAAGAAGTTCTTCCTCATGTT
>Ga0065711_1008904_pt1 | contig 13009 bp, 6 predicted proteins | sample Hoacrofraction12_FD_59098 | JGI IMG/M metagenome (GOLD analysis project Ga0065711, IMG submission 59098) | Hoatzin crop microbial communities from Cojedes, Venezuela - Epithelial fraction 12 v2 (version 2) | ecosystem: Host-associated > Birds > Digestive system > Esophagus > Crop | place... | reverse complement strand
GGGTGGTGAGGCCCTGGCCCAGGTTGCCCAGAGAAGCTGTGGCTGCCCCCTCCCTGGCAGTGCTCAAGGCCAGGTTGGATGGAGCTCTGAGCAACCTGGTCTGGTGGAAGCTGTCCCTGCTGATGGCAGGTGGGTTGGAACCAGATGAGCTTTAAGGTCCCTTCCAACCCCTACCATGCTATAATTCTATGACAAATTGCTTGTAAAACGCCCACTTCCTAAGCCCATACTCAATCTATTAGTCAAGGAGCATACACGCTTTCCTTCACCATGAGCCAGACACTTAAAATTTCAGCCTAATATACAAATGCCAGTTAAAAAAAAACCCAACCACCCATCTTATACGCGGAAGCTGCTACTAGTCCGACACACCATGCTGATCTCTCCAGCTTGGGTTTTCAGCAGCCAAGACAAGCAGATCAATGAGCCACACAGGGGTGAAACGACAGGTTGGTTGCCTGTGCGCTCAACCAGCCGTCCCAAAACTCCTGTTCTTGCTCCCAGAATGCTTGTACAGACTTTTTAGTTCCTTTGATTACCACTAATAGCATCTGAAAATGACAACCAAAGAAAAGAAGCCACGAATGTCATCCTGAAAGACTTGATAAAACTGCAAGAAGAAGGGGTTCAGATGACCAGAAGCTTGAAGGCACCACGGAACACTGGGCTTGCTGCAAAGGAGGCTAAGATCTCCTGTGCCAAACAGCAGCTCCTCTCCTAGTTAAGAAAAGAAAATAGTTTACAAGTAACTACATGTCCTCCCAGGCTACCAAAACCACACAGGTCACTTCTGAGGGGGTAAAAAACCCCACGTGTGAGGGTTATCAATCCCAAACAGTATGATTTCCAAAGTCAATTGACAGTTTAGGGCGCAGAAGAAAAGCTTGGAAAAAAATACACTCAGCACAATGAGAGAAAATTGGAGACACTTCAAATTATGAAGTTTCAGAAAGAATCAAATGCATTTCTCCGTAACAATTTGGAAATTTCTGTCCAGTAATCCAGGACAAACACTGAATATAGAGTCCTACTCTGTGCTTTAAGCATCAGTTCTGTGCAGCGTGGTGGCCTTAACCCACACCGTATTTCCAGGGGAGAAAAGCTGAAGGCTGCAGGCTGCGTTAGGTTAATAATTCGTTTTGGTCATCCTTTTACCATGCAATATAAAATCTAAAAAGAAGTAACTCTTAGTCCTATTTCAGCTGTCCCTTATGTGGATTCCAGTACAATCTTATTTGACCTTTAGTTAAATTCCACCTCTACCAGGCAATCGATATCAGCTATTCCCACAGGACAGGTTTTACTCTGCGTCCCTTTCTCTCTTCATCCGCGTGTACAGAAGCAGATAACACATCCCATCAACAACAAACGATGTCACCACAGTGACACCGAAGCGCAAGCAGCTCGTCAGCCTGCTGCACGCAGCGAAACAAAGACTGTTCTAAAACTTGGATGAGAAGATGCCCAAGAGTCGCCCTTGATTTCTCACATCTTTGCCNTGCAATTTAGTTCAGGGAAATTCGAAAGAGCAACAGTTTAAATGTCTGTTGCCAAATCGATATGATCAATGACCAGGTCATAATTATATAGACAGTTTACCACAGAATAGTCAATATGTAGTTATAGACAGAGGCTAAAAANGGATTTGGGAGAAAAACAATCCTTCTACCTAAAATTATGAAAGAAATGACACGCCAGTCTCTTTTATTAAATCTAAACTGAAGCTCAAGTTTTTCTTGCTACAGTTGATGAGAGACAGCAATAGGTGAGACTTTTAGGTATTAAACAAAATAAAAATCTAGCTCCAATTTCAGTTCTGATATTGACTCACTGTGGCCTAGGGAAGGTTGCATATTCTTAGTAACAACCACTTCAGAGTTGTTATTGAGGAACATAACCACCTCTGCCGCTGCGGTGCTGCACGCGGTTCTGACGGCCCCATGCCCTAAAAGCTCTTGTTGCACCAAGACAGCGTCCAGTGAAGACCTTGCTTGGCAGTTTCTGCACCTAACTATCGAACAGAATTCATCTCGCCCCCCTCCGACTCCAATATAAACATTTAGCTTGAGGAAAGAAAAACAGCTTGATTGCTGCTTTGAGGAAATGAAGAAATTGTATCAATAAAATTATGAACAGAGCTAATAAAAAGCAGTTATCAGCCAAAACTGCCAGTGAAAAGCTACGGTTTAGCTAATCTTGTTCTCTCGCCAAAGCAACTCCCTCACCTATAAAGCTGCAATGTGATCGCTCTCAAAAAGAGCGCTACAAAATCATACACGCACTTGTTTTCTCCGCACTCATAAAGCCACACGGTCAGGAAGGGGCTTGCCGCAGTAGAATGACCACAAGAACGGCTGGTGCCGTTTCCCTGGCTCCCTTTGCTGTCCATCGTAGCTCCAACTAAGGTGCCAACTGCTACGCAACTTTCAACGGTGACCGAGGTGGGGAAAAACAAAGATCTGGAAAGGAGAATGGGACCTAGAAGCAACGCTGGAAGAAATATGAGTATCTTGCAAAAAGCGATGCAGCATCAAAAACCAGCATGAGCTCAGGGAGTCAGAAGTCAGAGATGAAGGAAAAACACCTGCCTGTGGCTGCAACAGAGCCAAGGCTCTTGGTGTGGGATCCAGCTCATGGATGCAACCACCTGCATTAAGCTGGGGTTCTCATCTCTCATGGCAGTCAGCGGCGCCTGGTCAACAGAGCCCAGAGAGTGATGCAGACCCGGCACGAGCTGGAAAGCTGCCCGGCGGAAAAGGACCTGGGGGTGCTGGTCGACAGCCGGCTGAACAGGAGCCAGCAGTGTGCCCAGGTGGCCAAGAAGGCCAATGGCATCCTGGCTTGTACCAGCACTGGTGTGGCCAGCAGGACTGGGACAGGGATCGTGCCCCTGGCCTGGGCACTGGTGAGGCCGCACCTCGAGTGCTGTGCTCAGCTTTGGGCCCCTCACTCCGAGAAGGACATGGAGGGGCTGGAGCGTGTCCAGAGAAGGGCAGCGAGGCTGGGGAGGGGTCTGGAGAACAAGTCTGTTGGGGAGCGGCTGAGGGAGCTGGGGCTGTTCAGGCTGAAGAAGAGGAGGCTGAGGGGGGACCTCATCGCTCTCTACAGCTCCCTGACAGGAGGGTGGAGTGAGGGGGGGGTTGGTCTCTTCTCCCATGTAACCAGCGATAGGACGAGAGGCGATGGCCTCAGGTTGCATCAGGGGAGGTTTAGATTGGAGATCAGGAAAAATTTCTTTCCTGAAAGAGTGGTCAGGCCTTGGACCAGGTTGCCCAGGGAGGTGGTGGAGTCCCCATCCCTGAAGGGGTTCAAAAACCGTGTAGATGTGGCACTTCAGGACATGGTTTAGCAGGCATGGGGGTGTTGGGGTGATGGTTGGACTTGATGATCTTAGAGGTCTTTTCCAATCTATGATTCTATGAGCTGGATCCCGCTCTGGGCTCCGCTGACTACATCTCCGCTGGCTGTAAGGCACCCACTTCGCACAGAAACATCTGAATCAAGCTGTCTTAACCGGTAAGCTGAACCACATCTCACCTCAGAGCTGTTAGAGAAAAGGGGAATCTGATTTATATCGAAGGAACAAAGGGCCTTCTCACCAATTTTAGAATTTTCAGAGCAGCACACCATCTATCTTTGGAGACGAACCAGGCAAAGGTCTTGCAGAGAGAGAAAAAAAAAGTAGGTAATCGTACAACCCAAGGCCCAGACAGGGGGTAACAAAATTAAGGCTGCACACACATCCCCAGCTCTGCCAGCTCCCAGCTTTTGAGTACTTGACTTTGCAAATCAATGGGCCGTCAAGAGTCACAGAGTCCCAGAGCACATCAGCGGCACCACATTGCAGAAAGACCTCTCTCAAAAGCAAACAGCCTCTGCTCTGCCTAGTACAGCGCTCGCAAAACAGTCACAGGAAAACCACTTCTTGACACCCTTCCATAAAAATATGAAAATTAAAACTTGCCTTTTTTTTGCATGCCTACTGCCCCCACCATGTTACTAGAAAATGACTTTTCTTTCAAATTAATTTAGCGCTGTTGAAAGGCAGTGGCTCTCAGTTTACGATATCAATGAGGCAAGCACAGCACAGCTGAGGGAACTATAAAATGCATCTCACTATTTCACCAGCCCATTTTAATTTGGGCTGAAAAGCAATCTCTGCTGAAAGAAGGAAAAAAGGTAGCGCAGGTCTCGCTTGAGCTCTCCAGGGTATGGGAGTATCAGTCTAGGACCGCTTGCATCCTTACGGGGCTCAAAGCAATCGCGGATGTTTGATCTTCTGCCCACTTGGAAAAACCAGAATACAACAGCAACTAAGGCAATGCTTCTGGGATAGCCAGGATGGTGAGATACTGCTCATGTCAGGGAGGAAATCAACCCAGAAAGCTTCTTTAGCACGTGCCACGCCGTCTCTTTGTGACATTACCTTTGGATCACCAGCGCTATGTGAACCAGAACCAAGTAATAATCAGGCCAGGTTCATATTCATACAGGTGACCAAGCCACGAATAAAACTCCACCTCCAGTTACCAATCCCAGTTGACCACTCAGATCCCATCCTAGCATTAACATTTTAGTGCAGGTCACTGGAGAACTTGTTATGCTTGCCAAATTACACACGCACAGCAGTGAAGCAGCAAAAATGAGGAAAGTATTCCCTTTGGCAGGTGTTCAGCCGTAATTTGCTGAAAAAGTAGAAAAAAAGAAGGCACTGAAATTCATTATTTAGCTTTGACAATGTCATGACCGCTAGGGCCATCATCCTTTCCACCAGCGCAGGATAAAATACGGATCAATGGCATTTACAAATATTGCTACATTTGGTGTAGCTCAGATTTCTGTTATGAATAAACACCACCACCTCGTCAACCTATGACAAAGACATATTTGGTTCCAGCATCCACCTTAGAAAACCTAAAGTCACATAATACCAGATGTGCTGTTATATACGCACTGAAATACAGAATCACAGAATGGTAGGGGTTGGAAGGGACCTCTGTGGGTCATCTAGTCCAACCCTCCTGCTGAAGCAGGGTCACCTAGGGATTCCTCATATCGACCTTCCCTAGCTGTCTACGTTCAGTCACAAGCCTGACTATTTTCCACGCAGGAGAAAACGCTGCGGAAATACTGAACCGGACAGATAACTGGATAGGCAATCACTTTCCACAGCTGCAGGTGGAAAAAAGATGAACAGCTACCCACAACAAGATCGGGCTCTGATGAGATCACTTGTGCTCATGTATCTTCCAAATAGCACACGCTTTGGCAACTAAAAGTTGGGTCTTGCAGCAGAAAATCAGCAACGCAGAAGGAACAGGATGCCAACAATGGCCGGTCAGCTTTGGGGCAAATTTCCTCAAATTCTGCTAGCTGGAATGACGTTCTCCATACTGCAGGCATTTAGGGGTAAACACTCAGCAACAAACAGGTTTTGATGGCTCCGCTCCATGGAAGAGTCGCATCCAAAGCTGGAAAACAAAGAAAATCTGCCTGCTTCTCCAGAACGTTAGGACCTGGTCTCCAAATCTCTGGGAATAAATGGAAATTGAGGCACAGTCTCTGTTCTAAATGATCTGGCACTAAAACAATAGCCAGTTATCTCCTGCCTGGCACAGAAAAATCACTGCCCGCTCAGATGTCCCGAGGGATTTGACAGACAAGCTCTGATGGATACAGCCACAGCAATTTGCAACGTTGCTGCCTCCTGCTATTCCCTTCCTTCTCTGCCAGAAGCTGCTGCCTGCGCAGGAGGGGATGCAGAACCTGAGCAGTACCCACACCCCTCGGTTGCCCAAATTACTGCTAGAAGAGGAGCTTAAGCTGACAATCACAGCGGTTTGTGCTGGAGCTGGTAGAGCTGCGAGAGCCTACCTGTCACAGTACCTACTCATTAAGGCAAGTCAAGAGGTGAGATCTGACTATCAAATTCTGGCAATTTGTAGCAGGGCAATTTAACAGGCTGGGCTCCCCGCAGCCAAAGAAGTAGTGTATCTTCTTAAAACGCTATCCGTTCCAGGTCACGTTAATTTGCCACAGGGTGAACTCTGGCAGTTGAAGGGTGGACGACTACGTTGAGCTGCCTGTTTCGGCAGAGGTAACCTCAAGCAGAGGGTCAAGGTAGATAAAAGGAGAACAGTAACCTCTTCAGTCGCCCCAGCATGAATCACTGGAGCTAGTGAGTCAAAGCCCTCGGTTATTTTTGCTAGGGCCACAATTAGTGTTCAGAAAGCACAATTAAGATACATTAGTGTAACAAGCAACCATATGTCAATTGAGCCATCTGAATTGCAGGAGAGCATCTTCTTTGCCTACACTAACCGCAAGGTAAAGCACGTTTGCCTAATTCTCTTTCCTTGAGACTCACAGTACTCTAGAATTTCTCATAAGTGGGGCCAGTAAAATATACACACAAAGCCAGCTGCGACAGCACAGGCGTAAAACGCCCACTCGTTACAGAATCACAGAATGGTAGGGGTTGGAAGGGACCTCTGTGGGTCATCTAGTCCAACCCTCAAACATTACCCACGTAGCTTCACTGTGTGTCTGTGCCCTAAAAGTCAAGCAGCTGGGCTAAATCTGGGGAAAATCCCAGCACCGGCAGCAGCAAGACGAGACTTACCTGCAGAAACCTACGTCTTCTAACAAAACTCCTAAAGTCTTCTTTGGGCGATGTAAAACGGACTTCGACTTGGACAACAGAGAGTGAAATTTTGGAAGCAGGTTTAGTCCTCACTATCAAAAAGCAAAATTGGGAGTTGCTTGGTTGCCAGCCTTCACAATCACTATTTCTTGTGGAGAAACTGCAGCTTCTGTTAGAAGAATTACTGATACGTGAGACCTAATGCAGGTATTTAAGAATATAATGATCTTCCCAGAAAACACAGCATCTGATAACCCCACAAAACACATTTTCACAGGTTGCTCTGATCTGGCCTGTGCAAGAGGAGCAATTTCCAGCTGGGTTTTGAACGCCTCAGGAGCTCCACGTCTCAAACCAACTGCTGCTGAAACTGCCAGCACTCGGGGTTTTTTCGCTTCCTCGGATGGGCTAAGAGGTCTTAAACCACACACACCGCGATCCAGCCGCCAGCAGTGGTTATTTAAAACCTGCGTCTTCTCTTTCAGGCTCTAAAGTAGCTGGACCTGCCTGCCTACCGCTTGCCAAAAGATCAATACAGCTTTTGGGATTCAAAAGGAAATTTCCCTGCGCATAATGAAAATGTTTGTGGCAGTGAGGAGCGTTGCTGCCTGCTCCCCAGCCCCGCGGAAGGCACAGCTACCGGTGGAAACACAAAAAGACACTTGGCAAGAGCAATCGATGGCAAGCCTAGGAAAAAGGCAGTCTCATGGCACTGGGAGGTGCAATTTCTCCACGAGGAATCAAACGCAGCCGACGGTACTCGCTTCTGCACGTTCTGGGCTTCAATACACGATGCAAGTAGAAAATGAGCCTTTTAAAAGACTACTGACCAGTGGATGTAAAGCCAAACCAGTCTTGGATTACGGATCTGTTATGGAAATAGTTATTACGTCTGCTGTGCACCTGAATACTGTTACACAAATACCAGGTACACAAGATGCTTGAATTGCAGAACATGAGGTTCCAGCAATTTTATCCGCTTCTTACTTTGTCATTAACAACATGGTTTACAACCAGATCGAACAGCAGACAATGCATGATACTGTTAAAATAAAATTTTAAAAATCACTTCTGTGCATTTTTAAACATACTAAGCAAAGCCAGGCTTGGTGTCGCAGTCCGAGGAGCTGCGCGGGCGCGTAGCCAAGGGGGACCTTTCCAACATCTGCCTTTCTCAACACAGGCAAGTTCTCCCTCGGCCTCATTCGCTAATTAAAAGTCAGATCCTGGCTCAGAGAAGAGGTGCTCAGCCCTTGGAGTTAAGCGGTGAGTCACGGCCGGCAGTTAACTGTGCCCAGCACCTCTAATGACTCACGGGTCAGGTGAGAGGAGCGAAATGATGGGGAGCAGCAATTCTCATTTGCACGCGTATTTTACACCTTCTCGGTTCGTTGTCCTCAAAGAGCAAAGGCAGCTGCAATCAAGTCAACACTTTGGTCTGATGGGAACAGCTCCCAGAGGAAGATGCATTTCTCTAGCCTACAAAAAGAAAAATCTGTCTTATGGTGATTCTTTAGCAGTAATTGCAAATCTCCTCCTAAGGAAGGGAAGCTTATCACCAAGTCCACAACCTTGCTTGACAGGCATCCAGAAGTGCACTGCAATCTCCTACGTGCTGTTCTCAACAGATAAAAATTAAAACTTCTCCGTCTTGTTGCACACTCTCTGCAAAACAAAGATCCCCTCTGGCTCTGCAATTCTTTACTCATTCCTTGGCCAACATGTTTCTCAAGCTTACCAAAGCACCTCAAGCAAAGATTTCTCTGTGAATAGTCTAAAAAATGCTTATTACCTCAACAGGAAGGGGCTACAGAACCACTAAACACCAGCAACACTTTCTCAGGGAAGTCATTTCTTCCCTCCACTCGCGACAGAGTCACCACGAAACCCTAGCAGTTTATCTTTATAAAAATCATACTCTTGGTTGGCAAGTTCAAGTATGTAAATATGGTCACTTCTATACTCATGTTCTGTTCACGCACCCATAAAAACCAAGATCTTAACTTGCTTGAGGTCCACTCACACAAAAAGGATCCCCTTCTGCTTTATAAATACATGTATAAATGCAGTTCTTCACACCTCCCAAGCTGGATCCCCAGTTTACCTGGAAACAGCTCAAAGCAGCACCCTAGCTTAGACGCTCTGAGCCATCCCGTGAAGATTCTGCTCTCTCCACTGACTACAAAGCCACAGTTTCAGACTTATTTACTCAGCAGCAGCTGGCTAGAGCAGTGCCCTGCTTCCCCGAGACGGATCACTCCCAGTCCCACGTCATTTCTCTCACATCGGCACTGCAGGGTTTGCAGCTTCGTGATTTACCACGGGGCCGGATTCACCGTAAGACTCCGAATCTTTAAGCAAGCCAGAAGCCAAGCCAGAACATCAGCTGCAGTCCAAGGGCCAACACAGTTTGAAGACTTGCTGCTTCAGTCAGACTTGCGCTGCTGGTGCCTGGACGTGGTCCTGTGCAGCCTGCTGTAGGTGACCCTGCTTCGGCAGGGGGTTGGACTAGATGACCCACAGAGGTCCCTTCCAGCCCCTACCATTCTGTGATTCTGTGATTCCTGGTGAAGAACAGTATTTACCTCCACGGCAGGCTACAGTCATACTATACCGGTTGAAACCGCACAGAGTCACATCCTTTTTATCAGATTAACCGAGACCAGAAGCTGCAGCAGGCTGATCAAGACAAAGTATTATCTGAAGAAAATTCAAAATTACATCAAGAGGAGGACACCAGATTGATGAGCCCTTCAATGCTGCGCAGTTCAGACCGTATAGGTCAGCACATCACCATCACTGGACACAGAAGCAGAGATCAAGTTTAAGGGAAAGAAATGTCCGGACAAAATGGGGAAAAAAAAAAAGCATTCACAGTTAGGTGGACTGAAGCTTATATTGATAGATGCTGCACTGCTTTAACCAAAGGTCATGCTCAGAAAGACTTCTGAAGTATCCTGGCTGAAGGTCTTTTTCCCCCTATGAGGGAATTACTGTACAAAATCTAAAATTAACTACTGATTTGCACAAGGAGGAAAAATATCAAGGCCACCGCAATTGCATCCAAAATCAGGGGTGAGAGAGATCAGATTTCAGGTTACCACCTAACGCAGTGCCCACAACATAAAACAAGTAAAATATTGTCAGTATTCCCCATGTAGCATGGCCTCTGTTGATGGAAGTATTGATGGAGAAGGGCTGAATCCTCATGGACAAAGAGAAATAAATTCAACCCTGAACGTTTATTCCAAGTGTCACTGACCATCTCGGAACAGCGCTTCGATGACACAGTACGACAGCTAAACCCAAGAAACACAAAAAGTAAAAGGTCTGATTCATCTTGAACCCAATTTTCTCACCTCTAGAATATTTAGGCAGTGCAACTTGAATATAAACTCCCACATACCTCCATTTACTAAGCATTTAACATGAATTTCATGTTAAAAATATAAACCTTTATTTATCTGCTGGAAAAAACCCACAAATTGTTAGTGCAGGTTTTCTCAGGCTTGCTTGCCAGGCAGTACACTGACTTCAGAGTCACTTCGTTTCTGCAGGCACTGAACATGACTCGGTCCCACGGTCTGTGTCGTAAACAGTTTCCTCAATAATCTGCAAAGCAAAGGACAGGCTACCCCATAAGCAATTTTGGGTCTAGTAAAATTCGCTAAGCACCTGCAGCCGAGAAGATATGGAATAACCACATCCTGAAGCGCCTGACGGACATGTAAGCACAGCAGTGCTTTGGACAGACAGCCTACAAACTTCACCCTGCTTCCACAGCCAGCTGTGTCCTCCTGCGCTCACAGCCAGGGCACCAGAGCAAAAGAAAAGCAATTCTTTTCGCAACTTGTTCGTGATTTTATCTTGACAAAATCCACTTGGAAAAAGCAGCATAGCACTTTTTGTCTGGTCTTTGAATGACAAGGAAAAAGAAAAAAACCACAACAAAGAAAACCAGCAGAAGTGTTTGCTGCCCTCCAGAGGAAAAGCAAATGAAATTATAGCTTTAAAACACGAAGGCAGACACGAAGCTAGACAAGGGCTAGTCCTGCTCAGTTTTAAAACCGCTTTCTTTAGTAGATAATAATGGTGTCAAGGAAAATCCACTGCACTGAATGATGACAAGGCAGCAAAACTAAAACTGTCAGTAGGCAGGCTCACCTAGATTTAACAGCTCCAAAATGCCAAATCTTTCTCATTTCTCTGTTTTCTACTGCAAAACGCCCTGGAAAGTTGCATATTTAATGACCCAAAGCACACGCAAATAAATCAGCCTCTGCTTTTCAGTTCCTCAGCTGTAAAGCGAGCAGAGCACCTCCCCGTCACACCGAAATACTGCCAGGGTAACTGCGTTTGAGACTGCAAGGGGCTCGGAGCTCCGGAGCGCTGACGCTCTCGGGGGTGAGTCATCCCCTCCGGAGCTGACGTCCGGCCTCCCTCCAAGCCAGGAGCAGTTCCCCTTCCCAGCTGAAGGAAATAAATCCCGCGGCAATGTGATTCGTCACAAGTCCGAATCAAGGTGATGAGGCATAAAATGTAGAAGTCCAGACGGAACGCCAAGAAATCAGAAGCAGCTTAGCATTTCCTACATGAGAAAACAGATAAACCACGGCCCTGTCTTCTACTGGTGCTACGCAGGACGCCAAGCAGTGCTGCAAGTTGAGCTATAAATATTCTGTGCCTAATTACGTATTTGCATAAACACTGCCTGTCAAAAAAAATTTTGTCCTCAACATTTTCTGTTCTTACACCACTTAAAGAATACTTTTAAACAATCACATTATGGAACACCAAGATGCTCACCTGACGGCCTCTGCTACGTTGTTGGAAGTGTGACCTGATAAGGCATCGTGAAGGTTTCTGATGAAGTAATCTCTGTAGTCTTCAGGCAGGGCCATGAACGTTCCACCCATCACGATAAACTCTACTTTATCCACGCTGTGGCCCAATTGCTTCAGCTGGAAAATCAGAAGTACCAGGGAAACATTACCAATCGGGGACTTATCTAAAAGACTTCTCTGGAAGCCCTGATGTTCCAGCACTGCATTTCCTTCTTTAGTTGTCATACCTTTTCTGAATGACAAACCATTAATACTTATGTAAAGATTTCTTATAACCACCACCCCTCCCAAAAAAACCCTCAAAAGTTATTTTTCTACTGCAAGTACACAGCACAGACATTGAGCCCAGCACAACAGGTTTTCTTGACAAAGCAGATTATTTGAGCCTAGCACCTTGCTGATGGAGTCACACTGGTTCCAGTTTGCAGCTAGCTTAGATATGGCCAGCAGGAAAAGTTTCCTTCTATCTGCTTCAGTCCATCTAGAACTAAACTTTCCTACAAACTTGTGGGAGAAAAGGACTACACTGAATCCACGGAGAATTATTCAGTGGATTTGGAAATAAACAGGAAACCAGTCAGAACAGGATTGAGAAACTCTTCGGATCTTCTAATTCTCCAGCGAAGACCCCTCAGAAAAATCATTTTGGTAGGAAAGCCACTATTTGAGTACTAAATTCTCCAGGTAAGTAATTGTCCAGAACTAGCAACTGGCACAGAAGTTCAGCACAATTTTGTTGTAACAGGATCTCCTTTTAGTAATCAGGTGTTGTTCAGAACAGATAAGATCTTGCAACAGGTTCAAAACTTGTCATTTGTCTAATGGAAATGACAATTAAAAAGGTTTAAAAATAATTTTTCTATGGGGATCAAGTCAGGCCAACGTAGAATTATAGAATCACGAAAAAGTTGAGGTTGGAAGGGACCTCTAGAGCTCACCGAGTCCAATCTCTCTTCTCAAAGCAGCATCAGCTACAGCAGTTTGTACAGCGCCGTGTCCAAACGGGCTTCGAGGGTCTCAAAGGATGGAGACTTCACAGCCTCTCCGGGCACCCTGGTCCAGTGCTTGGTCACCCTCACAGTTAGAAACAACTTCCCGATATTCAGATGGCATTTCTCATGTTTTAGTTCTCACTGGTGCTCGGTGGCAGGACAGGACGTGATGCAACGGGTGTGAAGAGCCTGGCTCCACCTTCTTTGCAGCCTCCCACCAGGTATCTATACACGTTGGTAAGATTCCCCCAAGCCTTCTCTCCCCCAGCCTAAACAGTCTTGTCTTTCTCAGCGTCTCCTCGGATGCTCCAGTCCATCATCTTTGCAGCCTGTTGCTAGACTTGTTCCAGTACGTTCACGTCTGTCTTCTTCTGGGGAGCACAGAACTGGGCACAGCTCTCCAGATGGGGCCTCACCACTGCTGAGGCCAGAGAATGGATTCCCTCCCTCGACCTGCTGGCAACGCTCATCCTGATGTGGCCCAGGAGCCTGCTGCCTCCCTTCGTCTCCAGGACACAATGCTGCTTATC